>Ga0233425_10004267_pt1 | contig 24279 bp, 20 predicted proteins | sample Watercolumn_Towu_2_FD_181712 | JGI IMG/M metagenome (GOLD analysis project Ga0233425, IMG submission 181712) | Freshwater microbial communities from Lake Towuti, South Sulawesi, Indonesia - Watercolumn_Towuti2014_140_MG | ecosystem: Environmental > Aquatic > Freshwater > Lake | place... | reverse complement strand
GAGGCCCACAGGTCCAGGGGCGAGGGGATCACCGGCACCAGGGCCAGATGCGCGGCCTTGAGGGCGCTGCCGGTCACCGGCGCGGAAGCAGCGGGCGGGCTGTCGATGACGATGTAGTCAAAGTCATCCAGGCGCCTCCTAAGGGCCTTGTGCAGCTTGCCCTCCTCGCCGGAGACGTCCTCCACCTCGGCCGGGAAGCCCTCCCCCATGCCTGCCCAGTGCAGGGCGGTATTCTGGGGATCGGCGTCGGCCACCAGCACCCGCTTGCGCTGATCCGCCAGACTGCCCGCCAGCAGCATGGCCAGGGTGGTCTTGCCGGCTCCGCCCTTCTGGTTCACCACCGCGATGATCTTCGCTGCCATGACATCTCCTCGTTGCAGGTCTCGATGGTAGCGCCGGGATTAGGCGGATGCAGCCACGCGGTTATAATTTCGTCCGTTTCTCAAACCAGGACCGCGACATGGGCTTTCTCGCCGGCAAGAAGATTCTCATCACCGGGATGATCAGCAACCGTTCCATCGCCTACGGGGTCGCCAAGGCCTGCCACCGTGAGGGTGCGGAACTGGCCTTCACCTACCAGGGCGAGAAGGTTCGGGACCGGGTGCTGGGCCTGGCTGGCGATTTCTCCGCCTCGCCCCTGGTGTTCCCCTGCGACGTAGGCAGCGACGAAGAGATATCCACCCTGTTCACGGACCTCGGCAAGCATTGGGACGAGCTGGACGGCCTGCTGCATTCCATCGCCTATTCCCCGAAGGAAGCCCTGGCGGGCAACTACCAGGATTTCGTCACCCGCGACAACTTCCGCATCGCCCACGACATTTCCAGCTATTCCTTCACGGCCATGGCCAAGGCGGCCCTGCCGATGATGGAAGGGCGGGCTGCCTCGCTGCTGACCCTGTCCTACCTGGGTGCGGTGCGCTACGTGCCCCACTACAACGTCATGGGCCTGGCCAAGGCCAGCCTGGAAGCCAGCGTCTACTACCTGGCCGCCGGCCTGGGACCCCAGGGAATCCGCGTCAACGGCCTCTCCGCCGGTCCCATCAAGACCCTCGCCGCCGCGGGCATCGCCGACTTCAACAAGCTGCTGTCCTGGGGAGAGAAACACTCACCGCTGCGCCGCAACGTAACCATCGAGGAAGTGGGCAATACCGCCGCTTTCCTGCTCTCCGACCTGGCCAGCGGCATCACCGGCGAGATCACCTACGTGGACGCAGGCTTCAACTGCACCGCCGGCCTCGCCGTCGACGAGTGACCGTCACCCGCCCAGGCATGAAAAAAGCCGGACATGTCCGGCTTTTTTCATGGTGGCGACCACACGGTTATTCGGCCTTGGGCTCCAGGGAGGCGGGCGCGATCTTGATCTCCGCCTTCGCCTTGACGCTCTCCAGATAGGCGCGCATCTCTTCCTGGGCCTGCAGGCGGCGCATGTCGACGCGGATTTTCTCGGCCTGCTCGGCGGCTGCCTCCGAGTCAACGATGCGGTTGATCCGGTAGATTCGGTAACCTTCGTTGGTATCCACACCAACGAAGGTAGGCAATTTCCCTGTATCGGCCCTGAAGATCGCCCGAACTGAAGCCGGCGGAAGGTTGAGCGGGCGCATGCGGGAAACGGTCATGGGCGCGGAGAAGGTGGCCGAGCCCTGGCCGGAACGCGCCGCCTCCAGGGCCTTGCCGCCGGCCTCGGCCGCCAGTTTGCGGGCTGCGGCGTTGGTCAGCCGTGTACGAATGTCGCCGGCCACATCCGCCAGCGGCAGCAGGCCCGCCGGCCGATGTTCGATCACCCGGGCCGCCACCAGGGTGTTGGGTGCCACCTCGATGGCCTCGAGATTCTGCCGTTTTTTCAGGGCATCCTCGCTGAACAGGTTGTCCATCAGGCGCGCATTCGCCAAGAGTGCCGGCTGCGCAGTCTGTCCCTTGGCAATCCAGCCGCTTTCCTCCAGCTTGAGTCCAAATTCCTTGGCTGCCGGCACCAGGCTGTCGGGCTGCTCGTAGACCATATTGCTGAAGCGTTCGGCGGACTCCACGAAGCGACGCTGGGCTTCCTGCTGCCGCAATTCACGTCGTATCTCGTCCTTCACCACGTCGAAGCCGAGCTTGGTGCCGACAATCACGTTGTCCAGACGAATGATGTGATAGCCGAACTGGCTTTCCACCAGGCCCCGAATCTCTCCCGCCTTCATGCTCCAGGCTGCATCGGCGAAGGGTTTCACCATCATGTCCCGGGTAAAGGCTCCCAAGTCGCCGCCCTTGGCGCCGGATACCGGGTCCTGGGAATGCTGGCGAGCGAGATCGGCAAACTTCGCCGGCGTGGCGCGCGCCTCGGCCAGTAACTGTTCGGCCTTGGCCTGGGCCGCCTGGCGTGTCTTGGCGTCGGCGCCCTGCTCCACCTTGATCAGGATATGGGCGGCGCGGCGCTGTTCGGGTTCCTGGAAGCGTGCGGTGTTGGCTTCATAGTGCTTGCGCACCTGCTCGTCACTGACCTGGATACCCGCCTCAAGGACTGCCTGGGAAAGGGTGAGGTATTGGATCCGCACCTGGGCGGGGGTGGTGTAGTCCTTCTGGCGGGCCTTGTAATCGTCCTCGATGGCCTTGTCGTCGATCTTGACGACGTTGACGAAGGACTTGACGTCGAAAGTGGCCTCATTCACCTCCCGCTGCTGGCTAAGCAGCTTGGACATGCGCTCGGCCATCGGCCTGGCAGCCAGGGCACCCTCGCCGTAGCCGATCTGCACCTGCTTGAGAAGCAGATCCTGGCCGATCATGGCCAGCAGTTCACTGCGGCTCATGTTGCGAGTACGCAGCCAGTTATCCAGGCGTACCTCGGAGAACTTGCCGTTCTCCTGGAAGACATCGACGCCGCCAAGCACGGCCTGCACCTGCGGTTCAAGAATGGAGAAGCCGGTCTTGTTAGCCGCCTTCGACAGCACATGGCTATTGACCAGTTGGTCCATGACCACTTTTCGCAGGGCCTTCTCCTCCACCTTGCCGCCAAGTTGTTCCTGCTGGTCCTTCAGTGCCTTGATGAACTCCCGCTGGCTGATCCGGCCATCATCGATGGTGGCTGCGGGCGGTTCCTTGCCACCTCCGGAGAAGTAGGAGTCGATACCCCAGAGGGCGAAGGGGATGACGAGCAGGCCCAGGATCACCTTGGCAATCCAACCCTGCGCGCGTTCGCGGATGGCTTCTAACATGGCTGTGCAATCACTCGGTCAAAATCAATGCAACCTGAAATAAAAAAAAAGGCGAACTCGCGTTCGCCTTTGAGGTGTTGGCGGAGTGGACGGGACTCGAACCCGCGACCCCCGGCGTGACAGGCCGGTATTCTAACCGACTGAACTACCACTCCATTTTACTTCTGATACAAACTGAAAATTCTGGCTGGTGGGTGCTGACGGGGTCGAACCGCCGACATTCGCCTTGTAAGGGCGACGCTCTACCAACTGAGCTAAGCACCCGTCAGAAAGACAGCTAGTTTACAGCGTCTTTCAGCGCTTTGCCAGCACGGAATTTCGGAACCTTAGCGGCCTTGATCTTGATGGCAGCGCCCGTACGGGGGTTGCGGCCGGAGCGGGCGGCGCGCTTGCCAACGTAGAAGGAACCGAAGCCCACCAGAGTGACCATCTCGCCTTTCTTCAAGGCTTTTTTCACCGCATCCATGGCGCCATCCAGAGCGCGGCCGGCGGCGGCCTTGGAAATATCTGCAGACGCGGCGATAGCATCAATCAGTTCAGATTTGTTCACGAAATCCCCCTTTCAGTGGATGAAGGCAGCGCAGGGAAAGCCTGCGCGGGGTTTTATAGCAATCGGGAAAACGCAGTGTCAAGCGCATTCCCGCCCCAATCCCCGCGTCAGTGCTTGATTACAGCGGGGGGCTCACTCACCGCCGGCACCGGTGCCGGGGTTGCCGCCGTCTCTTCGGGCAGAGGTTCCGGCATACATTCCAGGGCTGCCTCCAGGACCTGCTCGATCCATTTAACGGGCTGGATTTCTAGACGATTCTTGATGTTGTCTGGAATCTCCACCAGATCCTTCACATTCCCTTCGGGAATCAGCACCTTCTTGATGCCGCCGCGATGGGCCGCCAGCAGCTTCTCCTTGAGTCCACCGATGGGAAGCACCTCGCCGCGCAAGGTGATCTCGCCGGTCATGGCCACTTCGCAGCGCACGGGGATGCCCGTGAACACCGACACCATGGCCGTGGTAATGGCAGCGCCGGCTGAGGGACCGTCCTTGGGCGTGGCCCCCTCCGGCATATGGATGTGCATGTCGTTCTTCTCGAACGACTCGGCGTTGATGCCCAGGGACTTGGCTCGGCTGCGCATGACCGTGCGGGCCGCCTCGATGGATTCCTTCATCACGTCGCCGAGCTGGCCGGTACGGGTGATGTTGCCCTTGCCGGGCATCAGCGAAGCTTCGATGGTGAGCAGTTCGCCGCCCACCTCCGTCCAGGCCAGGCCGGTGACCTGGCCCACCTGGTTGTTCTTCTCGGCCATGCCATAGGTGTAGCGCTGCACGCCCAGATACTTGTCCAGGTTGCGCGGCGTGACGTTGATCTTGCCCTTGGCTTTCTTGAGTGTCTGGGCGGTCACCGCCTTGCGGCATATCTTGGAAATTTCCCTTTCCAGACTCCGAACGCCGGACTCCCGCGTGTAGTAGCGGACGATGTCGCGCAAAGCGCTTTCTGAGACATGCAGCTCGGTGTCCTTCAGCCCGTTGTTCTTCATCTGCTTGGGCAGGAGATAGCGCTGGGCGATGTTGATCTTCTCGTCCTCGGTGTAGCCGGAGAGGCGGATGACCTCCATGCGGTCCAGCAGGGGCGCCGGGATGTTCAGGGAGTTGGCGGTGGCCACGAACATCACGTCGGACAGGTCGTAGTCCACTTCCACGTAATGGTCCTGGAAGGTGTGGTTCTGTTCCGGGTCCAGCACCTCCAATAACGCGGATGACGGGTCGCCACGGAAGTCCTGGCCCATCTTGTCCACCTCGTCCAGCAGGAACAGGGGATTGCGTACCGTGGCCTTGGTCAGGCTTTGCAGGATCTTTCCGGGCATGGAGCCGATGTAGGTGCGCCGGTGGCCGCGTATCTCGGCCTCGTCGCGCACGCCACCCAGGGCCATGCGCACAAACTTGCGGTTGGTGGCCCGGGCGATGGACTGACCGAGGGAAGTCTTGCCGACGCCGGGCGGCCCTACCAGGCAAAGGATGGGGGCCTTGAGCTTGTCCACGCGCTGCTGCACGGCCAGGTATTCGACGATGCGTTCCTTCACCTTCTCCAGGCCGTAGTGATCGGTGTCCAGCACTTCCTGGGCGCTGTCCAGGCTCTTGCTGATCTTGGTCTTCTTCTTCCAGGGCAGGTTGATAAGGGTCTCGATGTAGGTACGCACCACGGTGGCTTCCGCCGACATGGGTGACATCATCTTCAGCTTCTTCAGCTCTGCCTCGGCCTTCCTGGTGGCCTCCTTGGACATGTGAGCGGCCTTGATGCGCTTGTCCAGCTCGTCCAGGTCCTGGCTTTCGTCGACGTCGCCCAGTTCTTTCTGGATGGCCTTGACCTGCTCGTTCAGGTAGTACTCGCGCTGACTCTTCTCCATCTGACGCTTGACGCGGCCGCGGATGCGCTTTTCAACCTGCAGGATGTCGATCTCGGTTTCCATGAAGCCCATCAGGTGGTCCAGGCGTGCCTTGAGGTCGGTCATCTCCAGGATGGCCTGCTTCTGGTCGAGCTTCAGGGGCAGATGGGCGGCGATGGTGTCGGTGAGCCGGCCCGCGTCGTCGATGCCGGCCAGGGACGCCAGGATCTCCGGGGGAATCTTCTTGTTGAGTTTGACGTAGTTGTCGAACTGGGCCAGCAAGGCTCGACGCATGGCCTCGATTTCGGAATCCTCGTTGCCAGTCTCCGGCAGGGGCTCACCCCGGGCCATGTAGTGGGAGCCCTCGTCGATGAACTCGGCGACCTGCACGCGCTGGTTGCCTTCCACCAGCACCTTCACGGTGCCGTCCGGCAGCTTGAGCATCTGGAGGATGCTGGCGATGGCGCCGATCTCGTAGAGGTCCTCGAAGCCGGGCTCGTCCTTGGCGGCTGACTTCTGCGCCACCAGGAGAATATGCTTGCCCGCCTCCATGGCCGTTTCCAGCGCCTTGATGGACTTGGGCCGCCCCACGAACAGCGGGATGACCATGTGGGGGAACACCACCACGTCGCGCAGGGGCAGCAACGGCAAGGTGACGGCTTCGGTGAAATGGGTGATCTGGCTCATGTCGTTCTCCGGCGGACTGTCCGCCTGTTCGGTTTGAGCTACATGACGCCGCCGGATCGGATTTCAACCCGGCGGAAACAAAGGTTTCTATCCGGCAGCCTTGGCCTGATCGGCATAGATCAGCAGGGGTTTGCCTTCACCGCCAACCGTCTTCTCATCCACCACCACCTTGGCCACATCCTTCATTCCCGGCAGGTCATACATGATGTCCAGCAGGGCGTGTTCGATGATGGAACGCAGGCCACGGGCGCCGGTCTTGCGCTTGAGCGCGCGCTTGGCTATGGCGGTGAGCGCCTCCTCGCGGAACTCCAACTCCACGCCTTCCATCTTGAACAGCTTCTGGAATTGCTTGACCAAGGCATTCCTGGGCTCGGTGAGGATCTGCATCAATGCCTTGACGTCCAACTCCTCCAGGGTGGCGATCACCGGCAGGCGACCGACGAACTCGGGGATGAGGCCGTACTTGATGAGATCCTCCGGCTCCACCATCTTGAATACTTCACCGGCATCCTTGCGGTTGTCCTTGGATTTCACCTCGGCGCCGAAGCCGATACCGGACTTCTCGGTGCGGTTGCGGATCACCTTGTCCAGGCCGCTGAAGGCGCCGCCGACGATGAACAGGATGTTGGTGGTGTCCACCTGGATGTATTCCTGGTTCGGGTGCTTGCGCCCACCCTGGGGCGGAATGGAGGCGACCGTGCCCTCGATCAGTTTCAGCAAAGCCTGCTGCACGCCCTCCCCGGACACGTCACGGGTGATGGACGGGTTTTCCGAGCGGCGCGATATCTTGTCAATCTCGTCGATGTAGACGATGCCGTTCTTGGCCTTCTCCACGTCGTAGTCGCACTTCTGCAGTAGCTTCTGGATGATGTTCTCCACGTCCTCGCCGACGTAGCCGGCTTCGGTCAGGGTCGTGGCATCCGAGATCACAAAAGGCACATTGAGCAGGCGGGCCAGGGTCTGGGCCAGCAAGGTCTTGCCGGAACCGGTGGGCCCGATGAGCAGGATGTTGCTCTTGGCCAGTTCGACTTCGTCCTCCTTGGAGCCGCCTGGCTGGCGCAGGCGCTTGTAATGGTTGTATACCGCCACTGCCAGGGCCTTCTTGGCCAGCGATTGGCCGATCACATACTGGTCCAGTACGGCGCTGATCTCCTGGGGCGTGGGCAGCTTGTCACCGCTTTCCTTCTCCGGATCCTTGCCCACGTCCTCACGGATGATGTCGATGCAGAGATCCACGCACTCGTCGCAGATGAACACTGAGGGGCCGGCGATGAGCTTGCGAACCTCGTGCTGGCTCTTCCCACAGAAGGAGCAATACAACAGTTTTTCGTCGCGGTCCGCCATGATTTCTGTCCTGAATGATTGATCTGGGAAATACCCGATCTTTTAGCTCAAGTTTACGCGGAGTCACCGCGGCTGGCTAACACTTTATCAGCCAGGCCATAGGCCACGGATTGTTCCGCGCTCATGAAGTTGTCCCGCTCGGTATCACGCTCGATGGTTTCCATGGTCTGGCCTGTATGTTCGGCCAGCAACTGGTTGAGCCGTTGCTTGAGGTAGAGGATCTCCTTGGCGTGGATCTCGATGTCCGTGGCCTGACCCTGGAAGCCCCCCAGCGGCTGGTGGATCATGACCCGGGAGTTGGGCAGCACGAAGCGTTTGCCCTTGGCACCTGCGGACAGCAGGAAGGCACCCATGCTTGCAGCCTGGCCGACACACAGGGTGGAGACGTCGGGCTTGATGAAGCGCATGGTGTCGTAGATGCCCATGCCGGCGGTGATGGCGCCACCGGGTGAGTTGATGTAGAGGTAGATATCTTTGTCGGGGTTTTCCGACTCCAGGAACAGCAACTGGGCCACCACCAGGTTGGCGGTCATGTCGTTCACCGGTCCCACCAGGAACACCACGCGTTCCTTCAACAGCCGGGAATAGATGTCGTAGGCCCGCTCGCCGCGCCCGCTCTGCTCGATGACCATGGGGATGTACCCCAGGCCGGAAGGTTCCTGCGTCCAGTGGCTCATCAGGCGGTACCCATCAGTTTTTCAAGGGAGGTGGCTTCATCGCTGACCTGGGCACGCTCCAGCACCCAGTCCACGATGTTCTCTTCCAGCACCAGGGCGCGAGCCTCTTTCAGCCGGGAAGCGTCCTGATAGTACCAGCCCACCACCTCGGCTGGGTCTTCATAGCTCTGGGCGAATTCGTCGACCATGGCGCGTACCTGGTCATCCCCGGCAGTGATGTTCTGTTCCTGGATCAGGGTATCCATCAGCAGGCCCAAGGCCACCCGGCGCTTGGCCTGGGCTTCGAAGATCTCGTCGCCCAGTTTGATGTCCTGTTCCTTCAGGCCCCGGGCCTTCAGGTCGTTGACGGCCTTTTCCCGCAGGGCCTGCTGCTCCATGGCCACCAGGCTGCCGGGCACGTCGAAAGGCGTGGTTTCCAGCAGGCCGTTCATCACCTGTTCCTTGACCTTGGCCAGCACCCGCCGTTTGGCTTCCCGCGCCAGGTTGCCGCGGATCTCATCGCGCAGCTTGGCGACACCGCCCTCGTGGATGCCCAGGCTCTTGGCCATGGTCTCGTCCACTTCCGGCAGCACGGGCTCATGTACCGATTTCACACTGGCCTCGAAAGTGGCGGTCTTGCCCGCCAGTTCCTTGGCGAAATAATCGGCCGGGAAAGCCACGTCGAAGGTCTTGTTCTCGCCGGCCTTCATGCCTGTCAGGCTGCCCTCGAAATCCTTTAGGGTGCGTCCCTCGCCCAGGATGACCGGGAAGTCCTTGGCCTCGCCGCCGGGGAAAGCCTCTCCGTCGATCTTGCCCAGATAGTCCACATGCACCCGGTCGCCGTCCTTGGCTTCGCGCGCCACCGCGTGGTACTGGACGCGCTGCTTGCGCAGCACCTCCAGGGTGCGGTCCACGTCGGCGTCATTCACCTCGATCACAGGGCGGGTCACCTTGACCTGGGAAAGATCGCCCAGCTTGATATCCGGGAACACCTCAAAAGTCGCGACGAAGGCGCCGTTCTCGCCGGGCGCGAAGCGAGGATAACCGGCAACGGCCAATCGGTTGGCCTGCACGGCCTCGCCGAACTGTTTTTGCAAGGCATCGCCCATCACCTCGCCGCGAATCTCGCTGCCATAGCGCGAGGCCACCAGCTTCATGGGCGCCTTGCCTGGACGGAAGCCATCCATGCGCGCATTGCGGGCGACCTGGATCAGGCGTTTGCGGATTTCAGCCTCCACCTCCTCCTGGTTCAGGTTGAGGGTGACACGGCGATTGAGGCCTTCCAGGGTTTCCACGGTTGCAGTCATCAGATATTCCTTAGTCGATCATTAGTCATGCCAAGTTAGCGCGGTGGTCTCGCCGAGACATGGTCAATTGGTGCGAAAGGGGGGACTCGAACCCCCACGCCAAAGGCGCTGGAACCTAAATCCAGTGCGTCTACCAATTCCGCCACTTTCGCGAAAACGGCTAAGTGTAAACTACACGACCCCTTCACCGCCAGCCGAAGGGCAGCACGACAAGATTGCAAGTCATTGATTTTATTGAAAGTAGAATGGACCAGCCCAACCTGGTGAATGCCGGCCACTACGAGAATTTCCCCGTGGCCTCGCTGTTCCTGCCCGCCCGGTTGCGGCCGGCGGTGCGCGCCATCTATGTCTTCGCGCGGACCGCTGACGATTTCGCCGACGAGGGCGAGTACACGACCGCATGGCGCCTTGGCCGTCTGGCCGAATACCATGCCCACCTGCATGCCCTGGAGCGGGGCGAGGCGTCGGACCACCCCGTGTTCCGCGAACTGGCACCCCACATCCGCGCCCACACCCTGCCCTATCCCCTGTTCCATGACCTGCTCTCCGCCTTCGAACAGGATTGCGAGAAAACCCGCTACGACCACTTTGGCGAGGTCATGGACTACTGTCGCCGTTCCGCCAGCCCCATCGGCCGCCTGCTGCTCAGGCTCTACGGCGACGACGACCCGAAGCACCAGGCCTGGTCCGATGGCATCTGCTCGGCCCTGCAACTCATCAACTTCCTCCAGGACGTGGCGGTGGATTACCGGAAGGGCCGGATCTACCTGCCCCAGGACGAGATGGCGAAATTCGGCATCTCCGAACGCCAGATCGCCGAGGGCCGCGCCGACGCCCTTTGGCAGCAGTTCATGAAGGGCCAGATCGAGCGGGCACGGCGCATGCTGCAGGCCGGCGCCCCGCTGGGCCGGGCGCTGAAGGGCCGTATCGGCCTGGAGATGCGCCTCATCATCCTGGGCGGCGAACGCATCCTCTACCAGCTCCACGAAAGCCGGGGCGACATGTTCACGCGGCGGCCGAAACTGGGCTGGAAGGACGGCGCCGTCATGTTGGGCCGTGCCCTGTTCCCCGGCCGTTCCCGCTCGCAGGCATCTCCATCCTGCGGCGGCAGCTGTGGCCACTGAAATGAAACGACCTTCTCGCTCACCCTGTTCGCTGATCCCGAAGCGGGCAGGCCAGCGCCTTGTGTCGGTACGGCGGAAATGACATGGACCCGCACGCCTATTGCCAGGAAAAGGCCGCCGCCAGCGGCTCAAGCTTTTACTACAGCTTCCGTTTCCTGCCGCCGGCGCGGCGGCGTGCAATCACCGCCTTCTACGCCTTCTGCCGCGAGGTGGACGACGTGGCCGACGAATGCCGCGATCCGGCCCTGGCGAGAGCCAAACTGGCCTGGTGGCGGGACGAGGTGGCGCGGCTCTATGCGGGCCGGCCCGAACATCCGGTCACCCGGGCGCTGCTTGAGGCCCTCACCCCCTTCCATCTGACAGAAGACGCCTTCGGCCAGATCATCGACGGCATGGAAATGGACCTCGGCCCGGTACGCTACCCAGACTTCAGGGCCCTGCGGCTCTACTGTCACCGGGTCGCGGGGGTAGTTGGGGAAACGGCGGCGCTGATCTTCGGCGTCACGGACCGTACCACCCTGAAGTACGCCAACCGCCTGGGCCTGGCCTTCCAGCTCACCAACATCCTCCGCGACGTGGGCGAGGACGCCCGCCGCGACCGTATCTACCTGCCCGAGGACGAGCTGACGGAATACGGCGTCACCGAGGCCGACCTGTTGGCGGGCCGCATGTCCGACGAGTTCCGCCGCCTCATGGAATTTCAGTACCTGCGTGCCATCCAGACCTACGACGAGGCCCTGTCCCTGCTACCTGCTGTCGACCGCAAGGCCCAGCGGCCCGGCCTCATCATGGCCGCCATCTATCGCACCCTGCTGGAGGAAATCCGGGCCGACGGCTTCCGGGTGTTGGACCGCCGCGTCTCCCTCACCCCGCTGCGCAAGTTCTGGATTGCCTGGCGGACCTGGATGCGCCCATGAATTACCAGGGGGGCACAACGCCAGTAGCCGTCGTCGGGGGAGGCTGGGCCGGACTGGCCTGCGCCGTGAAGCTGGCCGAGGCCGGGCTGCCCATCCACCTCTACGAAGCCGCGAAACACCTGGGCGGCCGCGCCCGGCGCGTCGACTGGGACGGCATTCCCATCGACAACGGTCAGCACCTCCTGGTCGGCGCCTACCGGGAAACCCTGGGCCTGTTTGGCATGCTGGGCACCCAGGCATTCCTGGAGCGCCGCCCCCTGGAACTGCGGGTGCCGGGCTTCCTGCTCCGACTGCCCAGGCTGCCCGCGCCGCTGAACCTGGCCGTGGGCCTGGTCCTGGCCCGGGGCCTCGCCTGGCGGGACAAGCTGGCCGCCGCCAGGCTCATGCACTATCTGAAGGACCGGGCCTTCCGTCTGCCCCGCGACGAGGTCGCGGGGGATTTCCTGCGCCGCCAGCAACAGCCTGCGAACCTGGTGGACAAGCTGTGGGGGCCCATCTGTGTGGCCGCCTTGAACACGCCGGTGGAGCATGCCTCGGCCCAGGTGTTCTGCAATGTGCTGCGGGACAGCCTGGCTGGAGAACGCGCCGACAGCGACCTGGTCATGAACCGGGCCGATCTGGGCCTGCTGCTGCCCGACGCGGCGGCGGCCTTTATCACCGGCAGGGGCGGCCGGGTGGAAACCGGCCGGAAGGTGGAATTCCTGAGCCGCGATGGCACCAGTTTCCACTTGGCAGGACCGGACATCGGCGCCGACCGCGTGGTGATTGCCACCCATCCAGCCCGCCTGCCCGACCTGCTGGGTCGCCTGCCCGGCACGGCATCCCTCCTGGACCAGGCGGACAGCCTAACCTGGCAACCCATCCTGACCCTCTGGCTGCGCTTCGCGAAGCCCGTCCAGTTCCCCTTCCCCATGCTGGGACTGGGTGGCGGCCAGGCGCCCTGGGCCTTCGAACGCCACGACCTGGACCCCGGCCTGGTGGCCATCGTGGTCAGCGCCGAAGGTCCCCATCTGGCCTTGCCCGAAGAGGCCCTGCTAAAGGAATACCTAGCCCTGCTGGCAAGACAGGTCGGCCCTCTTCCCCAACTGCTGGGGTGGAGGCGCATCGTCGAGAAGCGCGCCACCTTCACCTGTATTCCTCACCTGCGCCGTCCCACCAACGCCACGCCCATTCCCGGCCTCCATCTCGCCGGCGACTACACGGCGGGCGACTACCCGGCCACCCTCGAAGGCGCTGTGCGCAGCGGCGTAGAATGCGCCCGCCTGATACTGGATTCCCGAACATGAGCCACCCCTCCGCCCCCGACCTCCTGAAGAACCGGGTCATCCTCGTCACCGGAGCCGGCCAGGGTCTGGGCCGCGCCGCTGCGCTGGCCTACGCCCGGCATGGTGCCACGCTCATCCTGCTCGGGCGCACGGTGGGCAAGCTGGAAAAGGTGTACGACGAGATCGTAGCGGCCGGCGGCGCCCAGCCCGCCATCTTTCCCATGGACCTGGCTGCGGCCACAGACGCGGACTTCGAAGCCATGGCCCAGGCCATCGACCAGCAGATTGGCCGCCTGGACGGCATCCTGCATTGCGCGGCGGCCTTCGATGCCCTGCGCCCCCAGTCCCTGGACACTCTGGAAGCATGGATGAAGCTGTTCCGCGTCAACGCCGCGGCACCGGCGGCCATCAACCGCGCCTGCGCCCAATATCTGGACGCCAGCGGCGACGCCGCGGTCATCCTGGTGGGGGAGACCCACGGCCATGCGCCCGCGGCCTACTGGGGCGGCTTCGCGGTATCCAAGGCTGCGCTGGAGGCCTATTTCAAGATTCAGGCCGACGAATGGGCGGACAAGTCCATGCGCATCAACCTGCTCATTCCCGGCCCGGTGAACACACCACAGCGCGCCCGCACCCACCCTGGCGAGGAGAAGGCCAGCCTACCGCAACCGGACGACCTGGTACCGCACTTCCTGCATCTCATGGGTCCGGACAGCCGGGACGTGCGGGGACAGATGGTCCTCAGCGGCGTTTAGGCGCCCACCGCGCCTGAGGCCGCGTCAGGACGCATTGCCGGACTGGCAGGGTCCGCAGAAACGCCGATTGAGGTAGTCCTTGAACTCCGTGGCCACCTCCGGATGCTTGAGCGCATATTCCACGGTGGCTTCCAGGTAGCCCAGCTTGCTGCCGCAGTCATAGCGCGTACCGGTGAACTCGTAGGCCAGCACCTGCTGTTCCCGGAGCAGGGCGGCAATGGCGTCGGTGAGCTGCAGTTCGCCGCCGGCACCGCGCTCGATGTGGCGTAGGTAATGGAAGATGCGCGGGGTCAGCACATAGCGACCCACCACCCCCAATGTCGAGGGAGCTTCCTCCGGCCGGGGTTTCTCCACGATCTGGGTGACGCGGGAAATCCGCGGCGCCAGCGGCTCTGTGGAGACGATGCCGTAAGAGCCGGTGTCCTTCAGCGACACGTTCTGCACCCCGATCAGCGAGCTCTGGTAGTAGTTGTAGAGATCGCACATCTGCTTGGTCACCCCCGGCTCGCCGTCGATCAGGTCGTCAGCCAGGAGCACGGCGAAGGGTTCGTCGTTCACCGCCGGCTGCGCGCACAGCACGGCGTGACCCAGGCCCAGCGCCTCGGCCTGTCGGATGTAGATGCAGTTGACGTTCAGCGGCAGCATGCCGCGCAGCTCCTCCAGGGCCTCGAGCTTGCCATGGGTCTCCAGCTCGACCTCCAGCTCATAGGCCTTGTCGAAATGATCGGCAATGGCCCGCTTGGTGCGCCCGATGATGAAGATCAGATCAGTGATGCCGGCCGCCGCCGCCTCCTCGGCCGCGTACTGGATCAGCGGCTTGTCGACGATGGGCAGCATCTCCTTGGGATTGGCCTTGGTGGCAGGCAGGAAGCGGGTGCCCATGCCGGCTGCCGGGAAAACGGCCTTGGTCACTCTTTTCATATCACCTCCAAGACCGTTTCAGTAAAGGCACTTGTACCCAAAAGGATGAACTCGCCGGCACGTTATGCCTGCAAAGCAGGCGTCCAGAGCTCAATACGGCTTTTGTGACACGTTTCATGATTCGAAGGCTCCCTTCAACAACTCCAACAGTCCATCCCGATCCAGAACCTTAACGTTCAATTCCTCGGCTTTCTTTAATTTCGAGCCCGGTTCGGCGCCGGCGACCAGGTAGTCGGTCTTTTTCGAGACGCTGCCCGCCACCTTGCCGCCTTGTCCCTCGATCTTCTCTTTCGCCTGTTCGCGGGACAGGTCGGTCAGGGTGCCGGTAAGCACGAAGGTCTTGCCTGCAAGGGGCAAGGTGTCCCGGGGCGCGGGCTCGCCGTCCACCCAGGCCCCGGCATCTTCCAGCGCGTGGATGACAGTCTGGTTGTGAGACTCGGCCAGGAAGGCGCGGATGGACGCCGCCACCACCGGGCCCACGTCCGACACGGCCATGAGACCTGCCTCGTCGGCGGCCAGGATGTCCGCCATGCGGCCGAAGTGGCGGGCCAGGTCCTTCGCTGTCTGCTCGCCCACATGGCGGATGCCCAGGGCGTGGATGAAACGGGCCAGGGGCCGTCCCCGGCTGGCCATGATGGCGCCGATCAGGTTCTCCGCCGACTTGTCCGCCATGCGCTCCAGTCCCGTCACCTGCTCCCGGGTCAGGCAGTAAAGGTCGGCGGGGGTTTTCACCAGGCCCCTGTCCACCAACTGGTCCACCAGCTTGTCCCCCAGCCCTTCGATGTCCATGGCCCGGCGCGAAGCGAAGTGCAGGATGGCCTGCTTGCGCTGGGCCGGGCAGGCCAGGCCGTTGGTGCAGCGGGCCGCCGCCTCGCCCTCCAGGCGCACCACCGGGGCGCCGCATTCCGGGCAGGTGTCCCGCATGCGGAAGGCTTCGTGCAGGGGCGTGACCAGGTCCTTCAAGGGGCGGCGCTCCGGCACCACACCCACCACCTCCGGAATCACGTCACCGGCCCGGCGCACGATGACCGTGTCGCCCACCCGCACGTCCTTGCGCCGGACCTCGTCCTCGTTGTGAAGGGTGGCGTTGGTGACGGTGACGCCGCCCACGAACACCGGCGCCAGCCGGGCCACCGGCGTCAGGGTGCCGGTGCGGCCCACCTGCACGTCGATGGCCTCGACGGTGGTGAGTTCCTCCTGGGCCGGATACTTGTGGGCGAGGGCGAAGCGGGGCGCCCGGGCGACGAAGCCCAGGGCCTCCTGGTCCACCAGACGGTTGACCTTGTAGACGGCGCCGTCGATGTCGTAGGGCAGTTCGGCGCGCCTTGCCCCGAGTTCGGCGAAATAGCCCATAAGTCCGGCGACGCCGCGCACCAGGCCACGCCGCTCGGATACCGGCAGGCGGCGCGCCGCCAGCCATTCCATGACGCCTGCGTGAGTATCCGGCAACACCAACCCCTCCACCCGGCCCACGCCATAGGCGAAGAAGGACAGGCGGCGGCGCGCAGTGACTCGGGAATCCAGCTGGCGCAGGCTGCCGGCGGCGGCGTTGCGGGGATTGGCGAAGGCTTTCTCTCCTTTCGCACGGGCCTCCTCGTTGAGGCGCTCGAAGTCCCGCCGCATCATCAGCACCTCGCCGCGTACCTCCAGCCAAGCCGGAGGCCTGGGATGCTCCAGGCGCATGGGAATGGCCTTGACGGTACGCAGATTGGCCGTCACGTCCTCGCCGGTGTAACCATCGCCACGGGTTGCACCCTGGACGAAGAGGCCATTCCGGTAATGCAAGGCAATGGCCAGGCCGTCGAACTTGGGCTCCACCGCATATTCGATGTCCTCCCCTTCCCGACCCAGCCCTTCCCGCGCGCGCCGGTCGAAGGCCGCCACCTCGGCTTCGGAGAAGGCATTATTGAGGGACAGCATGGGCACGGCATGGGTCACCTCGGCGAAGGTTTTCGCTGGGAAGGCACCTACACGCTGGGTGGGTGAATCCGGACTCAGCAGCTCCGGATGGGCCGTTTCAAGATCCTGGAGTTCCCGCAACAGCCGGTCGTATTCGGCATCGGGAATCGTCGGCGCGTCGAGGACGTAGTAGCGGTAGTTGGCCTCGTCGATCAGGCGGCGAAGTTCATGGGCCCGTTGCGCCGCCTCACTCCTCACTCCTCACCACCTCAGACGAACAGCCTGAGGGCCCGCTCGCCGCCGGCAGGGACGCCTCGCGCCTCCATGCGGGCGTAGAACTGGGCGAGGCGGGCACGGTCCCGGTTCAGGCTGTCCTCGTTCACCGGCCGACTGTTGTCGTCCACCAGGCGTCCCTCCAGACGCCAAGCCAGGTCGAAACCCAGCCGGGTCATGCGGTCGAACACGGCCAGGCCGTCGGCCACCCGCGGCACGTCGAACAGCAGGGTCACCCCGTGGGTGGTGAGGCCGCGGCCATCGCGGGGGAAAGGGGCGTCCTCCTGGTTGGCCAGGGTGAACAGGGTATGGCCGAAATCGTCGCGGGCATGGAACGTACCGTCGGCTTCCAGGCTCAGGCTGGCCTCCTGGGCCAGGCTGTGCATGGCCTCGCTGGTGAATGGACGGCTGTCGGCGGATACCACGTTGAGGCCAATCAGGATATCCACATCCATGCAGAACAGGTCCAGATCCCGGGCGAGCCGCAGGGTCTCCTCACTATCCGTGCAGGTCACGGCACCGCCCTCCTCGGCGGCGAATTCATAGAGTGCCCGCCGGAAGGCATCCAGCTGATCCTGGGATACGGCACCGCCACGATCGGCGATCTGCAAGCCGAATTCCACCTGGCCGTAGACGTTGCGGGGATGCCCGCTGAGTGGCTCCCAGGCACCGTCCGACCTTTCGCCGAAGGCACGCATCGGTTTGCCGATACGGCGCAGGTTGGCCAGCAGGGGGCCCAGGTTGGCCGCTTGCGGGGCTGCGAACTTCAGGCGGGCGATGTATTCCGTGACGCTGTCCAGGGGACTGGCAGCGCGGGGCGCGGCGGGTTCCACCTCGTCCTCCCAGACGTGCGGCGGCGCCAGGGGTACCTCCGGCGCCATTTTCACGGCGGTGGGCTTGGGCGCTTCCGGGAGCGGCGCCGGGCTCGGCTCCCGCGGCATGGCCTCGACCTTCGAGGCGGGCTGGGCGGGCTGGATGGCCGGCTCCGGCAGCGGTTCCAGAGAGTCCAGGAAGGAACTGGGCGCGCGCTCCGTCCCCACGCTGAGCAAGGGGGCTTCCGCCTCGTCCACGGCACGGCGGGCCTCGGGCGCAGTGGCGACGTCGTCAGTCAGCTGGATGCGGCTATCGCCACGGCGCCGGCTGGCTTCGGTCAGCACCGATTCGCCCAGCATGATGTCCTCCCGTTTATGAGAGAACATGCGGTCCGCCTCCTTGCGGAACTTGCGTTCCTGCAGGACGTTATAGAGGACGATGATGGCGATCAGGCTGACGCCGACGATGGCCAGAACGATCTGCAGCGTGGTCATCATGGACGTTTTACCTCCGTGGGGGGCCGAATACCGGGTTCCATGACATGGAAGAAGACTTCGTTGCCGCGCACCATGCCCAGTTCGAAGCGAGCCCGCTCATCCAGGGCATCGTAGCCGGAATGCAGGTCACGCGCCTCGGCCGCAAGCTGGATGTTGCGGGTTTCCAGAGCCTGGTTGGCGGTCTTCTGGGCGGCGATTTCCCGTTCCAGTTCCCAAACCCTCAGCCAGCTGCCCTTGCCCAACCAAAGAGGGTATTGCAGCAGTAGGATCAACACAGCCAGGGTCCAGGCGAGGCCTCGCATCTCATCTCAGTTGGTAGAAGGCTTCCCGGCCGGGATAGCGGGCGCGCTCGGCGAGTTCCTCCTCGATGCGCAGTAGCTGGTTGTATTTCGCCATGCGGTCGGCGCGGGACAGAGAGCCGGTCTTGATCTGCAAGGCATTGCTGCCCACCGCCAGGTCGGCGATGAAGGCATCCTCGGTCTCGCCGGAACGGTGGGAGATGACGGCGGTATAGCCGGCCCGCTTCGCGGTCTCGATGGCGTCGAAGGTCTCGGACAAGGAACCGATCTGGTTCACCTTGATCAGGATGGAGTTGGCGACATGTTTGGCGATGCCTTCCCGCAGGATCTTGGCGTTGGTGACGAAGAGGTCATCGCCCACCAGCTGGATCCTCTTGCCCAGCTTGGCGGTGAGGCCGGCCCAGCCGTCCCAGTCATTTTCGGCCATGCCGTCCTCGATGCTGACGATGGGGTACTTGTCCACCCAGGCCGCCAGGTAGTCGGCGAACTCTGCTGAGGTGAGCTTCAGTCCCTCGGCCTCCAGCACGTAGCGGCCATCCTTGTAGAACTCGCTGGAAGCGCAGTCCAGGCCGATGAGCACGTCGGAACCCGCGGTATAGCCGGCGGCGTCGATGGCCTCCATGATGAACTTCAGCGCTTCCTCATTGGACTTGAAGTTGGGGGCGAAGCCGCCCTCATCGCCCACGGTGGTGGAATGGCCGGCCTTGTCCAATAGCTTCTTCAGGCTGTGGAAGACCTCGGCACCGCAGCGCAGGGCCTCCCGGAAACTGGGCAAGCCGGCGGGGATGACCATGAATTCCTGCATGTCCACGCTGTTGTTGGCATGCGCCCCGCCGTTGACGATGTTCATCATGGGCACCGGCAGGTGCATGGGGCCGGCGCCGCCCAGATAACGGTACAGGGGCAGGCCCACGTCCTCGGCGGCGGCGCGGGCACAGGCCATGGACACCGCCAGGATGGCGTTGGCGCCCAGGCGGGCCTTGTTGTCGGTACCGTCCAGATCGATCAGGGTCTGGTCGATCAGGTGCTGTTCTTCTGCGTCCAGGCCCAGGATGGCCTCGGCGATCTCGGTATTGACGTTTTCGACGGCGCGCAACACGCCCTTGCCCAGGTAACGGGCCTTGTCACCATCACGCAGTTCGATGGCCTCGCGGCTGCCGGTGGAGGCGCCGGACGGGACGGCGGCGCGGCCAAGCACGCCGGATTCGAGAAGCACGTCGGCTTCCACGGTGGGGTTGCCGCGTGAATCCAGGATTTCGCGGGCGACGACATCAACAATGGCACTCATTTCTTTCCTTTTCTCACTTTCGGGGCGGCCGTCGGCGGCTGTTGGCTGCCGTTGCCGCCGTTCACAGGCGGGCTTCGATAAAGCCCTTTTTCTTCACCAAGGCATCGATGTCCTTGAGGGTGAAGAGCAATTCCTTCATCAGATGCAGCGGCCAGGCATTGGGCCCGTCGGACAGGGCCTTGGCCGGGTCCGGGTGGGTCTCGGCGAACAGGCCGGCGATGCCCGCTGCCACGGCTGCGCGCGCCAGCACCGGCACGAATTCGCGCTGGCCGCCGGAACTGGTGCCCTGGCCGCCGGGCTGCTGCACCGAGTGGGTGGCGTCGAACACCACCGGGCAGCCGGTCTCGCGCATGATGGCCAGGCCGCGCATGTCGGACACCAGGGTGTTGTAGCCGAAGGACACACCCCGGTCGCAGACCATGATGGTATCGGCGCCGCCGTTGGCGGTCTTGGCCTTGTCCACCACGTTCTTCATGTCGCCGGGAGCCAGGAACTGGCCCTTCTTGATGTTCACGGGCTTGCCGCAGGTGGCCACCGCCTCGATGAAATCCGTCTGCCGGCAAAGGAAGGCCGGGGTCTGCAGCACGTCCACCACCGCGGCCACCGGGGCGATCTCGTCTTCGGTGTGGACATCGGTGAGCACCGGCACGCCGATTTGCTTCCTCACCTCGGCCAGGATGCGCAGTCCCTCGTCCAGCCCCAATCCCCGGAAGGACTTGCCGGAGGAACGGTTGGCCTTGTCGAAGGAGGACTTGTAGATGAAGGGCATGCCCACCTCGGCACAGATCTCCTTCAGGGCGCCGGCCGTATCCAGGGCCATCTGCTCGGACTCGATGACGCAGGGGCCGGCAATCAGGAAAAGCGGATGATCCAGACCGACTTCAAAGCCGCAGAGCTTCATGCCAGCTTCCTCTTCTGGTTGGCCAAGGCGGCTTCGACGAAGGCCTTGAACAGCGGGTGGCCATCACGGGGATTGGACGTGAACTCGGGATGGAACTGGCAGCCGACGAACCAGGGATGCGTGTCGCGGGACAGTTCCACCATCTCGCACAGGTCGGTGCCCGGTGCCCTGCCGGCCACCCTCAGGCCGGCGGCTTCCAGCCCGGCGAGCAGGCTGTTGTTGACCTCGTAGCGGTGACGGTGGCGCTCTATGACCTCCGCCTTGCCGTAGATGGTGCGTGCCAGGGAGCCCTCCCCCAGCTTGCAGACCTGGCCGCCCAGGCGCATGGTGCCGCCCAGGTCCGACTGGGCATCGCGCCGTTCGATGCGGCCGTCCTTGTCTTGCCATTCGGTGATCAGGCCGATGACCGGGTAGGGTGTGTCTTGTTCGAATTCGGTGGAATGGGCGCCCGCCATGCCGGCCACGTCGCGGGCGAACTCCACCACCGCGAGCTGCATGCCCAGGCAGATGCCCAGGTAGGGCACCTTGTTCTCGCGGGCGAAGCGGATGGCGCAGATCTTGCCCTCGGTGCCGCGCTTGCCGAAGCCGCCTGGCACCAGGATCGCGTCCATGCTGGCCAGGGCGCCGCAACCCTCGTGCTCAATGGTCTCGGAATCGATGTAATGGATGTTGACCTTGCTGCGGGTATGGATTCCGGCATGCACCAAGGCCTCGGACAGGGACTTATAGGACTCGGTCAGGTCCACGTACTTGCCGACGAAGGCGATGTCCACCGTGTGTTCCGGATGCTCAAGGGCTTCGACCAGGCGCTTCCACACCGACAGGTCTGCGGCCTTCGCCAGAAGGCCCAGCTTGTGGCAGACGATCTCGTCCAGCATCTGGTCGTGCAGCATGCCGGGAATCTTGTAGATGGAATCGGCGTCGAGGGCCTCGATCACCGCTTCCGGCATGACGTTGCAGAACAGGGCGATCTTGCGCCGCTCCTCGGCCGGGATATGCCGATCCGCGCGACACAGCAGCACGTCGGGCTGGATGCCGATCTCGCGCAATTCCTTGACCGAATGCTGGGTGGGCTTGGTCTTCAGTTCGCCGGCGGTGGGAATGTAGGGCAGCAAGGTCAGGTGGATGAAGCAGGTGCCGGTCTTGCCCTCCTCGATGCCCATCTGGCGGATGGCTTCCAGGAAGGGCAGGGATTCGATGTCACCCACCGTGCCGCCCACCTCGATGATGGCCACGTCGGCGCCCTCGGCGCCGCGCTTGATGAACGCCTTGATCTCGTCGGTGATGTGGGGAATGACCTGAACCGTCTTGCCCAGATATTCGCCCCGGCGCTCCTTCTTGATCACCGACTCGTAGATCTGGCCGGTGGTGAAGTTGTTGCGCTTGCCCATCTTGGCCCGGGTGAAGCGCTCGTAGTGGCCCAGGTCGAGGTCGGTCTCGGCGCCGTCCTCGGTGACGAACACCTCGCCGTGCTGGAACGGGCTCATGGTGCCGGGGTCGACGTTGATGTAGGGATCCAGCTTGAGGTGGGTGACCTTGAGGCCGCGCGATTCGAGGATCGCCCCCAGGGACGCGGCGGCGATGCCTTTGCCGAGCGAGGAAACAACGCCACCGGTGACGAAGATGTAACGGGTCATAAATATGGCAGGTGCGGGGATGCGGAATGATACCGGAATGCCCCCGACCCTCAAAGGAAGCCCGCGCCGCGGCGGTCGGCGGGGCCTATGCGGGCGTGATTCCCACCGTGATGGGGTAATGCACGTAGCGCAGGGCGAGTCCGGCCTCGCCGATCCGGGCGATCAGGGCTTCGACGCGCTCCGCCTCGGCGAAGAACTCCACAGCCTCCGGCAGTTCCCCGGCCAGTTCGAAGAAGCTGTCCTCGTGCACGCCATGCCGGCCGTAGCCGGAGGCGGCGCGGAATACCGTGCCGCCTGGGATGCCCAGGGCCATGGCCTCATCGAACAGCCATTCGTGGATGGGCCGGTGCGCGTGCCGCATACCCTCCTGGACGAAGAAACGAATGCAGACGCTTGGCATGCTCACCCCCTGATCAACTTGAAGGTCCAAACCCCCAGCGCGGTCAGGGCCAGGGAGCCGAACAGATGGGCCGAGGCCGCTGCCAGCGCCCAGGCAAGCTGGCCGCGGCTGATCAGCGTGAATACCTCGGCGGAAAAGGTGGAAAAAGTGGTGAGGCCGCCCAGGAAGCCGGTGATGGCGAACAGCCGCCATTCCGGCGGCAGACCGGGATGCTGGGCGAAATAGGCGATGGCGACCCCTATCAGGTAGCCGCCGACCAGGTTGGCCGCCAGGGTACCGTTGGGCAGTGTCGGAAACAGCGGATTCAGCCACAGTCCCAGCCCCCAGCGCAGCCAGGCACCCAGGGCGGCGCCCAAACCGATGGCAATAAAAGCGGTCATACCGCGGCGATGCGTATGGTGTGCGGAGTATGGAACAACCTCCGCCGTACTTTGACTGTGACGCCGCCGCTCTTCACTCCTCGCTCCTGGCCCTCATCACAGCCACACCATCAACCCCGTTTCGAACGGATGGGTCAGCAGGTCATGGTAGGGATAGACGCGCACGCGGTAGAGCAACTTGCCGCACATCTCCGGAGTGAGCTCCAGAGAGAACAGGGATTCCTTGCCCTCCCAGCCGTCCGGGGTCATGCGCACGGCGCGCAGGTCGCGGTCCTGACCCTGCTTGGAAGCGCGGCCCATGAGCACTTCCACGCGCACGTCCTCCGGGGCGAGGCCGTTGAGATTCACCGCCACCTTGAGATTCAGGCTGTCGCCGAAGGCGATGCGCTTCCTGGCTTCGTCCAGCCGGCGCAGGTTGACGCCGCTCCAGGCCTGTCGCACCTTGGCCTTCCAGGCGGCCAGGCCCTGGGCGGCGGCAAAGCTCCCCTCCGAGTAGCGGCGCCACTGGCGCGAGGCCGGGCCGTAGAACTTGTTGACGTACTCCATGACCATGCGCGTGGAGTTGAAGCGCGGCAGCAGGGTGGAAATGGAACGCTTGGCCATGCGCACCCACTCCGCCGAGAAGCCGAGTTCGTGGCGGCGGTAATACATGGGGATGACCTGGTCCTGCAGCAGTTCGTAGAGCGTCTGGCTGTCTTCACGGTTGCGGCGGGCATCGTCGAAGTATTCCGGCGCCGGCTTGATGGCCCAGCCGTTGCCGCTGTCGTAGCCCTCGTCCCACCAGCCGTCGGTGACCGAGAGGTTGATGACCCCGTTCATGGCCGCCTTCATGCCGGAGGTCCCGGAGGCTTCCAGGGGGTAGATGGGGTTGTTCAGCCAGACGTCGCAGCCGGACACTAGGCGGCGGGCAAAGCCCAGATCGTAGCCTTCCACCATGAGCAGCTTGCCCTCGAACTCCGGCCAGCGCGAGATCTCGTGGATGCGGCGGATCAGTTCCTGGCCTGGCATGTCCGCAGGGTGGGCCTTGCCGGCAAAGATGAACAGCACGGGGCGGTCGGCATCCTTGATGATGGCCCGCATCCAGTCCATGTTCTCGAACATCAGGGTGGCGCGCTTGTAGGTGGCGAAGCGGCGCGCGAAGCCGATGGTCAGCACGTTGGGATCCAGCGGGTTGGCGTACTTGAGCATGCGCTCCAGGTGCGCCTCGGAACCGTGGTTGCGCAGATGCTGCTGGGTGATGCGGTGGTGCACAGAATGCAGCATCTGGGTCTTGAGGGCCTGGTGGACGGACCAGAAATGGTGGTCGGGGATGGTTTCCACCTTGTCCCAGAACTTCACGTCGGTGA
>Ga0233425_10004266_pt1 | contig 24280 bp, 19 predicted proteins | sample Watercolumn_Towu_2_FD_181712 | JGI IMG/M metagenome (GOLD analysis project Ga0233425, IMG submission 181712) | Freshwater microbial communities from Lake Towuti, South Sulawesi, Indonesia - Watercolumn_Towuti2014_140_MG | ecosystem: Environmental > Aquatic > Freshwater > Lake | place... | reverse complement strand
CCATGCCCATGGCCAGACGCAGGACGCCGGGGGAGTCGGGGCCGCGGTCGACGAGGTCCCCGACGAAGATGACCCGACGCTCGTCCGGGTGAGCCGCGTCAACCGGCCGGCCCTGCGGGTCGCGGGACAGCACGTAGCCGAGGTCGGTCAGTAGCGTCTCGAGCTCGGCGCGGCAGCCGTGGACGTCGCCGATGACGTCGAAGGGGCCGGTCTGGTCGCGGAAGTCGTTGAGCAGCTTCTCCCGGACGATCGTCGCGTTGTCGATCTGCGAGACGCCGCGCAGGTGGTGGACCTTGCGGAAGCCCTCCTTCCCCAGGCCCTTGAGCGACCGCCGGAGCTGGTCCTGCTGACGACGGATCACGTGCGGGCCGAAGTCTCGGTCGGTGCGGCTGCGGTTGCGCTCGACCGCCACCGCCTCCGGGACATCGAGGACGATGGCGACGGGGAGGACGTCGTGGTCGCGTGCCAGCTGGACCAGTGCCTTGCGGGCCGCCGGCTGGGTGTTGGTGGCGTCCACGACGGTCAGGCGCCCCGCGGCGAGCCGCTTGCCGGCGATGAAGTGCAGCACCTCGAATGCGTCTGCGCTGGCAGCCTGGTTGTTCTCGTCGTCGGAGACCAGGCCTCGGCAGAAGTCGCTGGAGATGACCTCGAATGGCCCGAAGTTCTCGCGGGCGAACGTGGACTTGCCGGAGCCGGACGCGCCGACGAGCACGACCAGGGACAGCTCCGGGACCGCCAGAACGGGCCCGGTCGACGGCGCCTCCGCGTCGGTGGTGTGGTCGGTCATGCGGTTCCCCCGATGGTGAAGACGGCCATCTGCGTAGCGGGTCCGACCTCGTCGTCCACGGGTCCGACCGGTGCGAAGCGCACGGCGTAGCCGTGCGCCGACGCGACGCGCTCTGCCCAGGCCGCGAACTCGGCACGGGTCCACTCGAACCGGTGGTCGGTGTGCCTCATCGAGCCGTGCGCCAGCGTCTCGTAGCGGACGTTGTGCTCGACGTTCGGCGTCGTCACCACGACCGTCGAGGGGTGCGCGGCGCCGAAGACCGACTCCTCCAGCGCGGGCAGGCGCGTCAGGTCGACGTGCTCGATGATCTCCATGAGGACGACGGCGTCATACCCGGCGAGCCGGGAGTCGCGGTAGGTCACCGAGGACTGGAACAGGTGGATCCGCTCCCGCTGGTGGTCGCCCATGCGGTCCAGGTTGAGCCGCTTGCTCGCGATCTCGAGCGCGCGGTGGGACACGTCGGTCCCGACGATCTCGGTGAAGAAGGGGTCGTGGGCGAGGACCCGGAGCAGTGCGCCTTCTCCGCATCCCACGTCGACCACACGCGTCGATGCCGTCGCCTTCAGCGCCTCGACGACTGCACGCTTGCGCCACTCGACCAGCGGTGTAGGTGTCTCCGCCTCAGCCGTCTCGGCATCGTCGGGGACGGCGTTGTCGATGCTCTCGGGCTCGGCGTCGTCAACCTCGGCGAGGCGACCGACTGCCGTGGCCACCAGCTGGCGCTTGTGCGCGAGGTACCGCCGGGTGATCAGGTCGCGCTCGGGGTGGTCGACGAGCCAACCGCCGCCGGCGCGCACGAGCTTGTCGACCTCGTCGGGGCTGACCCAGTAGTGCTTGGCGTCGTCGAGCACAGGAAGCAGGACGTACAGGTGGTTCAGCGCGTCGGCGAGCCGCATCTCGCCGCGCAGGCGCAGATCGACGTACCGCGAGTCGCCCCAGGCGGGGATGGTCGGGTCCAGCGGCACCGGGGTCGCCTCGACCTCCCAGCCCAACGGACCGAACAGCCGCTCGACGACGTCGACGCCGCCCCGGGCCGGCAGCGCCGGCACGTGCACCTCGAGCGGCAGCGCCTGCTCGGGAAGCTCCGGGCGCGCGTCGCACCGGCCGGACATGGCCGTGCGGAACACCTTGCCCATGGCGACCGCGAGCATCGACGATGCGGCGTACGGCCGGTCGTTCACGTACTGGGCGAGCGCGAAGGCGTCGTTCCCGCCGAACCGCTTGCCCCGCACGAGCCCGATCGGGTCGACCTCGAGAAGCAGCGCGACCGTGCACCGGTCAGCCGCCGCCTCCGGATAGAACACATGAGCGACGCCGACGGGCAGGTCGAAGCTCTGCACCTTGCCAGGGTGCTTGTGCAGCAGATAGCCGAGATCGGTGGCTGCAGGGGCCGTGGAGGTGATCGTCAGGAACACCTCGCCATCCTCGCCTACTCGATGGTCCCTGAGCGCGGAGGTTCGCTCCTCCGGGTGCTGTCGCCCGGTCTGCTCAGGGAGCTGGTGAGTGGCGCGTCTGGAGGGCGAGGTCGTGGCGCTGCAGCACTGCCATCGGTCGGTACCGCACAGCGTCTGTCGCTGCTCCGCGTGAGCAGTGATCAGGTTCCGCCCGTGGCGGAGCCGGCCGACCGCTGGCGAACAGGCGAGACCCGGTCCCCTTGCGTGCCTTCCCCGACCGTTCGGCGTCGACCCGGCCTGCGCTCGGCCGCAGCGGGCAGGCTCGAGAAGCCCCTCTGACGGGCGATCTCCGGTGGCTGGCCGGGCCGACGCTTCGTGCGTCGTCAACGTGGCGAGCCGGATGGACGGTCCGGCTGGCCCTCGACCCACGGTCCGGTCCGATCACCGATCGGCAGGGAACACACCGAGACCCGTGGCGCCGCGGAAGCTCGCGCTTCGGCGGCCACGTTGTCGGAGGCGGCGACGACGATGGTGTCCATGGCTGGAGCGCTGCTGCACACGTTGAGCGGCAGCGTCTACGAGTTCGACATCGACGCCCGTGCCGCGCGTCGGCTCGGGAACCACAACGGGCAGCCGCCAACCCCCAACGTGGCCAGCGACGGTAGCTGGCGCCGCTTGACGAGCATCGCCCTGCACCCCAGCCCGCACGGGGTACGAGTGCAGATCCTGTGGGCATCCGGCGGGATCGACGTCCGGTCTAGCCTGCTGTCCGCTGCCCTCGATGCGCGGGAACTGGCGTCGCTGCTTCCCCTCGTGGCCTACCGCTAACCCGTCGCGGTCATCGACAGCGTCACCGCCAGGACGTGCTTGCAGGGGCCGCGGTCGCCCCGGTACTTGGCGTACCAGGGGCAGGTGCAGCTCTCGCCGGTCGGTGAGCGCCGTACGAGGTAGGTCGAACCGGCGCTCTCCACGAGGAACAGGTTCTCGTCGACGGGGTCCCGCTGCACCGCGCCCGCTTCGGCGAGTGTCCGAGCATCGCGAAGTCGGGGGTGGAGCTCCTCGAGCACGGCCGGGTCGTACGGCAGTTCCCTGTGGAAGTAGGCGGCGTCGGCGAGGTCGTAGCCCACGCGGCCAGCACTGGCCAGCCGGTTGAGCGCGCGGAGGATCCGGTCCGGCGGTAGGGCGCCCTCGCGGGACAGCCGCTCCACGTCGATGCGCGGCTCGAAGGCCAGAAGGGCGGCGACGAGGTCGGCGTCGTCACCGGAGGCTTCGTCCACGAGGTCGCGCAGCAGGCCGCCTTCACCGGAGAAGCCGCGGCTCGCCTCAGGGCTGACGGTGAGGGTGAACCGGGCGTCAGCCAGATCCAGCTCCCACGCGCTCGCCTGGGCCCCGGCAGACCCAGAAGGCGCGTAGGCCCGGAGCGCGGTCGCGTAGCGGAGCAGAGGTTCGAGAGCGCGCAGACGGTCCGGTGCCGCCAACGGCACGGCTTGCGGACCTTGCCGACCGGTGAGCCGGATCCCGCGGCCGGCGGGCGCGGCGTACATGGTCGATCCGCGCGGAGCCTGGGCAGTCGGGAGGGACTGAACGAACCGTCTCGCCTCCATGGCGGAGACCTCGAAGGCCGGAACCATCGTCGCCGCGATGGCCTGCACCTCTGCGAAGCCCTTCAGCCATCGCGCAGGGAGCGGCACCTTCTCCTCGATGATGGAGCCGTGGAACGTCGTGACCTGCACGTCCTCCCCGACACGGAGGTGCAGCGGGTCGTTGGCGGAGAGCTGAGCGAGCGCCGCACGCATCGGCGGGTTGAAGTCGACGTTGGTCGTGCCGGTGTCTAACGGAGGAGCGGCGAGCGATCCAGGTAGGAGGTCGGCGCGGGCGTACACACCGCAGCACGCCGAGAGGCTCTCGAACCGGAGCCGATCGCCGTTGCTCGTGACGACGGGGTCGGCTGCGCGGAGGATCGCCGCGAGCATGCCCGGTGGCACGTAGAACCGAGTACGGGCGACCTTGGCCACGGTCAGGAGGGCCGCGGCCGCCTCGATCGGGTGCTCCAGGAAGCCGTCGAAGAACCGTGGGTGGAGCGCGGACCCGCTGGCGGTCCTCCCGCCACTGGTCGAGAGCAGCAGATCGGCCTGGGCGCCATCCTGCGTCAGCGCAGACGGGCGCGCGTACCTGTAGGTCTGCTCCAGCCCCGTCACGCTGCCACTCTACGGAGCGGCCGTCGCGTGTAGGCCCTTCCCCGAGCCTGAGGTCTGGCAGGGTCGACCACGTGTCGCAGTCCCCCACCTACGAGCAGCTGGCCGGCATCGACCGGTCGGCTGTCTGCGGCCTGATCCACGAGCTCGGGACGCCAGCGTGGTCGGCTGCGTACGAACGTCAGTGGGAGCGGCCGATGATGACCTGGCGGTCGGTCGTCGACGCGCTGGCGAGGCTGGCGGCGGGGGAGCGGCCCTCCGACCCCCAGGCTGGGCCGCCTCCCTGGCTCGAAGCCCTGGCGGCGAGGCAGATCGAGTCGATGAGCCGGAGCTGGAGCTTCTCCGACACGTTCACGCCTGTCCGGGCCCTCGAGCGTCTGGGGGTGATCTCGCCGCCCCGTGATGACGACTACGTGCTCGCCGTTGTGGGCGGCCTCGTCGGCGGGCAGGGATCGCGATCTCGGGCTGATGTCCTTCGCGCGGACCCCGAGATGCTGGAGCTGCTGCCCCGGTTGTTCGAGGTCGAAGGCGGAGGCGAGGTCAGCCTCGCGAACGTCGACAAGTACTCGCCCGAGGAGGCCAGCTGGAAGCTGACCTTCCTCGAGCTGGTGGCAGCGGGCACGCTGTCGCGTCAGGAGGTCCTGGGCTGGTGCCTCGGGGCTCTGCAGCGGGACTTCAGCGCCTACCGTGCCGGCTGGTACTCCGCCCTGTACCGGGCGCTCGATCCGTCGGTAGACGAGCTCAGCGAGCAGCAGGGCGTGCTCTGCGTCCTCGTGCGGTCCGACGTGACCGCGACGGTCTCGATGGCGGTCGGCTACCTGCGCAAGGTGAGTGCCGCGGGTCGCTTCGACGACAGCCGGGTCGAGTCGCTATCCCCAGCGCTGTTGGCGCGCACCAAGGGGCCAGCTCTCGACGCCCTCCGGATCCTGGGTGAGGTCGCGCGGCGAAGGCCGGACGGCGCGGGAAGCGTCGCGGAGGTCGCCACACTCGGCCTCGGGCACACCAGCGCAGACGTCCAGCGCGCGGCCGCCTCGCTGCTGGAGCAGATCGGCGCGCAGTCGGCCATGTCCCCGCTCCGCGACCAGATGGCGCCCTCCGTGCAGGCCGAGTTCGGCGGCGTGACCAGCGCTCCTTCGGTCGGCGACGGCGGGATCACCGTCGATCCGCCGCGTCGCCTGAGGTACGTCGAGGCCGCCGAACTCGTCGAGCGGACGGCGGGCCTGCTGGAGTCGGCTGAGGACCCCATCGAGCTCGAGCTGGTCCTCTGTGGCCTGAGCCAGCTGTCGGACCCCTCCCGGCTCCGCCCGCTGGCGCGGCGAGCACGCACGGTGCTCGAGCGTGGTCCGCGCGAGGGAGTCAACCGAGGGTGGCTCAGGGGGCACATCGCCCGCCTCGTGCTCGCGGCCTCCGGTGAGACGTCGCCACCGCTGCCGGCCCCCACACCGCGGTCGGCATTCCTCCTCGCACGGCTGGCCTGCGTCGAGAACGTGCTCGACGGCTCCACCGCTCCGTGGGAACCGGTCGCGACCCCGTCACTGTCGAACGGTCTGGTCCTGCCGGAGGACCTGGTCGACCGCCTCGGACGCTGCGCCGACCCCCGCGTGCCCGACCTCGTCGCGGCGTTGCTGCGCCTCGCGCCGGGCGAACACGACGCCGCGCGCCGAGCCGTCACTCGATCCGACGAGGTCGGCGACGCCGTCCGGTACGCCCTCGGCGGCCCCCCGCCCAAGACCTCGCGTCTCCCTGGCAGAGGGGCACGGCTGCGTCAGCCCGAGCTGTGGGTCGCGGCAGCCCGAGGACGGTCCCCCCGTGACGACGACCCCTTCCTCTCCGACAGTGGGCTGAGCGCAGCCGGACAAGGGCCGGCCGTGCGCCCCGTGCTGAGCGCGACCGGTGAGCCGTACACGTGGAACGACGCCCGAGGCGAGCACGCCGGCACGATGTGGACGTACGAGCTCGCCATCGACTCCCCGGCCAAGCAGGCTCTGCCGCTTCAGCCGGCCCTCGCCCTGCCCGACAGGCACAGGGGCTACCTCGCCGACGACCTCGAGGACTGGATCGGCTGGATCGCCCTGACCACACCCCTGGACACCGAGACGACGCTGACCGAACTCGTGTGGCCGGTCCTGTTCGCGTCGCAAGGGTTCAGCGTCTCGCATGACGCCACAAGAGTCCTGTCCGCGCTGGCCGATCACCCGGGGTTGACCGGCGCCCTCACGGCCACCACGCTCGCCGTCGGGATGTCGGCGCAACGAGTGGATCAACGTGCCCTCGCCGTCGACGCGGCCGCCCTGATGGCCGCTCGCGGTCAGATGCCGAGCCCGCTGCTGGCCGACGGGTTCGCGATCGCGGCGAGCTTCTGCCATGCATCTCGCTGGGCCAGCTCGCTGGGCCAGCTCGCATCGGTCACACGGGACGGCTACACCTTCGACGTACTGCAGGCGAGCCTCCCCCGAATCGACGCCGCCGCCCGCGGGATGCACTCGATCTTGGAAGTCCTCCTCGACGAGTCGGCAAGGCTCGGCCGACGGCCGGATGACGCGAAGCTCCGCGACTGGCTGGGCTCGATCCGTGGCTCGGGCAAGGCGCCCAAGATGGCCAGGGCCCTGCTCACCCCTTAGCGGCACGACGAGGTGTCCCGGTACGCCCCGCAGCGGCCGGCTTGGAGCGGCGTGAGCCGCCGGTTGCAGAGGCGATCACGCCCGTATCCGACTCGAACCCGCTAGCGGCGATGGCGACAACGAGCGTATCGGCCGCAGTTCGGCGCGGCGCTGGTTGCCGCTGCTCCAAGGGACCGGACCAGTCCTGGTCATGGAGCACTTCGACACCTCTCACGCGCACCACCAGCTCATCGTCGATGTGGCCGACGACCTCGTCTCCGAGGTCGAAGCCGCAACGCTGGACGAACTCGTAGCTCTGGCAGGGGCCGCGCTGCGGCCGCGGGCGAGGGCCTCTCTCCGGCCCTGCGTCATCTGCGCCGCAGCCGACACCGGTTCTACAGACACGTGAGGTCCTCAACCGAGGCTGCGCATCACGCGTCGGTTGAGGTCCCTCTACACGCATCCCGCCAAGTCCCTGTGCGGCAACGCATTCGCCTGAAGGAACAGTCATGAACGAGCACAAGATCGACCTGGAAGCCGTCAACGCAGTCACTCCGCGCCTCGCCCACAGGCCTCGACGGAGCGTCGGTGTGGGAACTGCGCTGGCGCCGTCCGGGGAGATGACCTTCGACATCCAGGATGTCATCCCCATCCGCGAGTCTGACGCGTACGACTACGGCCTTCTGGAAAGCATGATCCAGAGGATCCTCGGGCCCCTCGTGCCGCAGCAGCCTGAGCTGGAATCCCTGATCGCGCACGGGGCGAACGTGATGCGCCGAGGGCCCGAGTGGGACAGCCTGCGTCGCCGCCTCGGTGCGTCCCCGGTGTACGCCCGGTCCGGTCACCGGCGTCGGCCCGTCGCTCTCCTCATCCCGGCCGGCGAGACGCTGGTCGTCTACGGCCTCATCTCCGCAGGCAAGCCGGCCGTTGCTGGCGGGACCGACAACGACTGGGTGCAGGCTCTGGCGCATCTGATCGCCCAGCGTCGCCCTCGCCGGATCCACACCGGCCCCTTCAACAGGCTGGTCCGCAACAAGGATCTCGCCGCGCCCCTACGCACGATCCTGCTGGCGACGGGTACCACGGTCGCATGCGTGGAGATGCCTACCGGGTTCACCCTCACCGATCCCGCCGGTGCCATGATCTGGGATCTCCTCGTGCAGGCCGCTCACCAGGACTGGATCTCGACGCTGACGCGGCTGCAGGCAGGCGCGATCAACGACCTGAAGAACGGTCGTCTCAACCGGGGTGGCGAGAATCCCATCCCCGGTATCCGTCAGGCCTACACCGGTGTCGGTCGGAAGCGCGACCTCGAGGTGGACCTGGCGCAGCTGGAGCAGGTGCGCGCGATCATCGAGACCGCAGCGGCGGAGATCACGGTGGAGGAAGCGGCTGACCGGCTCGCCGCCGTAGGGATCCGGATGCGGCAGCCGTTGGCCCGCGGCCGTGAGGTGCCCCTGATCAACCAGGTCGACGACAAGGCCAGCGCCGTCAACCGTCTGTGGCAGTACCTGCCCACGTACCTGACCGGCAAGTACGAGTACCACCAGCGCAACACGGTCCCCGGTCTCCAGTCGATGTTGGGCGTTCCCATCCATCGAACGGACATCTCCGACCTCGGCGAGTTCGTGTTCGAGCTCGACTTCCCGATGCCGGACGGTGGCTGGCACGACCCGCAGCTCATCCGCGCGGGCATCGAGCGGCGGCTCTCGCCGCTCAAGTCGAAGGCCAGCCGCCCGGGAACGCGGGAGCAGGTCAAGCCTCTGTCTGGCCTTCCCTCCTGGGTTGAAGGTGATCACGAGTACCGCATCATCGTCGACGACGATGCGTACACGCTTCGTCGGCGGCCGGCGCCTCAGCAGTTCGACAGGGGACATCGGGGCATGCGCAAGTACGAGGGTGATCTCCTCGTCCGCGTTCAGGCGGGTCAGCTGCATCGAGTCATCGCCGAACTGCTCAAGCAGGCCGCCCGTCAGTCCGAGACCGACATCCCCTGCAGCGGTGACGACGGGGCTGACCTCGACTACCTGCGCACCGAAGCCGCGCGCCATGACCAGCTCGCCCGGCGGCAGCGCGAGCTGGCCGCGGAGGTCGACGCTGACGAGAGCGACGCGTACGTGGCTCAGGCCACCGAGCACTCCTCCATGGCACGGAGCCTGCGTGCGCAGGTCGCGGAAGCGGAGCGCGCACTACCGCTGGCTGTTCCGGGGCTGCTTGCAGACCCCACACAGATCCTCGCGGTAGCCGCGATGCTCGAGAAGACGCCGAACCTCTCCTCGCTGGAGGTGCACAACGCAGTCCGCACCCTTCTGAGCGAAGTCAGGATCAGCGGTCAGCCCGGGAACCCGCTCGCCACGGTCTCCATCCGGTGCGGCATCTGGACGAACCGGGGCATGGTCGCCCTCGGGCCGGTCACGGGCCAGATCACCAACGGCGCGCGCAGGCGGCGGCCGAAGCAGTCCGGCCCTCCGACACAGCGCAACATCGCCATCGTGAGCATGCTCGCCGACCCGGCAACCGCGGAGGTGATCCGCGCCGCCGCCGGACTCGGACCCCGCGCGGAGCGTCGTCGCCAGATCGAAGTGATGGCGGCCCTCCTGCCCACTCGCGAAGCGGCCTGCGTCCTGGCTGACTGCCCCATCCCGATCGTCAAGCAGCTCGTCCTCTCGGAGGCGCTCGTGGCCAACGGGCACCCGCCGATGCCGTCGGTCGAAGGCATCGACCGCCGCTGGGCCCAGGAGGTCACATCGACCTACATGTCGCCGGAGTGGGACTGGCGGTACGACACGTGGGCCCGCGGCGACCTCACGCTCGGACGGCAGGTCGTCGGTTGGATCGGCCGACACCACGCCGGGCCGAACGGGGTGGCCATCGCCGAGGTCAAGGCCAAGCTGCGCCTCACGGACGCCGAGTTCTATGCGTTGTTGAACGACGACCCCGACCTGTATGTGAAGGCGGCCTACGGTGTGGTGCCGGCGCTGGTGCCTACTGCCCCCTGGCCCAAGCGCCGCCCGATGCCTGCGGGCCAGGTCCGGATGGTGCGACTCCCCAAGTGCGCCTTCTGCGGGACGTACACGGTTCCTCATCTGCTGAACGTGCCAGAGCTCCGCGAGGGTTGGCTGTGCAGCGAGTGCCGTCGACCGCCCGGAGCCGACGTGGTCTTCCCGGAGGCGTACCTGCGTCACTGGGTCGGTCGTACAGGCAGCCGCCCGTCTGGCCTGACCACCGCGGAAGTGCGCGTCCCGGTGGGCACCCGGGAGCGGCGCGCCGTCGTCCCGCCCCGCTCGGGTCGGGCATCTCGCAGGTAGGAAACGGACCGGGGGCACTGCCCAGTGTCGTGAACGGTCAGTTCGTCGTGAGCGCGGCCTAGCCACCGAGGCGCAGGCGGCCACCGCCGCCCCTGCGCAGTGGTTCCAGGCTTGCAGCCACACGCCTCCGACGTGGAATGCAGTGACCCGGCGTGTCGTGCGCTCGGCAGCTGCGCCCAACGGTCTCTCGGGCACGATGTCCGTGACGAGGGGGAGGACGACATGGACGAACTGCTGGATGTGCACCTGCTGCTGGGCTCTGACCCGCACGAGCGCATCGACCTCGTTGTCGCGGCCGCGTCGGTGCACGAGCTCGATCGTGTGCGAGAAGCGGCAAGTCGGGCTGTGTCGTCATCGCGACCGCTGATGCAGGCGGCGGGCATTCTCGCGCTCGGTGCGCTCGGCATCGACGACGCTGCCTCCCGCGGGGCGCTCGCCACGGCCGCGGCCACGCTCGTGGGCAGCGAGGACGACGATGTGCGCGAGGCCGTCGCCCAGGCCGCGGGCATGTGCAGCACTGACGGCCGTATGACGTTACCGTTGCTCGTCCTCGCCGACGACGCCTCGACGGCCGTCCGCCTCGCTGCGGTTCGGGGCCTTGCCGTCTCGGCCGACGACGAGCCGGACGACGGTGGCGACGTCGCTGCGCTCCTCCTTCGCCGGTTCGACGACCCCGACCCGGACGTGAGGGACTTCGCGGTGTTCGCCCTGGGCGTCAACCGGGATGTGGACACGCCCGCGATCCGCGACGCGCTCCTCCAGCGCCTCGACGACGACGAGGCGGACACTGCCGGTGAGGCCGCGGTGGCGCTGGCACGCCGAGGCGACCGGCGCGTCCTGCCAGCGTTGAAGGAGAGGTTGGCCCGGGCGGACGTGGGGAACCTCTGGGTGGAGGCGGCCGCTGAGCTCGCCGACCCAGTGACGCTGCCGGCGCTGCTGGCTCTGTGGCATGCGGGCTGGGCCAAGGACGATGCCCGGCCGCAAGTGCTGCTTGAGGCCATCCAGGCGTGCGGCGGCGCTGCTACATGAAGCGGGCCTCGGCGGCCTTGTCCAGAGCCGCGTCTACAGCGGCCTTGGAGTAGCCGAGGCGCGCGGTGTGGAACTGGAGGGCCTTGATGTCGGCCTTGGTCATCGAGTCCAACGCCGCGAACGCCGCGTCAACCTCGTCCGCGCGGTAGCCGCCCCGCTCGGTCGGGAACGCGCCTCCGAGGCTGGGGAGTGGTTGCTCACCGACCGGCCGCATCACGTACCCGCCGATGACGCACGCGAGGACGATGCCGCCCAGGACGGCCAACGCACCTCCGAGTCGGAACGTCTCACCGTCCCGCGCGAGAACTCCGGCGCCGCCCGCGAGCAACCCGAACGTGAGGAGGGAGGGGAGGAACATCTCGCCCGCGTGCGGCATCCAGTCCGAGAAGGTCAGAGGGTCGCGCGGCCGTCTCAGCCAACCGCCGAACCAGGTGCGCAGCCGGTCGCCGCGTGTCGCGTCGGGCGCATGCGCCCCTTCGAGCTCGAACGGCCCCAGCAGCCGGCCCAGCTGGGCAGCGAGCAGCGCAGCGCCCACCACCAGCCAGAACCAGTCCCAGAAGCTCACCCGTGCATCCTCTCTCGTGCACCCAGGTCCACGGTGCCCGACTCGTCCCACCGCACCAAGGAGCCCGCATGTCACGCGGATCCCACGCCACTGCCGGCGACGACCGTCGGCTGGACGAGCGGCCTTGCGCGGCGGTCGCGACGCTCGCCTTGCCGCGGTGGACGGCGTTGCGTGCCTCCTACGTGGACCGCAAGGAGCGAAGGCCGACGAACGGGCTCAGGTCGGGCAGCTCGTCGGAACTCGCGGCGTCGATGGAACCGAGCACATCGCCTCGCGTTCGCCGGCGGTCGCCGACCTGGACGCCCGTTCCGTTCTGGATCGCGGCGATGTCCTCGTCGGTGAAGAACACGCCCTTCACCCGGAATCGCCGGTGATGCGGCACCCGGGCCTGGGTGACTCGGTCCCGGAGGGTCGAGACGGCGTAGCCGAGGATCTCCGCGGCTTCGGAGAGGTTGTACTCGCGTCCTGTCATGCGGGGGACCGTCCGCATGTCCACCTGTTCGGCAACCGGGTCCGTCGGTGACCCGTGTCACCATCGGGTCGTGTGGAAGCCGCCGCCGGGAGCTCGCTGCAGCGACTCCGAGGTGTGGGCTGCAACGCGTCTTGAGCAGCTGCTCGGCCCGGTTGTACTTGCAGATGTGCCCGGGGGCCCCGAGGGACGCCACGACTTCGACGTTGAGGTCGGCGAAGACGTCTGGGCCGTCGAGGTCACGTCGACGACGAACGCGAGCCGTCGGCGCGTGTCGGCCGGTATCCGCGACCGGGGCGTGACCTCCCTGTCGATCGGCGGTGACGTCACCTGGCTTGTGGGTCTCCAGGACGGCGCCGAGGTGAAGGTTGTCGCCGCGAAGCTGCCGGCGATCCTCGGTCAGTTGGCTGCTCGCGGGCAGATGACGGCCGATCTTCACGGCGACTTCGCCGACCCGCTGGTGCGAACGCTCGACGCACTCCGCGTGCAGTCTGTCTACGGGATCGAGGGCAGCCAGGGGAGGATCCTCCTCCAGCCGGCCGCGTTCGGCGGCTGGGGCTGGCAGGGCCAGGACGTCGACGCCTGGCTGACCAACTGGCTGCAGGGGGACCAGGCAGTCAACAAGCTGGGGAAGCTGGCTCGCTCGAGCCGCCATCGGATGCTCGTCGTCGTCCTCGACTCCTTCAGCCAGCCTGGGCTGGGTATCCCACTGGGGCTGAGCAGCCGACTCGAGCGAGACGCCGCGTACGTCCTGCCCACCGTCGACCCCTCACCGAACCTGTCCGCGCTGTGGCTGCTGCCGGACACGCTCAGCGGTGAGGGACTGCAGTGGCATGCGCGGAGCGGTTGGTCGGTCCTGCCGCCTCACCAGGACCGCCCACCATGGAGCGACACGATCGACTCGTAGCCCCTACGCCGCCAGGTCGTCGCAGTCGTCGATCTCCGACAGGGGGAGGTCGCGGTCGATGAGGGCCGCGCGCTGCTCGACGGTAAGGGGCCGCACCTCGGCGGGGAACTCCGACTCGAGTGCCTCAACGTCCTCCGCGGCCTGGCCCTCCAGCAGGTGCAGGTACCGGTCGGTCGTCTGGATGGAGCGGTGGCCCATGCGGACCTTGACCGAGTTGAGCGGACGCAGCCTGACCATCCAAGAGGCGTGCGTGTGCCGGAGGTCGTGGATCCGCAGGTCGGCCGGCACCTCCGTCGTCGTGGCAGCGGCGGCCTCGACAGCGGGGCGGAACCACCGAACGAGGAAGTTGCCGTGGTGAAGCCGACCGCCCATCGGCATGGTGAACACCGGCGCGTCCAGGGGTCGGCCGGCGATCAACGGGCGCAGGTGTGGCACGAGGAAGCGCGGGAAGCCGATCTTCCGGTGGGACTCCACGGTCTTGGGCAGCGCGAGCATGCGCGTTGAGCGACGCGTCCCCTTCGGGCCGGCCACGGTCACGCGCGACCACGCCTGTCGGACCTGGACTGTGGGGATCTCGGCGTCGAGGTCGAGGTCGCGGATGTCGAGGCCGGCGATCTCGCCGAAGCGAAGCCCGGTGTACAGGGCGAACAGCACGACCACGTACGCCATGCCGTCCAGGTGCCGCAGCAGGGCCTGCGCTCCCGTCCGCGTGAGGAAGTGCATGGGCATGGGGATGGCCTCCGGGAGGTTGCTGCCCGCGCACGGGTTCCTCAGCAGCAGAGGGGTCGGCTCGACCCGGCATGCGTACTCGAGGGCCGCCGAGAGCAGCCCGTGCAGGCTGCGGATGGTCTTCGGCGACAGCGCCCGGTCGGTGGGCTTGCCCCACCGATCGAAGGCGGGCCGCTGCTCCAGCCACTCGAGCCAGGCGGCCACGTTGGTGCCTGTCGCCGCGCCGGCCGGGTCGGGCTTCTGGCCGGGGAGGTAGAACCTCCCGGTCAGCCTGCGCACGTCGGTCCCCTCCCCGAAGTACGGGGCGATGTGCAGGCGGAAGTCCCGCCGGTAGTCGTCCTTGCCGCGGGGCCTGGCCTTGCACGAAGTCACGTACGCCTCGAACACGTAGGCGAGGGTGTAGGTCTCCGGCGGGTAGACGCCCTCGTTGGGCGCGGCCACCATGGCGGCGGCGCCGTGGGCTGTGTCGCTGGTGGGAAGGCGCAGGCCCGCAAGCTCAGCACCGCGGACCAGCGCCCGCGCCTGCTCGAAGTCGCCGTCGAGGACGCCGCCCAGGGTGACGAACTTGTCGGCGTCGGCGACCGAGGCGAACGGCTCGTACGTCCTGCCGGTGGGGGTGCGCCAGTACACGCGCGGCTGCTTGCCGCGGATCTCGATCCAGGCCATGACGGCCTCCTTGCTCGGGTCGGTGGTGCTCGGACCCGAGGGACCGTGCCGCCCGACCGCCGGCGCGCAACCGGCTCAGCCCCCCAAGAAAGGGGGCGGGCGCCCCCTCATCGAGGGGGCGCCCACTCCGTTCACCGCGCTGACGTGCGGTGATACACGGGGTGAGTGACGGGACTTGAACCCGCGACCACCTGGACCACAACCAGGTGCTCTACCAGCTGAGCTACACCCACCATGGCCGGTCCACCGGGGCGGACGGCCGGGGAGGAGCATACCGGCCCGGCCGGGTGCTCCCGAAATCGAGTTCCCGACGGGCGGCAGAGGCAGGGCCGCGAGGCGGGGGGACCGGCGGTCAGGCCCCGGCTGTGGGCTCGGTGCCGTCGTCGAACGGCGCCAGGACGTGCCTGGCGGCGATATCCCGCGCGGCGTCGGTGCCGGGCCCGGGCTGGGGCACGAGCACGGCGTCGCGGTAGTAGCGCAGCTCGGAGATGCTCTCGCGGGCGTCGGCCAGGGCCCGGTGGTTGCCCACCTTGGCGGGGGCGTTGAAGTAGACGCGCGGGTACCAGCGGCGGACGAGCTCCTTGACGGAGGAGACGTCGATGAGCCGGTAGTGCAGGTAGGCGTCGAGCTCGGGCATGTCGCGGGCGAGGAACCCCCGGTCGACGTAGACGCTCGAGCCGGCCAGCGGCGCCTTGCGGGCCTCCGGCACGTGCGACTTCACGTAGTCGAGCACGACCCGCTCGGCCTCGGCCACGGTGGTGCCGGCCGGGATCTCCTCGATGAGCCCGGACGCGGTGTGCATCTGCCGGACGACGTCGGGCATGGCGGCGAACGGGGCGTCGGGCGGACGGATGACGACGGTGACGCCGGCGTCGAGCTCGCGCAGCTCGGCGTCGGTGACCACGCAGGCCACCTCGACGAGGGCGTCGGACCCGAGGTCGAGACCGGTCATCTCGCAGTCGACCCACACGATGCGGTCCTGGCTGCGGACGGTCTCGCTGGATGCCATGGGCACACCCTAGGCGAGGCGTCCGCCCGCCACCCTGCGCGGCGCGCATCACCCGCCTGGAGCAGTCGGTGGTCCGGCCGTTGCTCCGAAGAGATGACCATGACGCGCAGTCGGCCGCCCCGGGGCCTTGCGGGCCCTCGCGGGCGTGTGCCTGCGCGCGCCCGCCTGGCCGTCGTCGCGGCCGCGTCCGTGGCCCTCGGGGTCGCCGCCGGAGCGCTCCCGGCGTCCGCCGCCGCCCCCGCCGGCTCCCTGGACATCAGCGGCACGGTCGAGCGGTTCGCGATCGACGACTTCGGCGCGCCCGAGGGCGCCGACGAGCACGACGAGCTCACGTTCGTACGCACGCCGCGCGGCTCGGTGCAGGTGCCGACGTCGGCCCTCGAGCATGTGCGCGACGGCGCCGTCGTCCGGGTGTCCCTGCGGGGCTCGCGCACGTTCCGGGTGTCGTCGGCCGGGGTCGCGCCGTCGGGCGAGGGCACTCCGGCCCGCGACCCGGAGGCCGGCGCGTCCGTGGCGGCAGTGGACGTCGTCGCCGAGCCTGCTGCGGGGCTCACCGACACCGGAGCCGGGACGGCCCCGGCGCAGACGGCTGCGGCAGCCGCTCCTCACTCCGTCCTCGTCGTCGTCGCGACACCGTCCAACGGGGCCGCGTCATCCGTGAGCGCATCGGACGTCGCAGCCACGATCAACAACGGCGTCGACACCTACTGGACCGACGTGACCGGCGGCGCGGTCTCGTTCACGGCCACGGCGTACCCGTCGGTCGTCGAGACCGCCTCGACGCCGTGCGTCGGCGGCAGCGTGGGGACGTCGTTCGACTTCTGGAACGAGGTCAAGGCCAAGACCGGCTTTACCGAGGGAGCGGGCAAGCACCTGCTGGTGTACTTCCGCACCCTCGGCGACTGCGGGGGCATTGCCGGCCTCGGCACGATCGGCTCGGACCTCTCGAGCGGCGGCCTGGTGTGGTCGAACGGCTACAACAGCGTCGGCGTGCTCGGCCACGAGCTCGGCCACAACCTCAGCCTCGGGCACTCCAACACCGTCGACTGCACCTACGGCGGCGCGCGGGTGATGGACGGCGACGCCACGCACTGCGCGAAGCGGTCGTACACCGACACCAACGACATCATGGCCGTGTCGTGGCAGAACCAGGGCTTCCTCAATGCGTCGCACCTGCGCTACCTCGGCCTGCTCACGGGCGGATCGCAGATCTCGCCGAGCGACAACGGCCAGGCGACCCTGTCGCCGCTGGCGTCCAAGACCGGTCTCCGCGCGCTGACCCTGGCGTCCGGGGCCGACCGCTACGTCGTGGAGTACCGGCAGCCCACGGGCCGCGACTCATGGATGTCGGGGCTGGCCGGCTGGGGCTCCACCGGCGTCACCGTCCGCAAGGAGTGGGACCCGTCGGCGTCGGCGTTCACCGCGCGCGAGAGCTACCTGCTCGACGGCGACCCGTCGACGTCGGACTCCTCGTTCGGCCAGCTGTACCCGACACTGCCGATCGGCACCTGGGTCGACCTCGCGGGCGGCGCTCTCGGCCTGCGGGTGATCTCGGCCGACCCGTCCGGCGCCGTCGTCGAGTACCGCAACGGCGCCGCGACCACCGACCCGCGCTACGTGCCGCCGCCCATGCCGTCGCTGACCGTCCCGGCGGCGTCGCTGCGCGCCGGCGCGGTGACCAGGACGTCGTCCGGCCCCGTCGTGCCGGTGAAGTGGACCTGGAAGGTGACGGCCGAGGACGGCTCGTCGTCGCACTGGGCGTCGTCGGTCCGCACCGGGCGCGCCACGGTGCCCGGTGCCGCGTGGGCCTATCGCGCCACCGAGGTCGCCACGAGCGGCACGGCCGTGACGTCGGTGGGGCGCACCACGGGCATCTACCGGACGGACGCCGCGTCGGCCAACATCCGCTACTCGGCGTCGATGAAGAAGGCGTACTCGTCGGCGACGCTGGGCGGCTCCTTCCACCGCACCTACTTCAAGGGCGGCAAGGTGCGGATCGCCGTGACGGCGAAGTCGGTCGGCCTGCTCCTGCAGCGCGGTCCGCGCAACGGCTGGGCGGTCATCTACGTCGACGGCAAGAAGTACTCGTCGATCAACCTGCGGGCGGCGTCCACCAGCACCCGCGTGGCGTGGGCCTGGACCTTCCCGACGGCAGGGCCGCACGTCATCACGGTCGTCAACGCGAGCAGCGGCTCCCGCGGCCGGCTGGGCTTCGACGGGTACGTCCGCCTCTAGCAGGGCCGACCGAGCGGGCCCGGTGCCGCCGCGCGAGGATGTGCGGCGGACCAAGGAGGCCCCCGTGACCGGTGCCAGCTTCGGCAGCGACAACCACGCCCGCGTGCACCCCGACGTGCTCGCCGCCATCGCCGAGGCCGATTCCGGCTGGGCGACGGCGTACGGCGACGACGCCGTGACCGAGAAGGCCGTGTCGCTGTTCCGCCGCGACTTCGGCGAGCACGCGGAGGTCTTCCCGGTGTTCAACGGCACGGGGGCCAACGTGGTGGGGCTGCAGGCGCTGCTGCGTCCGTGGGAGGCGGTCGTCTGCACGCAGACGGCGCACATCAACGTCGACGAGTGCGGCGCCCCCGAGCGGATCTCCGGCGCGAAGCTGGTCGACGTCCCGACGTCGGACGGCAAGCTCACCGTCGAGCACCTCGAGCGTGCGATCTGGGGCATCGGCGACCAGCACCACGTGCAGGCGCGCGTCGTCTCCCTCACAGAGACCACGGAGCTCGGCACGGCGTACACCGTCGCGGAGATGCGCGCGATCGCCGACTGGGCGCACGAGCGCGGCCTCTACCTGCACGTCGACGGCGCGCGGTACGCCAACGCTGCCGCCACCCTCGGCGTCGGACTGGGCGAGCTCGCGGCGGAGGGCGGGATCGACGTCCTGTCGTTCGGCGGCACCAAGAACGGCGCGATGCTGGCCGAGGCCGTCGTCGTGTTGCGGCCCGAGCTCGCGTCGTCGCTGCCGTTCCTGCGCAAGCAGTCGATGCAGCTGACGTCGAAGATGCGCTACGTGTCCGCGCAGCTTGTCGCGCTGCTCGAGGACGGGCTCTGGCTGCGCAACGCGTCGCACGCCAACGCGATGGCCAGGCGCCTCGCCGGCGCGCTCGAGGGCGCGTCCGGCGTCGAGGTGTCCTATCCCGTGCAGGCCAACGCCGTCTTCGCCGTCCTCGACCGCGCGCACATCGACGACCTGCAGTCGCGGCACACGTTCTACGTGTGGGACGAGGCGCTCGACCAGGTGCGCTGGATGACCGCCTGGTGCACCACCGAGGACGACGTCGACGCCTTCGCCGCCGACGTCCTCGCCACCACCTCGCGCTGACGTGCTCGCTGTGGATGGGTGAGGCGTCGGTATACCGACGCCTCACCCATCCAGAGCGGGTCCTACCATCGTCGCGTGACCTCGAGGGCGACCGGGACGACCGGCGCGCGTGCTGCGCGTGCGGGCGCGTTCGCGCTGGTCGGGGTCGTCGTCGCAGGCCTCGGCCACGCCGCGGGCATGGGATCCGTACCGCAGGGCGCCTCGCTCGCACTCGCGGTCCTGGTGTCGCTCGGGATCGGCGCGGCGCTGGCCCGTCATGGCTGGTCGGTCGCGCGCCTGTTGATGGGGCTCGCCGCCGTGCAGGTCGTCGTCCACGGCGCGGCCTGGATCGCCTCGGGGCCCTCGGCCGGCGTCGACCCCCGCCTCGCCGGGCTGACGCCGTCGCACGCCGCCCATGCGCACGCCCCGCTCTCCGGCCGGATGCTGCTGGCCCACGTGGCCGCGGTCGCGGTCGCAGCCCTCCTGCTCGCCGCTGCCGAGCGCGGTCTCGCGCTCGCCTCCTCGGCGGCCCGCCGCCTGCTCGGGCTGGTCCGGGTCACCGTCGCGGCCCTGCCGCCGCTGCCGCTGGCAGCCGTGCCGACGCCGGTGCGTGCGTCGGCGCCCCACCTCGTCGTCTCGCGCAGCAACGCCCCGCCGGTTCGCTGACGCGCGCCGCCGCCGGGCCCTCGTGGCCCTCCGGCAGGTGCGCCGCGCGCCACCGGCCGGCGTCGTCCGACGCCGCCGTCTCCACGACGACGAATGGACGCACCATGACCACCCGTACTCTCCTGCGCGCAGCTGTCGCTGCTGTCGCCGCGCTCGCCCTCGCGGCCTGCGGCTCGTCGGGGTCCGGCTCGACGACGTCGAGCGCCCCCGCCGGGCCCGTCACGGCCTCCGACCCCTGGGTCAAGACCGCGGAGACCGGCATGACCGCCGCCTTCATGAAGCTGACCAACACCACCGGCAAGGACATCGTGCTGGTCAAGGCCGCCACGCCCGCCGCGGGCATGGTCGAGCTGCACGAGATGGCCATGAAGGACGGCCAGATGGTGATGCAGCCCAAGGAGGGCGGCATCCCGATCAAGGCCGGCGCCAGCGCGATGCTCGAGCCCGGCGGCGACCACATCATGCTCATGGACATCCCGAAGCCGATCGCGGCCGGCGAGACCGTCGCCCTCACGCTGACCTTCGACGACGGCACGACCCTCTCGGTCGACGCCGTGGCCAAGGACTTCGACGGCGGCAACGAGAGCTACGAGCCCTCGCCGTCGATGTCCATGTCGGGGATGTAGGGAGCTCGATCATGACGGAGACGGCCGGGGGCACCTTCTCCCGCCGCCGGCTCCTGCTGGGTGGCGCCGCCGTCGCAGGCGGCGCCACCCTCGCCGGGGCACTGACGGGCTGCGCCGCAGCCGGTCCCACCGCACCCGAGGCGGCGCCCGAAGCGCCGTACGGCGACGACGTCGTGGCGTTCCGCGGACGCCACCAGGCCGGCGTCACCACGCCGCCCCCGGCGCACACCTGGTTCGTGGCGCTCGACCTGCGCGACGGCGTCGACCGCTCGGGTCTGACCCGGCTGATGACCCTGTGGACCGACGACATCGAGCGGCTCACCGGCGGACGCGCTCCGCTCGCCGACCAGGAGCGGGAGCTCGCCGCGGTGCCGGCGAGCCTCACGGTCACGGTGGGTGTGGGGCCCGACCTGTTCGGCAGGACCGGTCTCGACGCGCTCCGGCCCGCCTCGCTCGCGCAGCTGCCTGCGTTCGACGCCATCGACCGGCTCGAGCAGCGGTGGAGCGGGGGCGACCTGCTGCTGCAGATCGGTGCCGACGACGTCGTCACCGTGTCGCATGCGACCCGCGTCCTGACCCGCGATGCGCGCTCGTTCGCGGAGGTGCGGTGGGTGCAGCGCGGCTTCGGCCGCGCCCGCGGGTCGGTCCCCGACGGGACCACCGCCCGCAACCTGCTCGGCCAGGTCGACGGCAGCGCCAACCCGGTCGGCGATGCCCGCGAGCAGGCCGTGTGGTCGGCCGAGGGCTGGTTGGCCGGCGGCACCATGCTCGTGCTGAGGCGCATCCGCTTCGACCGCGACCACTGGGAGCAGATCGGCCGCGCCGACCGCGAGCTCGTCATCGGGCGGCGGCTCGACGACGGCGCTCCCATCACGGGCGGAGCAGAGAAGGACGCCGTCGACCTCTCGGCGGTCGACGAGAACGGCCTCGAGGTCGTGCCGTCGTTCGCGCACGTGCGTCAGGCGAGGGCCCGCGACGCGTCCGAGCTCATGCTGCGCCGCGGCTACTCCTACGACGACTCGCCCGCGCCGGACGGCACCGACGACGCCGGGCTGCTGTTCGCGGCGTACGTGGCCGACATCGAGCGGCAGTTCCTCCCCGTGCAGCGCCGCCTGGCCGACAACGACCTGCTCAACCGCTGGACGATCCCGGTGGGCTCGGCAGTCTTCGCGATCCTGCCCGGCATCGGCGACGGCCAGATCCTCGGCCACCAGCTCCTCGACGCCTGAAGTACCCGCTTCGGATGGGTGAGCGACGCCTATAGCCGTCGCTCACCCATCCACAGCGGGTACATCAGCCCTGCATGCTGCCGTTGATGAGGGTGCCGGTGGGGAAGATGTCGCGGCTGCGGGTGGAGGCGGCGACGGCGGGCGGGGGATCGGCTGCGGCGGACGGCGATGTGCCGGGCTGCACGGTGTCGTCGACGACGGGCAGCGGGCGCACGGTGGCGATGCGGCGGCCGTCGTCGGCGGCGTCGTGGATCGCCTGCAGCACCTGCTCGAGCGCGCGCATCGAGTGGCCGCTCACGAAGGTGTCGATGTAGGGAAGCGCTGCGGCCATGCCGCCGACGAGCGGCTGGTACCCCCGGGCAGCCTTGCGCGGGTTGACCCACACGATGTGGAACGCGAGCCGCGACAGCTGCTCCATCATCCGGCCGACGAGCTCGGGGTCGCCGAGCTCCCAGCCGTCGCTCACGACGACGACGACGGACCCGCGCGCCAGCCCGCGGCGGCCGTGCTGGTCGAGGAACGCCTTGAGCGCGTTGCCGATCCGGGTGCCGCCGCTCCAGTCGGGGGCGGCCGCAGCTGCCCGGCGGTAGGCGATGTCGGGGTCGGTGTGCTGCAGCTGGCGGGTGAGCCGGGTGAGCCGCGTGGCGAAGACGAACGCCTCGGAGCCCAGCGCGACGACGGCGCCGCGCATGAGGTGCAGGTACACGCGGCTGTAGGGCTCCATCGAGCCCGACACGTCGGCGATGAGGACGACGCGGCGCGGACGCCGGCGGGCCTTGCGGTGCACACGGTGCACGGGGTCGCCCGACGTGCGGTGCGAGGCGCGCAGCGTAGCGCGCACATCGAGCCGGTCGCCCGAGGGATGACGGCGCAGCCGGCGCGCCCGGCGCATCGGCGGGAGGAACGGCAGCTGGGCGACGAGTGCCGACAGCAGCGCGAGCTCCTCCTCGGTGCACTCGCTGAACGACTTCGCGCCCAGCCGCTCCTCGTCGCTCACCGCGGCGAGGACGACCTGCTCGTCCTCGCCGGTCGGCTCCTGCTGCTCGCCCTCGCCCTGGATCCCGCTCGAGCCCCGCGGCGAGGTCTCGGCTGCCTCGCCCTCGCGCTGCGAGCGCGAGTCGGTGCGGTCGTCCTGCGGCACGGTGCGCACCGACGGCGGCATCGCGGAGTCGCCGCGGAACTCGGCGAAGTCGACGATGCCGCGGAACACCTGCGCGAAGACGCGGTCGAAGACCTCGATCTGGTCGCGGTGGCTGAGCAGCGTTGTGCGCCCGAGTGCCGCGAGCTCGGTGGTGGTCTGCGGGTCGGCCAGCGCGATGGCCCGCGCGAACCGGGCGCTGCGCTCGGGCGTGACCGGGACGCCGGCCTCGTGCAGCAGGTGGCCGAACGCCGCGGCGATCTCGGGCAGGCGCGGGTGCATAGCAGTCAGCGCGCTGCGTCGGCGGCGTCCTCGACGGCCTGCCGCATGGCGCGCGACGGGTCGGCGATCCAGCGCAGGCCGGCGGCACGGGCGACGTCGTGGTCCTCGCGGTACTTCAGCACCGAGCCGAGGGTGACCTCGACCCCCTGCTCGTCGAGCTCGGTGATCCCGAGCAGCTGCGCGGAGTGCACCCAGTCGATGGCCTCGGCGACACCGGGCGGCTTCTGCACGTCGAGCGAGCGCAGCCGCTGCACAGCGCCCGCGACCTGCTCGGCGAGCGCCTGGCTGGCCTCGGGCACGCGGGCGCGCACGATCGCGATGGCCTGGGCGAGCGGCGGGTAGTCGATCCAGTGGTAGAGGCAGCGGCGCTTGAGGGCGTCGTGGAGGTCGCGCGTGCGGTTCGACGTCAGGATGACCACGGGCGGGTGCGTCGCCCGGATCGTGCCCAGCTCGGGGATCGTGACCGACGACTCCGCGAGCAGCTCGAACAGGAACGCCTCGAACTCCTCGTCGGCCCGGTCGACCTCGTCGATGAGCAGCACCGCGGGGCGCGGGCCGGGGTGCTCGAGCGCCTGCATGAGCGGGCGCCGGACGAGGTACTGCTCGTCGAAGAGCGTCTCCTCGGCGAGGTCCTTGCCCTGCGCCTCGGCAAGGCGGATGCCGAGCAGCTGCCTCGGGTAGTTCCACTCGTAGAGGGCCTCGGAGGCGTCGATGCCCTCGAAGCACTGCAGGCGCAGCAGCGGGGTGTCGAGGACCTGGGCCAGCGACTTGGCGGCCTGCGTCTTGCCGACGCCGGCCTCGCCCTCGAGCAGCAGCGGCTGGGGGAGGCGGACGGCGCAGAACAGCGACGCCGCGAGGCCCGGGTCGGCGAGGTAGCCGGCGTCGGCCAGGCGGGCCGTGAGCGTCGCGGTGTCCGGGACGAGGTCGGCGAGGGTCACGGTCGAGGGTACTTCCCGGGCTCCTTGAGGTAGCTGCGGCGGCAGCCCGGGCAGCAGAACCAGATGCGCTCGCCCTCGACGTCGGCGTAGAGGCCGTCGGGCGAGTGCGTGACCGTCATCCCGCAGACGGGGTCGATCGAGGTCTCGGGCTCCAGCGAGATGAGGCCGAGCCGCGTGACCGGGGGCTCGGTGACGGGCGGGTGCGTGCCGGCATGGGCAGTGCGGGGCACGCGCGGGCGCTCGGCGACCATCTGCGCGAAGACCGACAGCGCGATCTCGTGCGGCGTGCGGGCACCGATGTCGAGGCCGGCCGGGTAGTGGATGGCTGCGCGCTGCTCGTCGTCGAGGTCGAGCGACTCGACGACCGCATTCCCGCGCTTCGGGCTCGCGACGAGGCCGATGTAGGGCACGCCCGCGCGGGCGGCCGCCTCGA
>Ga0233425_10004265_pt1 | contig 24281 bp, 20 predicted proteins | sample Watercolumn_Towu_2_FD_181712 | JGI IMG/M metagenome (GOLD analysis project Ga0233425, IMG submission 181712) | Freshwater microbial communities from Lake Towuti, South Sulawesi, Indonesia - Watercolumn_Towuti2014_140_MG | ecosystem: Environmental > Aquatic > Freshwater > Lake | place... | reverse complement strand
ACCCACGGGTGATCGGCGACAGCGAACGCGATTCCAAGCACGCAGTTCGGCGCGCCAACGTGTTCCGCAACGACCTTTCTATTGAACGTCTGCGTTATCGAGTTTGTCGTGATGAGCCCAAACCGCCGAAGTGCCCCGGCGCGAGTCTGTCGCGCGGCCTTGTCCCACCAGTACATGACGAAGTCGACCGTATCGGGCACGTCGTCATACGTCGCCCGCAGCGCGGCGGTGTAGTCGTCTCCGAGAACAGTTCGCATCCGCTTGTTGCCGATGAATGGCGGATTGCCGACGACAAAATCCGCCTCGGTCCATTCGGCTTTCCGCGGATTCACGTAGCGCTCAACAGCCACGGTCGCCGTGTCGTCCGGCACGTCCTCGCCCGTCACCGGATGTTTTTTCATCGTCACGCCGTCCCACCGCGTGACCGGTTTTCCATGCTCGTCGCGAACAAGCTCCTTTCTGTCGTATTCGAGGAGCGCGTCGCGGCATTCGATGTTGCCGTAGGCATGCAGGATCGGCTCCGAAAAGCTGTCGGGGCTTTTTCGGTCGCGCAGGTGCCACTGGAGCCAGCCGATCCAGAGCACGACTTCCGCGATCGCCACGGCCCGTGGATTGATCTCGATCCCCAGAAACTGATGCGGATCGACCGTGTGCCCCATGTGCTCGAGATCGGCCTGCGTCTCGCCGAGCTGCCGCAGCCAGTCGCGGACCTCCGCCTCGATCTCCTTGAGCTTCACCATCGACACATACAGAAAGTTCCCCGTGCCGCAGGCCGGATCGAGCACCCGCGTGGCCGTGAGGCCGTCGAGAAACTTCCGCGCTTCGGCTCGTGCCTTGTCGAGCCGGCCGGCGTTCGCCTCGGCCAGGCTCGCCGCCCGGGCCGCCTCCCAGTCGTCGCGCACGGGCTCGATGATCGTGGGCACCACGAGCCGCTCCACGTAGGCCCGCGGCGTGAAGTGGGCGCCGAGCTTGTGCCGCTCCCGCGGGTCGAGCGCCCGCTCGAGGAGCGTGCCGAAGATCGCCGGCTCCACGTCCTGCCAGTCGGATTTCCCCGCGTCGATCAGGAGGCCGATCTCCTCCGTGTCGAGCTTCAGCGGCTCGTGCTCGGCAAACACGCCGCCGTTGAACTTCTTGATCCGGGCCCGGAGGGCCGCCGAGAAGCCGCCGGTGTTCATCGTGCGCCAGACCTCGCCCACGAGCGGCACGAACTGTTCGGGACTCGCACGCAGACTCGACAAGAGGTCGGTAAAGAACCCCTTCGGCATGAGCCCGACGTCTTCGGCGAAGAACGAGAACAGGCAGCGGATGAGGAACCAGGCCACGCTCTCCGCGTCGTGCCCCGAGGCCTCGAGCCGGCGGGCGAGGATGGCGATCCGCTCCGCGATCTCCCGCGTGACCTTCGCGGCCCGCCGGGCGGGATCGAGCGCGAGCGGATCGAGCCAGAGGCTTTTGAGCCGGTCACGGATCGCCTCATCCCGCAGCGCATCGAGCGAGAAGCGGTGGCTGCGGGCATCGGGAAACGCGGTGTAAACCTTGCCGAGGCGGGAGAAGTCGGCGTAGAGCTCGAACGAGTGGCCGATGTCGATGACGAGCAGAAAAGGCGGGTTGTCGTCGGGGAGCGCCCGCACGTAGCCCTCGGCCTGGCCGCGGGCGGCGATCATGGAGTCGTCCCAGCCGCCGGTGCCGCGCACGCTCGTGCCCGACTTCCGCCTCGGCTTGGGGGCGGCGGGATCGGCGACCGAAAGCGGATCCTTCGCGGGCCGTTCCACCGACTGCTTCGTCTCGCAGACGAAGGCGCCCTTGCGGTAGAGGTCGATGTAGCCGGTGGACGTCGTGCCGTCGGCAGCGCGGAACGTGACCGACTTGTCGAACACGTAGGTGTTCACGGCCTCGTCGGCCACGCTCGGGTTGGGCCGGGGCACGCCGAGAAGGTCGCAGAGCTCGGCCAAAAAGAGCTGGTAGTTGGCCCGCTCGGCCCCGGAGCTGGCCCCCCACCGGGCGATGAACGCGTCGACGTCCGAGCCCAACCCCGTGCCCGGGTCCCCTCCCCTGCCCTCGCTGGAATCGCCTGAATCCGTGCCGGTCGCGCTCGTGCTCATGGCAGGAAGCGTACCCGCCGCCAGTGGGGAAGCCTACCGGCGGGGAAACTGAATTTGAGCGATCTTATGGCACCTTATCGAAATCCGATAAGGTTGCATAAGGTGATGCCACCGCTGCCTTTTCGTTGCCGCCGCGAGGGGTCGCCCGTGTCCTGTCGCCGGCGTTGGGAGGCCGAGCGGAGCCAGGATGGCGGAGCGAGGGCTCCCGCGAGTGAGCGGCGGGCACGAAGCCCGCCGCGAACGTCCGGCGACAGGATACGGGCGACCCCGAGCCCCGCGCGACGCCGCTACTCCTGAAACACGCCCATGCGGCGGAACTTCTCGTAGCGTTCGGCCACGAGCTGGTCACGGGGCCGGGCCAGCAGTTCGCGAAGGCTCCGCGTGAGGAACATCTTGAGGCGAGCCGCCATCCGCCGCGGATGCCGATGGGCACCGCCGGCCGGCTCCTCGATCACCGCATCGATCACGCCGAACTCCCGGAGGTCGCCCGACCGGAATCGCAGCGCCCGCGCCGCGTCGGCCTTGTATTCCACACTCTTCCAGAGAATGCCGGCGCAGCCCTCGGGACTGATCACGCTGTAGTAGGCGTGCTCGAGCACCGCCACCCGGTCGCCCACGCCGATGCCGAGGGCGCCGCCCGAGCCCCCCTCGCCGATCACCACGCACACGATCGGCACCGGCAGCGTGGCCATCAGGAACATGCTCTCGGCGATCACCTGAGCCTGGCCGCGTTCCTCGGCCCCCACACCGGGATAGGCGCCCGGCGTATCGATGAGGCAGATCACCGGCAGGCCGTACTTCGCTGCCAGCCGCATCTTGCCCATCGCCTTGCGGTAACCCTCCGGATGGGCACAGCCAAAGTGACACGCCTGCCGCTCGGCGAGCGTCTTGCCCTTCTGATGGCCGATCACCATCACCTTGTGCTGGTCGAGTTTGGCGAACCCCGAGAGCATCGCCCGGTCGTCGCCGAACGATTTGTCGCCGTGAAGCTCCACGAACTCGTCGAAAACGAGATCGAGGTAGTCGCTCGTCTTGGGCCGGTCGGGGTGCCGGGCGACCTCGACGGTCTGCCAGGGATCGAGGCCGCCGAAAATCCGCTTCTGAACCTCGACGAGTTCCCGCTTCAGGCGCCGCAACTCCTCCTGCTGCTGGCCGCCGAGCGGCGCGGCCTCGAGGGCGGCGATACGGTCCTCGATCTCGTAGATCGGCTTTTCGAGCGGAAGGCGATGCAGACCGGCGGCCATCGGCGGAATCCTCGTCGGGGTCGAACGTGCGAACCCCAGAGTTTCCCCGGCCCGGAATGCCGCCGTCAACCGGGAAATGAGCCTTCCGAGCGGCCCCCGAATGCAGTCAGACGAGCGCCCGCTCCAGCAGCCGGATCGAGCGGAGATGCTGGAGCACCGCCTTCATCGACGCGGGCCGGTCGGACGGCTTCTTGGCGAGCAGCTGCCGGAGAAACTGCGTCACACTCGTTGTGGCATTGGGATTGAACGTGTCGACTCCGGGCACGGCCGCGGAGACGTGCTTGTTGAGAAGGTCGTTCGTGTCGGCACCCGTGTAGGGTGGCCGACCCGCGAGCAGTTCGAACAGCACGCACCCGAACGAGTAAATGTCGGACCTCGCGTCCAGCGGCTCGCCCCGGATCTGCTCAGGCGACATGTAGCTCGGCGATCCCTGTGGCGGAGGCTTCGTGCCGAGGAGTTTGCCGATCAGACCGGACGACTTCGCAGCGATCGCGAGGTCGATCAGTTTGACCTGGCCGTCGGCGGCCGCGAGCACGTTCTCCGGCTTCACATCACGATGCACCCAGCCACGCCCATGCAGATGGTCGAGAGCCAGCGCTGTCTCCGTCACGATCCGTTGAAGCCGCGGCGCGAGCGCCTCGACGCCCGCCGCGATCTGCTTCTTGAGATTCGGGGCCGGAAAGAACTCCATCACAAGATGGGGAAGCCCTCCCTCCACGGAAAGTCGATCGATCTTGATCACGGTCGGGTGATCGAGCGATCTGGCCACCTTGAGCTCATGCTCGAGGAGCTTCCGCTGACCGGCATCCTTCGCCATGTCGGGCACGACCACCTTCACCGCCACCGTGCGACGAGCAGCCGTGTCGAAGGCCTCCCAGACCTGGCAGTGGCGGCCCACGCCGATCTGCTGAACGAGCTTCAGCGAACCGAGTTGTTCAGGAATCTTGGCCATCATCCACCTGTGGGCAAACCGCTCCGAACAACGCATCGCCGGTGTGGATCTCCGCGAGCACCAACCCCTCCGGCGGGGCTGTGGGGCCGGCGGCAGGACGGCTGCGGGCCGCGAGCGATTCTCCGAGCCACGCAGGCTCGCGCCTGCCCGCGCCGACCATCACCAGCGATCCGGCGATGATCCGCACCATGTTGTACAGAAAACCGTTTCCCTCGACCTCCACCCACACCTCGGCGCCGGGGGCGTCGTCGGCCACGTCCCTTCGGGCCACCGTGAGCGAATGGATCGTGCGGACCTTCGACCGCCGGGTGGAGGGGGTGCTTTCGAAGCTCGTGAAGTCGTGCTCGCCCACGAGGCACGCGGCCGCCTCGTGCATCCGCTCGACGTCGAGCCGCCCGCGCCAACGCCACACGAGGTGCCGCTGGAGGACCGGCCGCCAGGGCGCGTCATGGATGCGGTAGCGGTAGCGCTTGCGGACCGCGGCCGCCACCGGATCGAAGTCGGCCCCCACCCCCGTACCCGCGCGGACGGTGATGTCGGGCGGAAGCCGGGCATTGAGCGCCCGCACCCACGTGCCGGCGTCGAGGTCGGCCGACGTGGTGAACGCAGCCAGTTGGTCGAGCGCGTGGACGCCCGCGTCCGTACGGCTCGCGCCGCGTGGCACGACATCCTCGCCGGAGATCGCGCGGATTGCTTCGGCGAGGGTCCCCTGCACCGTCGTCCGCCCCGGCTGGATCTGCCAGCCGGAGTACCGCGTGCCCTCGTAGGCCAGCCGCAGCGCGATCCGCCGCCCCGTCGCCGGCGGCTCAGGATCGGCCGGCGCGACCGTCATGCACGCACCGTGCGGCCGCCTCCCACCGAAGCCGGGCGCAGCCCGTGACGGGCCAGGTGTTCGGCGATCTGCACGGCGTTGGTGGCCGCTCCCTTGCGGAGGTTGTCCGACACACACCACAGCGCGATGCCATTGGGGCACGAGATGTCTTCACGGATTCGCCCCACATACACCTCGTCGCTGCCGGTCGCGGTCCGCGGCGTGGGATATCGCTTCGTGCCGAGATCGTCCACCACCACCACGCCCGAAAACCCGGCCAAGAGGCTCCTCGCCTCGTCGGCCGAGAGCTTCTTCTCCGTTTCGATGAGGATCGACTCACTGTGGCCGTTGGCCACCGGCACGCGGACGCAGGTCGCGCTCACCGCGATCGACTCGTCGCCGAGGATCTTCCGCGTCTCGAGGACCATCTTCATCTCCTCGCTCGTGAACCCGTTGGGACGCGGCGAGCCGATCTGGGGGATGAGATTGGCCGCGATCGGATGGGGGAACACCTCGCGCGGCTCGGGCTCGCCCGCGAGCCACGCGCTGGTGGCGTGCTCGAGCTCTTGCTTCGCAGCCAGACCGGCACCGCTCACCGCCTGATAGGTGCTGACGACCACCCGCGTCACCCGGGCTGCATCGTGCAGCGGCTTCATCACCATCACCATCTGCGTGGTGGAGCAGTTGGGACTCGCGATGATGCCCTTGTGCGTGGCGATCGCCTCCGGATTGACCTCCGGGATCACGAGCGGCACGTCGGGATTCATCCGGTAGAAGGCGCTCTCATCGACGACCACGGTCCCCTGCTCGACGGCCCACGGCACGAACTCGGCCGCCACCTCGTCCGGCGTGCTGCCGATCGCGACGTCCACGCCCTTGAACGAGTCTGGGCCGAGCACCTCCACGTCGAACGTCTTGCCCCGCACCTGCATCGGTCGGCCGGCAGACCGCGCCGAGGCGAGGAGCTTGATGCGGCGCGCCGGAAACTCGCGCGCCACGAGCATGTCGACGATGATGCGGCCCACGGCGCCGGTGGCGCCGACCACTGCGAGCGTGTCGATCATGGGATTCCGAAGAAGGCTCCTAGGGGGTGCGTGAGGATGCTGCGACGCGCGGGCTGAGCGAGCGGCCGAGCCGGCGATAGGCGTCGGCCGGCACGAACGCCAGATTGGCCGAGATCATGGCCAAACCGAACTCCATCATGCCCATCGCCAGTCCGATTCCCAAGTGGACCGCCACGGCCATCGCCAGAAACAGGCGTCGCGTCAGCCGGGGCCAGACCAGGGCGGGATAGGCGACTTCCCAGAACAGCGTCCCCAGCGTGAGGGCGTTGACCACGAGCGGATGGTGGGCGAGCCAGCGCAGATCGAGCGTCCGGTACCGGTCGTTGGCCACGGCGCCCCAGAGCGCGGTGCCCTCCCACCAGCTCGCCCCGAGCATCTTGCCGGCGCCCGAGAAGAAGTAGACGACACAGAGGTGCACCTGGAGGAGCCGCAGCGCGATGTTCGCCGCCACGGACGGCGCCGCCTCCCCTGCCCCACCCCGCCCCGCCCCGGCGAGCAGCCGGTCGACCGACAGGCAGGCACCCGAGGGGCCGATGAGAAGCGGCACGAGGAGCATCCCCAGCGTGTCGTCGAGCCCGAACACGTTGAGCGGCGCGCGGTTGGCGGCGCTGACCAGTCCGACGAACGCAACGAGCGCGGCCAGGGGTGTGGCCAGACCGATCGTGAGGAGGACTGCCGCGGCGAGCGTCACCCCCGCCAGCACGCGGAGCATCGTGGGCGACGATGCGGCGAAGTACCAACTCCACTGCCACGGCTGGTCGTTCATGCGCCAGACCTCCGTGGGCGCCAGCCAGCCCCTGGTTCCGAAGAACGCATCGACGTCGAGGAGCCAGACGGCACACGACCACGTGAGAATCAGCCCGGTCGCGATCCGCACGACCGCCAGCGGGAGCGGATCGGCAGGCGTGAACCAGAAGGCGTTCCAGGCGGCGGCCCATTCGGCCAGCCAGCCGCGGTCGACGCTGGAGGACGCGGGGCTCGTGGCGTCGTGCGGGAGCGTCATGGCGACGTGCCTCCGGCGGGCCCGAACGTGCCCAGCGGCGTGACGAGGTCGGCGGCAGTGGCGGCGGCGATCACTTCCGCAGGGTCGGGAAGGTAATGCTCGACGAGGTCGAGCGTCACCCGCTGGCCCCCTTCCGCGCGGAGCAGGTTGGTCGCGACCCCCTTCACCAGCGGGAGCCAGTCTCGTTTCGCGCGGTCGCGCACGTCCGCCGGCGCGTCGCCGGGAGGCACGAGCACCGAGATCTTCTCGCTCACCATGAACCGCCGGTGGTAGAGCAGCCGCGGCCAGTCGTGCGTCTCGTCCGGAATTCTCCCGCTGCGGGTCGTGCCGTCGGGCATCGTCATCGTCCAGAGGATCGAATGGCCCGGCCCCGGATTGGGAGCGAAGAACCGGTAGCCATGCCCGAGGAACAGGCTTCCCACCAGTGGCCGGAGGGGCTGGAGAACGACGCTGGCCAGTTCGCTCGCCGGCGGCGGCCCGGCGAACGGAGGTGCGAGGACCGCTGCGAGATACACGAGGATCAGCAGCGTCGCGACCGCGCGGGCCGGAGCCGACCAAGCGTGTGTGCTCGTGCGGAGGGTGTGCATGACCGTGGGCATCGGTGTCGAGGAGGACATCGGACCGCCGCGTGGGTCGGCTCCACCGTCCATCCGGGAAACCCTAGGTTGCGATCGAAGCCGGCGCGGCAGGGGCCATGGCGGGGCGGCAGTGCCGGAAATGACGGTGGTGCGGAAAAAAGAATCCCCGCGCGGCCGTGGGGCCGCGCGGGGATCAGGTGCGTTCTCGGAGGTCCTATCCGCGGCGTCAGTTGACCGACGCCGTGGTGTCGGCCGAGGCGGTCCGGGTGGCGGGGTCGAGCGCGAGCTCGATCTGGTCACCGGCGGCCAGATCGATCACCTTCGACACCGTCTGCTCGCGGCCGTCGACGACGGTCGCGACGCGGATCTCGTAGCCCTTCCACGTCTTGCCCTCGGACAGGCTCGACGTCTCGAACGTGCGGACCTCTCCGGTCGAGGCGGTGGCGTTGCCGGCCAGCCAGACCTTGGCATCGGCGGGCACCCGCAGCGTGACGCTCGTCTTCACCTCGGCCTGGGCCTTGGCGAACGACACGGTCGACCGCTCACCAGCGACGAGCGACACGACCTTCGTCGCCTCCTCGCCCCCCTCGGTGGCCATCCGCACCACGAACTCGTACTTCTGCCCGGCGACGAGGCCGCGCGAGAGGTAGCGACGGACGGCGCCCTGCGACGTCGTCTTCGTGCCATTGACGAACACCGTGGCGTCGGCCGGAACCTCGACCACGAGCAGCGCGCCATCGGCGGGCACGTTCTCCCGGGACGTCGTGTCGAGCTGCGCGGGCGTGGCAGCCGGAGCTCCGATGATCTCGCCGCCCGTCATCGACGGAGTCTCGTTGATCACGCGGTACGACTCGATCGGCATCGCGGCCGAGTAGCCCTCGACGGCCGACGTGGTCGCGTAGCCGCTGTACGAACCGCCGTACGACCCGCTGTAAGAACCGCCCGAGGAGCCACCCGACGATCCACCGGACGAACCGCCCGAGGAGCCGCCGGACGAACCGTAGGAGCCATAGCTGCCGCCCGATGAGCCGTGGCTCGAGTGACGGTAGGCGCGCATCGCACGACGATAGGCGTGGTGCGAGCCCCAGCTGCCGTGCGAGCCGTACGACCCGTAGGAGCCATAGCTGCCGCTCGACGAACTGCCGCCGTACGAGCTGTAGCTGCCGCCGGACGATCCACCCGAGGACCCGCCCGAAGAACCACCGGACGAGCCGCCCGACGACCCGTAGCCGCGGTAGCGGTGATACCAACCCGCCTGCACGTCGCAGGCCGCCGCGACCACCGCGACGAACGTGACCACACCAGCGATTCGGACCCAGCGACGCTGCGTCACCATGTCGGTCATACTCCCGTGAAATTTCGCGTTCCGCGTCGCCCGCCCCGAACCGGTTTCGAGGGGCCTACGCTCATGTCCGGCCAAAGATAGTTTGCCGGCTGGGCAAATCAAGGAACCTAGGAAAGATATTCCGGCGACATGCGGGTGCTCGTCGCGGTCAATCTCTTGGGAAATGCGGCAGATGTACCCTGATTTTCAGGGCTGAAAGCACCATTGCGGCCTACCGCGTCTCGGCGACGACGGCGACGTCATCCACCTCGAGCGTGCCCGTGCCCCCCCCGAGGGCCAGCATCAGACTCGCCTCAGAGGCCCACGTGGGCACGTTCACCCGCTCGTCGATGGCCCTCCAGTCGAACGTGCCGGTCCATGGCCCCACCCTCGCGACGAGGGACCTCCGCCTTTGGCGATCCAGAAACTTGATCACCGCGAGGGGCCGCTCCTCCTCGGTGCGACCCTGAGCAAGGTCGGTGCCGCGGATCCGCGCCCGCAGCCGCAGCCGCCCGACCTGGGCACCATCCACGGCAAAGCCCTGGAAGATCTGCGCGGGCCGCCCGAGGTCCGTGTTCTGAAGCCGTAGCCGGCGGCCCCCCTGCCCTGCCCCGTCCGACACAACCGTGGCCTGCCGGCCGTAGTACCACGCCGCCGGCACCGGACCCTCGGCCACGACCTCGTCGAAGCCGCCGTTGCGAAGCGCCGGACGGGTGCCGTCGGGCCGCACGCGCCGCGACTCCTCCGCGGTGCCTGTCATCGGCACGAACAGCGTGGGCTCGAGCGTCTCGCGCGCGAGTTCTCCGTTCCGCTTCGTGATCCGGACGAGCCGCTGGTCGAACCGCTCGCCGACCGGGATCACCATCCGCCCTCCCTCGGCGAGCTGCGCGACGAGCGGCGCGGGAACGTCCTCCGGCGAGCACGTCACGATGATGCCATCGAACGGCGCGTGCTCAGGCCAGCCCTGGAAACCGTCGCCCGCCTTGGTGACGACGTTCGTGTAGCCCAGCCGCTTGAGCGTGCGCGCCGCCTTCTCGGCGAGCGGCTCCTTGATCTCGATCGAATAGACCGTCTTCACGAGGGGCGCGAGCACCGCCGCCTGGTAGCCGCTGCCGGTGCCGATCTCGAGAACCCGGTCGCTCGGTTTGGGTTCGAGCTTCTCCGTCATCGACGCCACGACGAACGGACCCGAGATTGTCTGCGCTTCACCGATCGGCAGCGCCATGTCGAACCACGCGAAAGGACGCTGCGCCGGCGGCAGGAACTCGTGACGCGGCGTGTCGCGCATGCTCGCAATCACGCGGGGATCGGTGATGCCTCCGCCGGCGATGTCCTCACGAACCATCCGCTCGCGGGCAAGCGCGAACTCATCGTCGGCCGCCGTCGCAGGGGACGCGACCGCGATCCCAGCGAGAACGCAGGCCACCAAGGCCACGGTCGTCGATCGCGTCATGGCCGTCTCTCCCGGCCCGTACCCACTGACTTCTCAGCGCCGCGGCGCCGGCTCGCTGCCGACCAGTTCGATCTCGAACACGAGGACCTCGTTCGGCTCGATCGTCGGGGGTGATCCCTGCTCCCCGTAGCCGAGGGACGCGGGGAGGTGGATCCTCCACTTCGCCCCTCGCTTCATCAGCGGCAACGCCTCCTGCCACCCCGGCACCACGCCCCGCAGCGGAAACGAAGCGGGTTCGCCCGTCGGATCCGTGCCGTCGAACTCGGTGCCGTCGATGTGTCTGCCGCTGTAGTGGGCGATGACGATGTCGTCGAGGCCGGGCTGCGGCCCCGTGCCGTCCCTGAGCACCTCGTAGAGCAGGCCACTCGGCAGCGCCTTCACGCCGGCCTCCGCCGCCTTCTTCTCGAGGTAGGCGGCGCCCTTGGCGAGGTTGGCCTTCGCGGCCACCTTCATCCGTTCGGAGAGTTCGCGCTGTTTCTGCCGCATGGCGGCCTCGAGGCCGAGCATCGCGGCGTGAAACCGGGGCTCGTCAAGCCGGGGTTGCTTGCCGGAGACGGCATCGGAAAGGCCTGCGGCCAGGGCGGCCTGATCGACCGGCGAACCGATCTCCTTCTGCTCTGCGGCGATCCGCTGGCCGATCCGGAATCCCATGGCATACCCCATGTCCTCGGGCGACGCCGCAGCCGCCGGGGCCGCGAGTGGCTCCGTCGCGGCCGGCTGGGCATCGGCCACGATGGCGCTTGCCGAAGCGGCCAGGAAGCAACTGAACACGATGCCGATGCGCATGCCTGCACCTTTCGAGAACCGGTTGGAAAACGATGGGGGAACATAGCAGAAACGCGAAAAAGCCTCACCCTGCGGGCGGCCGTGCGAGCGCTCCGCGGGTGAGTTCGAGGAACGCGGTCTCGAGGTTCACCTCCTGCTCCCGCATGGCTACCAGCCGATGCCCCTCGGTGACGAGCCTCGTGGCGATCGGCGATGGGTCGGTGACACCATCGGCCAACGCGACGACCACCTCTCCATCCTTGACCGTCACGGCGGTGGCCTCGGGACAACGTTCGAGCGACTTCGCCGCCGCCTCCGGCGGCCCCGCAACACGAATCCGGATCGTGGGTCGGCCGCGGACCTGGGCGAGCAGATCCTGTACGTCACCGCAGGCGAGCAGGCGTCCGTACTCGATGATGCCCACGCGGTTGCAGATGTCGGCGAGTTCCGGAAGGATGTGGCTTGAGACGAGGATCGTCTTACCCATCGCCTGAAGCCGCTTGAGGAGGTTTCGCATCTCGATCCGGGCGCGTGGATCGAGACCGCTGGCGGGTTCGTCCAAGAGCAGCACCTGCGGGTCGTGGAGAAGCACCCTGGCCAGCCCGAGCCGTTGCGTCATGCCGCGCGACAGGCTCGTGACCAGTTCGTCTCGCTTGGCCACGAGATCCACGAGTTCGAGCGACCGCTCCGCGACCTGACGCCGCTTCGGGCCGTCGATGCGATACGCGGCAGCGAAGAACTCGAGGTATTCGATCACCCGCATGTCGTCGTACACGCCGAAGATGTCGGGCATGTAGCCAATCGCCCGGCGGATCTCGCGGGGGTGGGTGTAGATCGAGTGACCGCAAACGTAGGCCTCGCCCCACGTGGGCGCGAGAAGCGTGGAGAGAATCCGGATCGTGGTCGTCTTGCCGGCACCGTTGGGGCCGATGAACCCGAACAGGTCGCCCTGGGCGAGCTTGAGGTCGAGCGACTCGAGCGCGAAGAAGTCGCCGTACTTCTTGGTGAGGTCGATGGTCTCGATCATGGCGATGGCTCCGCGACGAGGGGAATGACGATGCGGCACAGCGTAGGGGCGGCAGCCACCGGTTCGGCCAGCGGCCGGCCGTCGGCGAGGGCGAACCGCCACGCCGACGCCTCGCGGCCGGCGGGAACGGTGCCCACGAGCACCGCGCGGTCCACGGTCAGAAGCGGCGAGAGATCGAGTCGGGAGAGCCGGCCGGAATGAAGCCCCGTGTAGACGCTGCCCCCGGCGGCCGCGTGAAAACAGGCGACCTCGAGAATCCGGGCGATGTCGGTGGAGGCCGCGTCCCAGCGGACGGCGACATCGCGCTCCTTCACCGCCGCCCGTCGTGTGATGGCGCTGGCAAGTGACCGCGGGCCGCGTCCGGCGGCGATGTCGATCGCCTCGCCTGGAGCGAACGTACCGAGGTCGTAGAGCCATCCGGCATGCAGGAGGCGGCAGTCAGACAGCGAAAACGGCAGATCGCTGGAGACCGTGCCACCGAGCGTGCCCTGACCGGTTCTGAACAGCGTGGACGTCACGACGGGTGACCGCGCGGCCGCCGACCACTCCGCCTCGAACTGGCGGCTCGATGAGGCCGCGATCGGCACGTGCTCCAAGCGGGCGAGCGTGGTCGCATAGCCGTAGTCGGCAGCGGCGAGCGAGGGATGCGCGACCCCCGCGTCGAGGCCGGCGAACCCGCGGCCGGCAGCCGCGAACCACGATACCGCGGCCTGCGGTCGGCCCTGGGCGTCGGCCGCCGTCACGGAGTCCTCGCCCACGCGAGGCGCCACGGAAACATCCACGAGGTCGTTGGCGGGAGAGAGCGCCGCGGCCCACGAGGTTCCGCGAACGACGCCGCGTGAAGCATCGATATCGACGACACCGGCCACGCGAGACACGGCCGCGCGACCACCGCTCCACCAGGTGGCGGTGCCCCACGCGAGGCCCGTGAACGCGGCCACAAGCGTCGGGAGCGTCAGCCACGACAGCCAGGGCCGGCCGCCGCCGCGACTCACGAGCCACCAGTCGAGCGGGTACAGACAGAGGACGTAGAGAAGCCCGAGGCCCGCGATCACCTCGAATGGGACCGGCCGCGGCCCAGCACCCACGCCATGGGCCGGAAACGTGTCGAGGGCCGCCCGCAACTGACCCGCGAGGTCCGGAACGGCCGCCGACTCGGTCCGCACGGCGTCGCCACCGGCGAGAGCGCGACCGCCGAGCAGCGCGACGGTCACGCCGTCCCAGCCGCGCCAATCGGCGATCGCCGTTGAGTCGGCATCGACGCCGAGCCACGTGACGGTACCGAAGCCCCGTGCCCGCCGGACCACGAGCGGCTGCGTCGCCGCATCCTCGCCGACCGCCACCTCGATCGTGCCCTCGACAGAGCCCGCGAACCGCGGTACGGCGAGGCCGGCCGCCGGCAGGCGATCAGCCAGCCCCGCCGCCCGTGCGTACGACTCGATCGCGCCCACGCGTCGCAGCGACACAAGTCGCTCGACACGGCCGGGAAGCCACCTCGCCGACACACCGTCCGCGGCAGCGATATCAGTCGCTGACGTGCCCGCGACGAATACCAGCCGGCCTCCCCACTCCACCCATGCGTCGATTCCGGTAAGCACGTCGGCCGACAGGTCCATCGCGGCGCTGCCCGAGATCACGATCGTGTCGGCCGCGTCGTAGTCGCGGCCCGACGCGCCGGCGACAACGCCCCGCGCCGCGCCGCCTGCGATCGACAACGAGAGCACGCGGGTCTTCGTGCCGTGGTCCCGGTCGATGAGTCGAGCCGCCCGGGCGACCGCGGGGAGGTCACCGAACACCACGATGACGGCGTCCGTCGATGGGATCGGCTCGCCGAGAACGTGTTCCTCGAACCGACCGGACCGCTCGATGCGCACTCGTCCTGACGGCCGGCCGAACCGAACGCTGAAGCGCGCGGCCACGCGGCCTGATCCGTCGGGTGTCGCAACAGCCCCCGGCGATCGCACGAACTGCCCATCTGGATCCTCGACCCAGGCGTGAAGCACCTCACCTTCGCGAACGACGTCCCCCGGCGCAGTCACGACCAGCGGCGTCCACGATCCGGTGCGGCGGATGCCGCCGATTCCGGCCGCAACCTCGAACTCGGTACCCGCCGCCAGCGCCATCCCGCCGGCTGCGGCGGCCACGAGTGCGGCGGCCCACCCGGGCAGCGACCACCGCCTCATGGCTTCTCCGCATCGGGGCAGGTGCAGGCGAACTGGCCGCAGCCCGGACAGCCCGTGCCATACTTGCGACGCACCGCCTCGTCGAGATCGACGCCGGCCACGTTGGCAATCGTGGCCAGCCAGGCAAGGACATCAGCGAACTCGAGCGACTGCTCCTCAAGCGTGCCGCTGCGCAGGGCGGTCGCCAACTCGCCGATCTCCTCGGTGAGCCACATGAACGTTCCCTCGACGCCCCGCGACGCATCCTTCTCGTGGTACATCGCCCGGATCAGATCCTGAAGCTCGCGCAGCGTCATCGTCGCCTCGTCTCGGTCGGGCAGGCACGACGCGCCCGGACCCGACGTCGAGTCTACTAGACGCTCAGACGGACGGGATGCCGACCGCCACGTTCCCCGCTACGATGGGAGGTTCCCGTACCGCCGCCCGGAGTCCCCGGGCCCCTTGGCACGCCGTCCTGGTCCACCCCTGAAGCAGCCATGTCGTCGCACCGTCCGATCCGCATCTTCGACACCACGCTCCGCGACGGCGAGCAATCGCCGGGCGCCAGCATGAACCACACCGAGAAGATGGAGATCGCCCAGGCGCTCGTGCAGCTCGGGGTCGACATCATCGAGGCGGGGTTCCCCATCGCGTCACCGGGCGACTTCGAAAGCGTCAAGGCGATCGCGGGCGCGGTCGACGGGGCCACCGTCTGCGGCCTGGCCCGCTGCAATGACGCCGACATCGACCGCGCCTGGGAGGCCCTCGCGCCGGCCCGCCAGCCGCGGATTCACGTCTTCCTGGCCACGAGTTCCATCCACCGCGAGTTCAAGCTGCGCATGAACGAGGACGAGGTGCTCGCCCGGGCGGTGGCCGGTGTGACCCGGGCCCGGAACCTCTGCGCCGACGTGGAGTTCTCACCCGAGGACGCGGCGCGCACGGAGCTCGACTTCCTGTGCCGCGTCGTGGAGGCGGTGATCGCCGCCGGGGCGACCACGGTCAACATCCCCGACACGGTGGGCTATGCCACACCCACCCACATGCACCGCGTGATCAAGGGGCTCGTCGACCGTGTCCCCAACATCGACAAGGCGGTCATCAGCACCCACTGTCACGACGACCTCGGCCTGGCGGTGGCCAACAGCCTCGCCGCGGTGGAGGCGGGCGCCGGCCAGATCGAATGCACGATCAACGGCATCGGCGAACGGGCGGGCAACTGCTCGCTCGAGGAGGTCGTGATGGCCCTGCGGACGCGGAGCGACTACTACGGCTGCGACACGCGGATCGTGACGCAGAAGCTCGTGCCCACGAGCCGCCTCGTGGCCAACATCACCGGCATCCAGGTGCCACGCAACAAGGCGATCGTGGGCCGCAATGCCTTCGCCCATGAGGCGGGCATCCATCAGGACGGCATGCTCAAGGAACGGCGGACGTACGAGATCATGCGGCCGGAGGACGTGGGCCTCGACCGTACCGACCTCGTGCTCGGCAAGCACAGCGGCCGGGCGGCGCTCGCCGACCGCGCCAAGGCACTCGGCTACCAGCTCACGCCCGAGCAACTGCAGACCGTGTTCGAGCGGTTCAAGGTGCTGGCCGACCGCAAGAAGGAGATCTACGACGGCGACATCGCGGCCCTGTGCGAACAGCAGTTCTCCGCGTTGCCGGAGCAGTTCACCTTCGAGGGCTATGACCTCACGAGCGCCTCGGGCTCGTCCCCCACGGTCACGCTCCGCGTGCTGCAGGACGGCGTGCCACGGGAGGCGTCGATCACCGCGGGCGACGGCCCGATCGACGGCATTTTTCTCGCCATCGAGAAGCTCACCGGCATCACCACGGTGTGCCGCGACTTCCGCGTGCAGGCGGTGACCGTCGGCAAAGACGCTCAGGCCGAAGTGACGGTCGAGTTGGAGCACGCCGGGCAGCTCCAGCGCGGCCGCGGTGTGTCCACCGACTCACTCGAGGCCTCGGCGAAGGCGTTCCTTGCCGCCACAAACCGCCTCGTGCTGGGCACGTCCCCGCGTCTCCACCCGCAGCGTCCGTGACGGCGGGCATGATCGCGGCGCCACAGCCACCCATCGCGGTGATGAACACGCCGCACGTCACTTCAGGAACGACCGCTCACGGCTTTCTGCCGTGAGCAGTCATATCGCATCGCCGCCGCGTTCGCCGGTGCGGATGCGCACGCACTCGTCCATCGGCAGCACGAAGATTTTGCCGTCGCCGATCTCACCGGTTTCTCCAGAGCGGCCTCCCTTCACGATCGCGGCGATCGTGGGCTCCACGAAGTCGTCGTTGACCGCGATCTGCAGCTGCACCTTGCGCAGGAGGTTCACGGCGATCTCGTGCCCGCGGTAGGTCTCGGCATGGCCACGTTGACGACCGAAGCCCTGCACATCGAGGACAGTGAGGCGGAACACCTCGACCTCGGAGAGCGCCTGCTTGACGCTCTCGAGCTTGCCGGGCTGAATGATCGCGATGATGAGTTTCACGGGTGGCCTGTCGAGGGCAGGAGAGACCCACAGGCTACCCGCGACACCGTGCCGCGCACATGGTCCGCAGACGCGACGAATGCCCCGGCCTGGGCGAGTTAGGCGGAGTACCCGCCCAAGCCGTTGGGGCATCCTTCTGGACGAGATGCCAGCGCCGCGCAACGCGCGGTCAGGCGGCGGGCGAACCGGCCCGCCTGGCACGAGGCATGAGAAACCACGACGGCAGCAAACGTCGTACCACGCCTCGGCCTGTGGCCCCAACTCCGCGTGCCGGGCCGGAGAAGCCCGATTTTCCAAGCCTGAGGGCGATTTCGTGGCAGTCCGCCTCGGTTCGACTGAGGTGGAACCTCAAGCCCGCTCGCCCACTTTTCCGGCAGCGTCGTGCCCGTGGGAACGGCAACGCTCACCCGGCCGCGACGCTCGATCGCGTGCCGCCGCCCACGAAAAGTGTCCACGGTGGCAGCGGCGCGGCAGCGGCGATGGTCGTCATCAGGTGGCCCGTGCGCGGGTGCGGAAACGTCATCTCGGTGGCACGCAGCGCCAGCGGCCACATCGCCGGCAACGGGGCTGCATAGAGTCGATCGCCCGCGATCGGGCAACCGAGCCAGGCCAGATGCACGCGGAGCTGATGCGACCGGCCGGTGAGCGGCTCGAGATCGAGGAGCGCGAGCGGCCCGTGGACGCCAGCGACCGCCGCCACGCGGTCGATCACGCGCCAGCGGGTCGTCGCGCGGCGGCCGAGAATGGGATCGACCCGCTTGCGCGGCGGCCGCGCGGGATCGTCGGCCAGCGGCAGGTGGATCGCGCCGGAATCCGTCGGAGGCGCGCCGATGACGACCGCGCGATAGCGCTTCGCGACCGCCGCCGACTCGAAGGCATGGCCGAGCGTCACCCGCACCGCGCGCGATCGCGCGAGCACGAGGAGCCCCGACGTGTCGCGGTCCAACCGGTGAACCGCTTCGAGCGGACCGAGCGTGGCCGCGAGGACGGCGGCCACATCGGGAGGATCGAGCGGCGTCCGCGCCGGCACGCTCGGCATGCCGGAAGGCTTGTCGACGATCACGACGTGGTCATCAACGTGAAGCACCCTCAGACCGCCGGACGTGCCGCACGGTGAGGCGTTCACAGGAGCCCCAAGAGCGATACCCAGCGGCAGAGCACCGCGGCCGGCGGCCCCGCGGCGGGTTCGATCGCGAGGGTGCCAACCGGATAGCCGGCCGACTCGAGACGGCCACGATCCTGCTCGATGCGGGGATCGTGCGCGCTGCCGAGAAGGATCCACCTCGCCGTCCCCGGCTCCGCGGGCTCGACCGTCACCTGGCGCGGCAGCGCGGCGTCGGTCACGGCGACGCCGCGGCAGGCTGGGCCAAGCCGCTCGGCCACCAGCCACGCGAATCCACCACCGGCCCCGCTTCCTGCCACCGCCACCCGCGCGGGGTCGATACGTCGCCGCGCATCGAGTGACTGGAGCGCCCGCACGACCGCCGGAATGTCGTCGCGGCTCCACTGCCTCGGATCGGACGACCCCGGCAGAATCACGGCCACGCCCGCCTGCGCGACTGCCGCCTTCCAGACCGCCGTCTCCGCTTCGGTCACCGCACCTCGGGGTGGCCCCAGATGAATGAGCACCGGCAGTGGCTCACGCGACGCAGGTGGGAGAACGGCGAAGGGCGGCTCGGCGATCTCCGCCCCCTCGAGTTTCACCACCTGCGCGGCATCCACCGGTCCCGCTGGCCCGGCGGCCACGGCGTCGGGGGGCGGCCCCTCGTCGGGCACCTCGCTCGGCATCGCGGCCAGATCCAACTCGACAAACGACGTCGCGCCGTCGCGGTCGAGGCCGACCCGCACGCGGAAGCCGGGTTCCCAACCCGCGAGCAGCCCTCGGAGGATCGCGGACGACGGCGCCTCGACCACGTCTCCGCCTCCCACCGCGGCGATCGACGCCACGCGGTCGCCGGCGATGACACCAGCCGCGGCCGCGGGCCCACCCGGGAGCACCCACGCCACCCGGGCCATCGCCGCGTCGTCGTCGCTGGCCGCCGCCACCACGCCGAGCACCGCCCGGCGCCACGGCGGAAGCGTCTCGACGAGCGTCGCCCGCACGGTCCGCTGTCCGCGCTTCGCTTCCGGTCCGTCGTCCACGCGCTCGAGCGTGAGTTCGATCTCGTCGCCGGCATGCCGCGGCACGAAGCGATGCCTCGCATCGGCGATGCGCACCACCGGCCGCCCGTCCACCGCCACGATGCGGTCGCCGGGCCGCACACCCGCCCGTGCCGCCGGCGATCCCTGACGCACCGAACCGATCACTGGCTCACCGTTGATGCGGTCGCGCGAGCGGTAGCCGATACCGAGCACGCCGTGGCGGAGCGTCTCGCCGCGCTTCATCCGGGGCAACTCGGCGAGGAGTTCATCGAGCGGGATCGCGAAACCGATTCCCGCGTCGTAGAGTTCCGTACCGACCTTCATCCCCGCGGTGTCGGCGGGCAGGGGCACGAGGATCCCGATCACGCGGCCGGCGATGTCGATGAGCGGGCCGCCGTAGTTCACCGGCGAGACCGAGGCGTCGGTCTGCACGGCAAGGCCCCAGCCGCGGTCCACCGCCGAAACCACTCCCACCGCCACACCAGGCTCGCTGGCGGCCCAGCCACGGCCCACGGCGATCGCCCACTGGCCTGGCTCGAGGTCGAACCGCGACACCGTTTCGAGCGCCGCTTCGCCGGGCAGGGCCTCGGTCTCGAGGAGCACGATGCCTCGCGGGACGTCGCGGCCTCGCGGCGTCGCCGCCACCCGCCGGCCATCCGGAAGCACGACGACCACGGAGGTCGCGTCGTCCGGCACCGCGAACGCCGTGGCGAGGATCAGTCCCGAGGCATCGACGACGAGCCCGGTCGATGGCCCGGCACTGCCGCCGGGTTCGGCCGCAGCCGCGGAAGTCGTTCCTGCGGGTTCGATGCGCACGACCGCCGGCGCGACCCGCGCGACGGCCTTGCGAAACGCAGCCTCCTCGGCGAGCGTGGGCTCCGCGCGGGCCGGTACCACCCCGATCGCGACGAGCCAGACAGCGAGACACCAGCCGATCGGCCGCTGGCCGCGGTGAGTCCGCATGAGGCTCCCATGCTGGTTCCACGTCATCGGGCCGTCGCTCCTCGCGGCCGCGGTCCCACGTCGATGTCCACCACCGCGCCCGCGCGGACGACGGCGAGCCGTACCGGATCGCCCGGCGCCACGGCGCCGAGCGCACGCTCCACGGCCGCCCGCGTCGCGACCGATCGCTGTCCCACGGCGATCACCAGGTCGTCCGCCCTCAGGCCCGCGCGGTCGGCAGGCGAGTCGGGCACGACCGACTCCACGAACGGCGGCGTGCGATCGAGCAGGTCGGGCACGAGAACGATTCCGAGTTCCCGGGGATCGAAGGGCTCGGGCTTCCCCGCGACAGGCTCCGCGGCCCCGGTAACGACCCCCTCGACGCCGCGAGCCACCTCGTCGGCGGGCAGTGCGTAGTTCAGCCAGATGCCGCTCGTGGTCGCCCGCAGTTCCTTGCCGAGCATGCCCACGAGGTGGCCGCGCGCGTCGACCACCGCGCCCCCCGGCGACCCGGGATTGTTGGTGGTGCAGTCGAGCACGTAGACCTCGCCGGTGTAGGGCGCCTCCGCCGCCCCGCGCCGCGCCTCGAGCGGCACGACCGCGGCGATCACCCCGCGCTGCACGCTCACCCGCTCATCACCGACCGCCACGCCGAACAGATTCGAGAGCGCAAGCACCCGTGTGCCCGCGCTCACCCGGCCATCGGCGGCGAGCGTGAACGCCGGCAGGTCGGCGGCATCGATCGAGAGTACCGCGAGCTCCCGCCGCGGATCGACGCCGACGAGCTCGGCCCGAAACCGACGACCGTCGTCGAGCACACAGTCGATGTCGTCCGCATCGAGCACGGTGCTCATCGCCGTCACCACCCGACCCTCGGGAGAAATGAGGATTCCCGACTGGTAGGCCTCGAGTCCGCGCACCCCCCCTGCCCCGTGAATCTTCACGACTTTCCGCGCGGCCGCCGCGGCCACCTGCTGGACCGTGGGAGTCTCGACGGCGACGCCGGAGACCGCAGCCGCACCGGCCCACACGACGACGACGGCCGCCAGACACCGGGTCACGGCGTACCTCCGTCGGTATCGTCGATGATGAATGTGCCGAACGGCTCGGCACCATGGCGCACCACCATCCGTACCGGCCAGCGCGCCCCCGGCTTGCTGCGCGGCCATACGAGCCGCACCTCGCACGGATCGGTGTCGGGGCTCGTCCACAGGTCGATCGCCACCACGCGGCCCGCGGCATCGACGAAGAACCTCGCCTGCACGCCGGCGGCACTCGTCTCGAGCACGTCCACGAGGTCGCTGGTGGCGCCGTCACGAAGCGCCGCCGGATCGCGCGGCGCCGTACCCCAGTACGACGTTCCTCCGAGACCGCCCGGGCCCTCGATCACGAGCCGCCGCCAGAGCACGAGCGCGGCGAGCAGGCCACCACTCTCCGCAGGGGCGGGATCACGGTCGAGCGCGTCGTCCACGTTGACGGTGGACGTGCCGGTCGGAAGGTCGATCGAGGCCACGGTGTCGGTGACCTCGATGCGGTACTCGTCGCCCCCCTCGAGCCTGCCCGCGAGCACCCATGATCCGCGCGCTGCGGCCGCCGAGGCGAGCGCCGTCCCCACGCGATCGCGTTCGAGGACATTGAAGTGATGGTTCGCGAAACCGGGCCGCGGTTCGTAGACCTCGCGCACGGTGTCTGACAACGGCGGCCGACCGGCCTCGGCCTGCGGCCGCTCGCCATCGCCGCCCCCCGAAACAATCTCCGCCAGCCGCGCGGCCGCGTGCATCCCGGCGAGACGCACGAGGATCTCGTGGGGGCGGCCGTCGCGACGGTACACGAGTGGCACCTGCCAGCCCGCAGGCAGCGTGCCCAGGACGTTCTTGAACGCATTCACGGTGCGCACCGGCCGGCCGGCGAGCGACACGATCTCGTCGTCGTACCGCAGGCCGCGCCGCCAGGCGTCGGACGACTCGAGGATGTCGTCCACGACGACCCGGCCCTCGGCGCTCGTCGCCACCGTCGCACCGAGCGTGGCATGGTCGCAGATGCGCCCTCCCTTCAGGCAGCCGAGGAAATTTCGCACCTGATTGGTCGAGATGGCATAGCCTGCGCCGACATTCACGCGGCCGCGTTTCTCGAACGACGCACGTCCGTTGACGCCGATGAGCCGACCTGCGGCGTCGAACAGGCCGCCACCGGAGTTGCCGGGATTGATCGCGGCGTCCACCTGCAGGCAGTCGGTGTACTCGAGGATCGTGCCCGCCGGAAACTGGTAGCGGTGCACGCCTGAGACGATGCCCGCACTGATCGACGGCATGAGATCCGTGGCCAGAAGAAACGGATTGCCGGCGGCGAAGCAGAAGTCACCCACCTCCACGAGATCGCTATCGGCCATCTCGGCCGCGGGAAAATCGTCCCGGCCCAGGAGCTTCACGATCGCGAGGTCGCCGGTCGGATCGAGGCCCACGAGCACGGCGTCATACAGCCGCCCGTCGGAGAGGCCGCACTGCATCGCAGGCCCCGCGGGCTGGACGACATGGAAGTTGGTCGCCGCGTAGCCGTCGCGCGTGAGCAGCACGCCGGAGCCGCCACCGGCATCACCGGCAAAGATCGATACCGCGGCCGCCATGCCACGACGCACGGCCGCCACGCGAGCGGCCTGCGCCTCGAGCACCACGGGATCGACGTCGCCTCCGCATGCCGGTGACCCCGCCATGGCGAGGATCACGAGCGTCAGCAGTCGGCAACCGCGCGAGGCAAGCCCGTCGCCCGCGGCGCGACCGTGCCGGATCTCGCAACGCGACGGCATCATTTCTCGAACACCGCGGCGTCGAAGCGCACCGGGCATCCCATGCTCCCCTCCACGAAGTCGGCCTCGACCGTGAGCCGCCTCGCGGCCGCGATATCGACGTCGATCAGCGCCTCGGTCGTCCGCGCGTCGAGCGTTCCCTCCCACGCCGTGTGCTCGTTCCCGCGCACGACGATGCGCACCGCCGCCGGCGACTTCGCCGCCGCGGCTCGCACGAGCGTCGCGCGGAAGCGACGGCTGTCGGCCGGCACGCGCCACACCGCGGTCGATCGCGGTCGCACGAGGAGCGACCGCCCGTCACCCGACGGTGCGGGCACCGTCCGCGGGGCGAAGAACCGCACCATCCCGTCGATCGTGGCGAGCCCGCCGAAGAACGGCTCCACCGTGACCTTTTCCGTTTCGAGCCCGACGAGGCTCACCGTCCGTCCCGCCGCGAAATCGATCGACGCGACGAGTGACGCCGGGATGCGGACCGCTCCGTCGAGCACCAGCCCGGCCGGACTCCACGCCACCGTCGTGGCCGTGAAACTGCCACCGTCGATGGTGACGCGCGGGCCGGTGACGGCGTCGGCGGCAGGGCGCACCCAAACGAGCCCCAGCACCTTGGCTCGCTTCACGGGAATCCGCTCACCATCGAGGACGACCGTCACCGTGTCGGCCGCCACCGCCTCGATCGCACACTCGACGAGTTCGAAGCCCTCGCCCCGCGAGACCACCACCACGTCGGCCTGCGGCTCGGTGGGAACTGCGGCCATCCATTCCGGGTCGCCGGTCGCGTCGACCCCCGGCCAGGCAGCCAGGCGCACGCGGTCTGCGGGCAGCTCGATGCGGTCATCACCGCGCGAAATCACCGTGCCGGCAGCGGTCCACGCGAGGTCGTCCCCCGTGATCGATGAGCCGTCGCTCCCCACGACGCGAACGGCCGCGGGTCGGGGGGCCACGGTCGCCACACGCGCGACCGTGCGCAGCCCGCTCAGCGGCACACGCTGGGGAACCCCGTCGACGAGAAGCCGCACGCCGTCAGCATCGATCGCCTCGAGCACACCGGCCAGGCGGGTACCATCGACCCGCTCGAGCGACACCGCGACCGCACCGGGATCGGTACCGTCGCCGACAGCCACGAAGCCCGACGTGACGAGGACTGCGGCGAGCACCATGGCCACGGCCATCCGCGCACCGACGGCGGGGTCAACGGACGTCACGGGCGACGATCCTCCCCACCGGTCGCGAGCCGCTTGAAGTATTGCTCGATCGCCTCGCGGTAGTGCGAGGGGAACTCACGGCCAATCTGCTGGAGCGCGCGTTCGCGGTCGTGTGGCGGCAGATCCCCCCAGCCCTCGCCGGCACCGAGGTCGCGCTTCTGCACCTCCCCCGCTCCGCGGCCTCCGGCGATGCGGCTGTCGTCCATGGGACGACCGGCGCC
>Ga0233425_10004264_pt1 | contig 24294 bp, 18 predicted proteins | sample Watercolumn_Towu_2_FD_181712 | JGI IMG/M metagenome (GOLD analysis project Ga0233425, IMG submission 181712) | Freshwater microbial communities from Lake Towuti, South Sulawesi, Indonesia - Watercolumn_Towuti2014_140_MG | ecosystem: Environmental > Aquatic > Freshwater > Lake | place... | reverse complement strand
CACTCCCACGGCTCCGCCACCCGGGTGCGGTTCGAAGAATTCCAGGGACGGCGCTAGTCCGAACCGCCGGTAGAAGGCCATGCGGATGAACTGTTCGACGTCAGGGACGGAAGTCTGCGTCGTATCGACGTGCACTTGGAAGAAGTCGCCCTGTCCGGCCGCGTTGACGCGAACGGCGACTGCGTTCTTGCCGAAAGCCCGTTTCAACATGGCTTCGGCGAGGTCAATCAGCGCCAGACCGCGGAAGAAGTTCGTGCCGCGGATTTCTTGGAGCGGTTCCGCCGGCTCGCGCGCGAGTTCCGCATCCGATAGTCCGCGATTAAAGTCGAAGAGAATGGCGCCGAAACGCTTCAGCCAGTGATCGAGCAATTCGGGCCCGGAGTACGCTTTCTCCCAGCTCAATTCCCCCTGCATCTGCTCGCGAGTTGGCAGCTGGTCCGACTCGATCTCAAAACATCGATCTCCCGCCTGCGATCGCGTGACCCAAGCGATCCATTCGTTCGGGTGATGGATGAGGCAGAAGTTCTTCGCCACTTCACCGAACAGATAACCCACAATCGCGCGGAGGGGCATGCCGGTTTCACGAACGACACAGCCGGTGGCATCGACACGGTGCCACGTGGGATCTCGCCATCCGGTGAAGAGCGCGGTGAACGTGGCGTCGGCCTTTTCGGCGGCAGCTACTGCCGGCAGTTTGTGGGATTCCATCAGCTGTTGGCTGAACCAAGAGCGGCGTGCGGCCAACTGCTGTCGCAGTTCGTCCTGTGTCACGCACAGGGGCAACTCTCGCAGCACCTGATACACCCAAGCCAGTTTCACTCCGGTCAGCACACCGTGTTCCAGCAGATCAGTCTCGATAAATTGAAAGAAGTCCGCGTCCAAGGGCAGCCGAGTGAGAATGGCGGCCAACTCGGCGGCCTTGCCCGTCATCTTCCGCATCTCGGCGGTAGTCAGCCGACCCGGCTCGTTGGCAGCGGCATAGCAGCCGGCTGACCAGCGCCAGGCCTCGCGATCGCGGTCCACGCTGTAGGCAAAGAGCACGTGAAACCGCTCGGCGGGCACGGGGAACGTGCCCAGGATGCGATAGTTCTCCCGGGGATTGGAGGATATCAGCGTTCCTTGACCGGTCTGTCCCTTTTGTTCCGTGGCCTGGTCCAAGGCTCCGGCGCGCACGCCCGTGCCGTATTCGGCCTGGCAGGCCAAATGGACCAGCATGTCGGGTGAGATCCCGAGACCGAAGAGCGCGTTGATGGCGTTCTTCACGGCGACGGTGACCGCCGAGGAGCTGGAGAACCCTCCCTGGGGAATATTACCGGTCGACATCAGGCGCAAGCCGCGAAACCCGTCGCGCCCCAGATACGTCTGCACGCGCGCCCCCAGGTTTCCGGCGCGCAGCGTGCGCATCGAGGCGATGGCATTTCCCACCAGCGAGAACGGGCGCCGCAGGCTGTTGCTGACCCACAACGACGCCGGCGGAACGGGCTGGTTCCTTTCCCGCCGCGTTTGCAGTTCCTCTTCCGTGAAGTAGCCCAGCGACAGGAGCAGGTTCTCGGCCATGCGCGTGCCGAACCCTTCGTAGGTATACCAGTCGGCGATCTCTTCGCCCGGGTACATGCAGGCGTCGTCGGCGGGCACCACGTTGAGTTTCTCACGGAACTGCGGGTCGGTGGGAAACAGCTGGATCTTCCCGTCATCGGCGCTTTGCACGAGCGTTACGATCTGTTCGCGGCCGGCGGCATCAGCAGCTCCAAAGGGCATCTGCCACGCGGGGCCAAAGAAACGTCCCATGTCCGGGTGCATGAACGCCACGCGCACGCGGCCGCCGGAGATGCCGATACCCACCGGGCGGTCCGGCTGCAGCGACAGTCTCTCCCGGTGGGCCGTTTCCTGCAGCTCGGCCAACTGTTCGGCAATGGAGGCAACCTGACCGGGCGGGCGTCCCGCCGCAATGGCCCGCGCCACTTCATCCGTCCGGGTCGCGGCGTCGGCACCGGCGAGTTGCGAGGAGGCCAGGATTCCTTCGAGCAGTGCCAGGTCCAGCGGACGAGTCACGTCGGAGCAGAGCAGATCGTAGGCCGGGTCGGCCACGGTTGTCGTAATTGTCCGGATGTCGCCCCCCGCACGACTGATCGCTTCGACAATGTCCGTGAAATAGAACTGACCCTGCGCGTTGTCGTTCGTGCACTGGGCCAGGTAGCGGCGGAGCGTGTGTGCGCGGATTGCGTAGAGCGGGCAATTGCCTTCGGTGATTTCCGACAGACGCTGGCTTTCCAGCTTGTCGGGATGCAGGTCAATATCCCGCTGTTCCAGCACGCGCGTGACCCGCCGCCGGGCGTCACGGATGACGCGTCCCTTCCCCTGATTCTTGGGCGGTTCGTAAACGGCCGTGAGCAGTGTCAGGTCGGCTTCGTGCTGTCCGAGCATGTGCGTTTCCAGCAACTTGGAAAACACCTCCGATGTGACAATCCGGTCTCCCATTGTCACCACCATGACCGGATTGTGCCGCTCGAGTTGCGGTACGCTGAAGGCCTCGTACGCTGCAAAGGCTGTGCCGCCCGTGGGATCCTCGGACAGGACGTATAGATTGTCGTCGCCGAGTGTCTCCACGACTTCCTCGTGACGGTAACCGACCACGCAGATAACCGGTCCACTGCACCGCGACCGGAATGCATTGATGGAGTGGCGCGCCAGAGGAACACCGCACACCGGCTGCGCGCACTTGGGGGATTGCCCGAACCGGGTTCCCTTGCCGGCTGCCAGGATCACCAGGACCGGCTGATGCGGTGGGGGCTCCTCCGCTTGCGGCAGGCCTGTCTGGTTCACCACCTTGGCAAGGCTGGTGCGAACGGCTTCACCGAGGCAGCGAACGGGACGCTGAGACATGAGGGACAACTCCGGCAAGGGACTGTGGAATGCGCGTGCTGCGAAGGCTCACCGTGCACCAGACGGACGAGTTCCCGCGACCCGATTCAAGCGCCGCCAAACGCCTGGCGCAGGACAGCGAGGCTCTTGGGGATCGCCGTGGCGAAGTCTTCTTTTCCTTCGAACTCGAGAGAAACGTACCCGCGATAATGATGGCGGCGCAGAATCTCGGCCACGCGGGCGTAGTCAATGTCCAGTGTGTACCACGTTCCGCCGCCGAAGTAGGTCTTGGCCTGCACGAGCACCGCGCGGGGAGCGATCTGCTCCAATTGGTCGTACTGGTTGTCGAGGAAATTACCTGTATCGGCGGTGATCCGCAGCCACGGCGAGTTCACGGCGTCGACGATCCGATTGACACCTTGCGCCGTGCGGCCCAGTCCCCAGTGGTTCTCCAGTCCCAATACCACTCCGCAAGCCTCCGCCGTGGGCAGGCACTTCTCCAGACTCTCGATCACCCACTGGAAGCCCTCGTCGTCGGAATATCCGGGCAACTGCGGCTCGATCCCCTTGTTCCGCATCAATTCGTCGAAGTCCCTGGAGGTGCCCCAACGCCCCGTGTTGACGCGCATGGTGGGAATGCCCATTTCGTAGGCCAACTCGATACAGTGCAGCGTGTGGTCGATATTCTTCTGGCGCACGGCCGGGTCCGGGGAGACAAAGGTCTGATGCGTGGAGAAGCCGCACAAGTCGAGACCGTTGGCAAACGCCCGCCGTTTCAGATTCTGCAGATAACTGCGGTCTTCGCGTTCCATCTGCATGTGGAGGATCTCGACACCGTCAAACCCCTGTTCCGCGGCCAGTTCAATGCACTTTTCGATCGGCAGTCTGAGATTGTCCTGGAACCGCCAATAGGAATACGTTGACACGCCAATGCGGTTGGACCGCGCGGGACCCGGCGCGGCCTCCGCACCGGCCGCGCGAACTCCTCCCGCCGCAGAGCCGGCAACTGCGGCAGAAAGGCTCGCCAGGACGACTCGCCGTGACATTCCCTTTTCTTGACCCGCGAAGCGTTCTCCGCGCAACGGCACAACGTGACGGTCGCTACTCCCCATTGCCCATGCTCCGACTACGTGATGAAGGCCAGGTTCTATTCTAATTGGGCTCAGGCAATGCGCATCGTGAGTCCGCCATCAATTACCAGGGTTTCACCCGTGATGTAGTCGTTGGTGGCGACATCCGCCACCAGTGTCGCCACCTGGGCAGGAGTTCCCTCACGATGGAGCGGAATGCGGTTATCGAGGTTGTGCTTCTGCTGTTCGGCCGTCATTTTTTCGTGGAATCGCGTGCGAATGATCCCGGGCGCTATGCAATTGACTCGGATATTGTCGTTGGCGACTTCCCGCGCGAGGGCCCGCGCGAACTGCGGCAGAGCGCCCTTCACCACTTGGTAGGGCAAATTGAAGTGCACGCCGCGAATGCCGGCGACCGACGAGATCATTACGATGGCCCCTTCACCCCGCTCACGCATCCGGGGAATCGCCGCGCGGCAGAGGTAGAACAAGGCATGGACGTGGACATCGAACGCCTCATACCAGGCCTCGGGGCTGACGTCCATCAAGCCGCCGGCCACTGCGCCGCCCGCGGCGTGAACCAGGACATCGATGGTTCCCAAGGACTTGGCGGTCTCTTCCACACACCGAGTGGCATCGGCCGGGCGACCCACGTCCCCCACAACGATCTGGCACCGTCGTCCCAACTGTTCGACGGACCGCTGGACCTCGCGGGCCGCGTCGTCGTCAAACCGACCGTTGATGGCCACATCGGCGCCGCGACGCGCGAATTCAATGGCCGTCGCCCCGCCGATCCCTTTTGTGCCGCCGGTAACCAGGGCAACTTTTCCAGCTAACAACATGTGACACTCCACGATGAACGAATCGAGATCCGGAGATCCCAGGAATGGAAACACGGGCGTCGCGCAAGTCGACGCCAACCCGGCGGCCCTGATTCTACCCTGGACAATTCACAGGAAGGAATCTCCCGCCCGTGAACGCCTATGCCTGGCCTCCACTTCCCTTGGTGTGTCCGGGACAAATGACCGGCCAATCTCCTTCCGTCTGCGAGTCCCGCGGATCGGGCGCACCGGCGCGCGAAACTGTGACGAACGCGCAGCTTCTGCTCAACGGACCATCCCTGCCGCGCCGACTCGCGGAAATTCCGGCGACTCGACACGGTGACACCTCCTCAACGGAGCCCGGTCCGCAATAATGGAGAGCAGGCAACCACTCAGGAGACAGGCGAATGCGATTCACGTTGATTGTTTCGCTGGCGGCCGTGTTGACTGTCCCTTGTACCCATCTGGCGTTACGCGTGTGTACGCAGCGCTGCGCATGGCGGTGCGCTGACGGAGGACCTCGCCCGTGCCAGGATGACTGGAGTGGGCACCGGGCGGAGGCCAGTATCGATGACGAAAATATTCATCGCCGTTTGGTGGACGAGGGAGTTCGGCTGATTGACGCGTGCCGCACGACACCGGGCAAGACGTTGATTCAACAGCTGAGCCGCTCCGCCGCGGCCTGTCAGGTGTCGCCGGCGGACCCGGCGCTGCTCCGCGCCGCCGACCCGGCGCACGAGAGCCGGGAATCCGTCGTGGTGGTCTCCGGTCTCTATCGCTGCCGCCGTTGTGCGCACTGGCACGCGGGAACCGCATCCGGGTTTGTCCTGGCGCCCAACGGCATCGTGGTCACCAACCATCACGTCGTGAACGATCCTGACTTCGAAGCGATTGTGGTCATGACGGCTGACGGGCGCGTCCTGCCCGTTGTGGAAGTGCTGGCCGCCAACCGCGCGCAGGACCTGGCCATCCTGAAGGTGCCGGCCGACGACCTGGTGGCGATTCCCGTCGCAGCCTCCCACGCGGCCGCTCCCGTCGGGGCGCCGATTACCGTCATCAGTCACCCCGACGGGCAGTACTTCTGCTGCACTGCCGGGATCGTTTCACGTTACGTTCGCACGCGCGAGGCCGGCGAGGTAGTCGACGAGGTCTCCATCACTGCCGATTACGCGCGCGGTTCAAGCGGAGCACCGGTGCTCAACAGCCGGGGACAGGTGGTCGGTATCGTGAAGAGTACGGAATCGGTCTATTACAGCGAATCCGGGCAGCAGCAACGCGACCTGCAGATGGTATTCAAGAAGTGCGTGCCGGCCCACGCGCTTTGGCAACTGATCAAGACCACCGGTCCGCCGGATGCGACGGTTACCGCCGATCCTCGCGCTGGTGCGGCCGACACCTGACGGGCATCAGTTGATTTCGGCGGCTTTCTTCAGGGGTATCGTGTACAAGTACACGGTCGAGCCCCGGCCGCTTCCATTGGTCACCTGCTCCGACTTGTCGGCAACGACGCCGGGAATCGGGAACGCGTGGGAGACAATCCGCGAGCCCGGCTTGAGCCGCTCCAGCTGCGGCAGCAGCCGCTTATTAAGATCGGGCAGGAGATACATGGTCACGACGCTGGCCCGCGCGAGATCCAGTGAAAAGATGTCCTGGTCCTTGATCTGCACGAGCCCGTCCACGCGATTCCTGGCCACATTCTCGTTCGATTCCCGCAGCCTCTCCGGGTCAATGTCAAATCCCACAGCCCGGCAACCGAACTTCTTGGCCGCCGTCACCACGATGCGTCCGTCGCCGCAGCCCAGGTCGTAGACGATGTCGTCCTTGCTGACCTGCGCGAGTTCCAGCATCTTCTCCACCACACGTTGCGGTGTCGGGACAAATATCACGTCCAGGACGCGCTTCGGTTCGGTCACGCCCGCCGGCAAAGGCGCATCCTGGGCGCTCCGAGATTGAACCAGCAGACACAACAGGAGAGCAATCGTCAGAGCACGTGGGCAATTCACGTCGCATTCCCTCAGTCAGAGACGGAACCGATGTCAACCTTCGCGCCGATACCTCAGGTGAAACTCGTGTGAACCGGTGAGCGGCCAGAGTACCAGGAAGTGGTGCACAACATCGGACAGCACGAGTCCCATAGCGAGTATGGCCAGACCATTGGCCAGTGCCTGCAACCAGCAGGAGGTTCCCCAGGCGAAGAAACCCGCTAACAGGCCGACGTACCCATGATGGACTCGAATATCGCGCGTGACCCGCCCCAAAATCGCCGTGTGCCGATTGGCGGTCAGACCGTAGCCGAAACGGAGTCCAAGGGTAATGGCCTCCATCAGCAGCGCCAGGGCAATCCCGCTGATCACCACGTCGGCGAAGTTGAGCTGACTGGCCAGGGTAACGATCTGCTGCATCAGAGAACTCGTGGTGGGGCCGACGGAGTGAGAGGGTGGGGTTTCAAAGCGGTTGGTCATCCAGGCAGATCATGCGGCCTAATTGTAGGTGTTTTCGATCGGCTGGGAATGTCGGGACTCATGAGCCATTGAAGAAATTGGGGGCCCGTGTGGGCTGGACCGGGTTTTCCGCTGACGGTGAGCCGCCATTATTCCCTTAACTTAGGGGGCATCGGACACTCCGAACGCCGCTTCCAGGGCACGCAGAGGCGTCACCTCACCGCGCGGCAGGTATCCGGGTGATTTCGCACGGTCTCAACAGACCGTGCACATATCTGCCAGAGCGTCCTGAGGCTGGCGGGCGAGAACGAGAGGCAAACTGCGTGAGATGCCTGAAAATTCTCGGAAAGCTAGTCGCACGATGCGGTAGTGCGTAGAATGAGCAAGCCAACCGTTGATTGAGCGTTGCGAACGCCCCTACCTCTTGGTGGTCATTAGGACATCCGTCCTGTTGTGGCTACAGCGTCGGTCTATTGCTACACCACGCAGCGTGATTGGGAAGTTGGCGGGGCCGGGTAAGGCAATGGGACAGGCGATGGGCACTGGGTCTTCCGGCGCTCTAGGACCGAGAAGAATGCGGTCCAAAGCACGTAAATGTATCGCGGTCGGTGACCGCGCACGGATGGCAACACTTACTGGGGGGCGAAGCTGATTCGCCGGGTGGTTCAACATGTCGATGACGTATGACACGCATGCCTCGTTTTCGGACGAGGACATTCTGGGGTGGCAGGGTACGCTCGAGGCCGAACTGGAAGTGCCGGACGTACCCGACTTGGATCTCGAAGAGTTGCCCGCTACCGCGAGCGAAACGGCGGAGTCGCTCGAGGTGGACAGTGACGACCCCGACGAGGACTCGCACCAGGAAGGTCCAGGATCGGCTGGTGCTGATGATCCCGTACGTCTGTATCTCTGCCAAATCGGCCAGTTTCCGTTATTGACACGGTCACAGGAGACGTCACTCGCCCGTCAAGTCGAGCTGACTCGGCGGCGGTTTCGCCGCAGCCTGTTGCAGTGCGATTTCGTACTTCGCACAGCGGCAGCCTTGTTGGATCGCGTCCATCGCGGAGATCTTCCGTTCGACCGGACCGTGCAGGTGGCGGTGAGTGATCGACTTGAGCGGCATCAGATTGTGGGGCGATTGCCGCACAATCTGGCCACTCTGCGGGCGATCCTGGATCGGAATCAGGAGGACTTCGCGAAAGCCACCCGCAAGTCGTGCAGCCCCGCACAGCGCAAAGCGGCGTGGTGCCGGATCAAGAAGCGGCGTTGCCGAGCTGTTCGGCTGGTCGAGGAACTGGGACTGCGAATTGAGTACCTGAAGCCGCAATACACCCGGCTGATCGCGGTAAACCACAAGATGCGGCATCTTCTGATGGAGGCCGCGCGGCTGAAGCGGGCCGGGAAATCACGCCGAGCGGACCTGGCCGAGCAGTATCGCCAGGTTCGGGATCTGGCGGCGCGTACGCAGCATACGCCGGCCGGTTTGAACCGGCGGCTGCGACGGCTCCGCCTGGACTATGCCGAGCACAAGAAAGCCAAACGCGCGCTCTCCGAGGGGAACCTGCGTCTGGTGGTATCGGTGGCCAAGAAGTACCGCAACCGCGGCGTGCCATTCCTGGATCTCATTCAGGAAGGCAATGCGGGACTGATGCGCGCCGTGGAGAAGTTCGAGTACCGGCGCGGCTTCAAATTCTGCACTTACGCCACCTGGTGGATCCGGCAGGCCATCACGCGCGCCATCGCCGATCAGAGCCGGACAATTCGCGTCCCCGTGCATATGAACGCCGAGGTAAGCCGGATTCGCCGGATCTACGGTGAACTCTGCCACGAGTTGGCGCGCGAGCCGAGCATCGAGGAAACGGCCCGTGCAGCCGGGACGTCGGTGGACGAAGCTCAGAACATGGTGCGGATGATCCGCGTTCCCGCGAGCCTCGATCGCCCCGTGGGACGTGATGAGGAGACGGAGTTCGGTGAACTGTTGCGGGATGACCTGGAGAACGAACCGGCCGAGGGCGCCGCGCGTACGATGCTGAACAACTGCATTCGCGGACTGCTCGAGAACTTGAGCTGGCGCGAGCAGGAGATCATCAAGATGCGGTTTGGCCTGGGGGACGGATACAACTACACGCTGGAGGAAGTCGCCTACGTGTTCCAGGTGACCCGGGAACGCATTCGCCAGATCGAAGCCCGCGCATTGCAGAAACTGAAAGATCCGCGCAGTAGTTCCCACCTGGTCGGGTTTCTCGATTAGCCGCCGTCCGTCATCGTGAGACGAACGGCGGTGGCAACCAGGCGCTCGCCGACGTCGTCGTCGGTGACAGCGCCGGCGGAACGATCGGTTGTGTGCTGCTGGAAGTCATGCTGCTGGCCGGCACGGCGGCGGATGCAGGATCGATCATTTCCCCTAGGCCGTGCTTCTCGGTTGCTTGCGCGTAGAGCGACTGCGCTTCCGGCAGCAGCTGCGCCAGGTTCTGCGCGCGGTGTTCATCCGAAGGATGGGTGGACAGAAACTCCGGTGGGTCGGCTCCCTGCGTGGCTTTGCCGAATCGCTGCCAGAATCTCGGAGCTTCGGTTGGGTCGTAGCCGGCCTTGGCCAGCAGCGTCAGCCCCATGTGGTCTGCTTCGGTTTCGTGCTTGCGGCTGTACGGCAGAACGACGCCGTACTTGGTTCCCACGCCGTAGGCCTGCAGGATCAGCTCCCGCTGACGCTGTTCGGTCTCCTTGGTGAAGTAATCGACCGCATGTTTCACTCCCTCGACCGCCATACTGTGACTCATACGTTCGCCGCCATGGCGCGCCAGGGCGTGGGCGACTTCGTGCGACATGACTACTGCCAAGCCGGCTTCGTTGGCGCAGACGGGCAGGATACCCTCGTGGACTGTCACTTTTCCCCCCGGTAGACAATAGGCATTCTGCTCTGCCGAAGCCACGACCCGAAATTCCCATTGGTAATCCGGGCGATCAGCTGCCTGCGCAATCCGTTGACCGACTCGCGTGACGAGCGCTAGATATTGGGGGTTCGTCGACAGGGGTTCGTTGGTCTTGGTCTCCGCAAAGGCTGCCAGACCCATTGAGATCTCCTGTTGCTCCGGTATCAGCAGCAGTTGCTTCCTGCCGGTGATGGGAGTCGTGCGGCAGCCACCCGCGACCGCCAGCAGCATTGCGGCGACCACAAGGGAGTTGCGAGCCCTGAACGCTCGTTTCATGGTTTCTCGTCCGTGAGATGCGACGGCAGTCAGGTATTGTCGGCACAAGAACCTAGCCCGGATTATTCACCACCAACGCGCAGCGAATGAAGTAGAGACAAGTAAGGCAAGTAGGTTCGCAAAGATCATGATGGGACTGAATCTGACTCGCTGTGAGTTCAGCGTCGGGTACCTCTTCCTCTGTGTTCTCTGTGGCTCTGTGGTGGCTCTTCCGGTTTCCTGAATCTTCTGGCTCGACCGCTGGTCGATGCATCTGCGGCAGCGTCAGCAATGTTGGGCTGAAGGGCAGCCACACCCACGCAAGTCACCCCGCTACCCTAAAGTCCACATTCTGCGCCCGTGAAAGGTCGACGGTTTCAGATGAGGTGCGAGACACTTAGTCGGCCGGCGCCACGCGCCGACTTGAATGCCGCGCTGCGATTTCGCGGCACAATGTCTGCCTTGAAACACTGGGAAGACCCTGGATACCGCCAATTAGACGGACACGTCGCAACTGTCAGGCTGCTGAAGGCCGAGTGACGCGCCGGAGCGTCCGCGCGAGCACGTTGGATCGCAGAGGCTTGTGCAGGAACGCGTCCATGCCGGCTTGCAGGCACTCGTCTCGATTGTCGTTAGAAGTGACTGCCACGATTGGCACACGACGTTCACCCACGTCTTCCCTTTCGCGGATGATCTGGGTGGTAGCCAGCCCGTCGAGTTCCGGCATTTCGATGTCCATCAGGATGACATCAAAATACAGATCATCCATGGCCTTCAGCACTTCGGTCCCAGTGGTGGCCACGGTGACACAGTGTCCCTGCTCCTTCAAGAGCTTCAGCGCCAATCGCTGGTGGAAGGGACTGTCTTCCGCCAGTAACACGCTCAGGCTGCGTATTTTCAGGTCGACTTGGCTGGGGCTCATGGAACCAGTTCGCAAGGGAGCTTCGCATCTTGGAGTTGGTGTGCCACACGGTTCGCCGGCACACCACGTATCGTGTCGGCCGTCTTGGGTAGGCTGCTATGCGGCCGTCAACGTTTGGTGGGTGCCTGATATTCTAACCCACAAGTCGGTCGCGCGGCCATCTTGGTTCACGCCAATTCGCCAAATCCAACTCGGCCTGGCCCCACAAATACCTACTCAGAAGCCAGTTACAGCCAGGAAAAAAATCATCAGTCGGCCGCCGCCCAGAGTTGCCCCGCTTCCCTCCGTTGCGCAGTTTCCGATGGGCACACTGCCACCGGTGAGCAGCCGGGCTGTCCGGTGGAGGCTGGGTGACGCGCGCGGACGTAGCCTCCGGGGTCGCCCGACGCACGATCATCGCGAGGCGGCCGACGGCACACCAATTTCCTCGAAGAAACGGCGGCTATCAGGCTTCGACGCCCTGCTCCTTGCAAGCGCGCGTGATGAACTCAGCGGCACTGCCGATGGTCTGGACGGCGAGTGCCGCGTCTTCGTCCATTTCGATGCCGAATTCCTCTTCGAACATGGCCACCAATTCAATGGACTGAACGCTTTCCGCTCCGAGGTCCTTGGTGAAGCGATGTTCGGCCTTAACCTCCTTGGGGTCCAACTGCAGAACTCGGGCAGTCACGGCAATCACGCGTTCTTCGACGCTGGCCATCTTGGTACTCACTCCTGATATGGATTCGTAGCGAACATGTCCTTGAGTGCCTCGCGAGACGCCTCTTGTCCGGCGAGCACGCGGTCACGCTATCCCTGCAGCGCGCGCAGCGCGCGGCGTCCCTTCCGCACAGCCTCGTGGCGTGCCTCGGCAGTCATCTGGAACACCGCATCCCACATCTGTTCCTGAGCGGCAGTCCACTTGATCTTCCGTCGCCCCATCGCCGTTTGAGCGGTCTCGTAGAGCTTGCGTTTGCCAAACCCTTTGGTTACGACCCCCTCCAGGAACCAGGCAAAGGAGGGTATGAATTTGGGTAACGGCTTGCCGGTGGCCGCGATCAGCGCCATCGAGCCGACATAGGCTCCCGTGTTCAGCAGTGTGCCGATGGAGGTCTTGGTGTGGTCGCCGATCAGGGAACCGACTTTGGTGGAGCCGGTGTCGATCGATTCCTTTCCATCCAGCGAAACGGCCACGGAACTGTAGTCGTTCTTGAGATCACTGTTGGTTGTGAGCGCGCCGAGGTTCACCCATTCACCGACGTAGGCGTGCCCCAGAAAGCCGTCGTGGTATTTATTGCTGTACCCCTGAATAATCGACTCTTCGACTTCACCGCCGACGCGGCAGACGGGGCCGATCGAATTGCCTTCGCGGCACTTGGCGCCCAGCAGCAGCGACTTCTTCCCGATGTAGCAGGGGCCCTCAATGCGCGAGAACGGATGGACCTCCGCATCCTCGTCGATGTAGATGGGACCGTGTTCCGCGTCCAACACCACCAGGGGATGGATGCGCACGCCCCGTGCGACGAAAACGTCCTTGCGATTGCCACGGATGGCGGACGGTTCCTCAATCGTGCCCTCGATGCCGTGGCGATCGGCTGCGGCGAAATCCGCCTTCAACTGATCCGGGTTCGCCAGTACGAGGTCCCATGTGTAATTCCAGGTTGCCGGGGTCTCACCGGCCTTCGGCAATGTGGCCTTGGCCGACGCCAGCAATTCGTCCAGCGAACCGGTCTGCAGTCGCTCCAGATCAGCCTTCGCAATGCGTGCCACGAGGCATTCCCCAGCGGCGTCCAGCATCACGCAGCTTGGTCCCTGCACGTCGCTGGTCAGCGCATCCGCGCGAACTCGCGCGTTGACAACGAGCAGATCGTCACCCCGCAGCGCGGCCGCATCATTGATGGGAAACACGATGCGTTCGCGACAGGCATCCGCCATGTAGTCCGGCACGAAACCGGCGACGCTGGCGGCCTTGACCTTGGCGATCAGCTTGTCGCCCAGGCTGGTCATGCCGCACCGCAGTTCCCAGATCGGACGCGAATAGGCCAACGGATAGAAACGGATGCGTGAATCATTCAACGGGTCAAAAAGCACCAGCCGCATAACGATTACTCCTTGCGTCGTGGAGACAGAACACCGCTTCGAATTGCAGGCCAGCTTAAGAACCCGGGCGGTTCGGTTCAACGGGACTAACGGCTCGTGAGACAATTAGTTGCCGAATTGCCGTCCGTCGCTCGACTTTCCGAGTCGGGCAATCACACGGCTCGGAGAGCCGTGCGGCAATGTTCGATGCGGCAACTGATTCCTGAGCGCGCCCCAAGGGTGAGTTCGTCCCTTGCGCTACTGATCGCCGACTTCGGAAGCTACCCCCAGCACTCCGGCCAGTTCGAGTAGCAGTCGCTCCGGCACGCTCATCGCCGCACGCTGCTCCAGCACCGAACGTGCGAGTGCCGGCTTGTCTGTCAGCAACCCATTGACACCGCGGCTAATCATCGTGGACATCGTGGCGGCGTCGTTCACGGTCCAGACGTAGACTTCCTTGCCGGCTTTGTGAGCTGACTTGACCAGACCTCCCGTGGCAAATCGGGCGTTGACGGCCAGGAAGTCCGCCTCGATCTTCGCCAGGTCTCCCGCTGCGACCGACATCAAGAGCCCAACGCGCCATTCGGGTCGAAGCGCCTTCATCTTGCGGACGCCACCACTCTTCAACGACATGCACACCACATCCGCGGCCATGCCGTGTGATTCGACAATGTCTGCCACTCGCTGTTCGAGTTGCTGATCGTGTCCGTAGTACTTCAGTTCGATGTTCACGCGAGTCCGGTTTTTGCAGACGGCCAATACGTCGGACAGCGTCGGAACTCGTTCCTGCTGAAACTCCGGTGCGAACCAACCGCCGATATCGATGTCCTGCAAGTCATGCATCGTGGCTTCCCAGATTTTCAGTTTGCGCCCCGCCAGCTTCATGAAGTCGCTGTCGTGGAATACGACGACCTGCCCGTCAGCGGTTTCCTGAACGTCAATCTCCACCCAATCGGCCCCGTCGTCGATGGCGCGCCGGATGGCCGCGATCGTGTTCTCCGGTGCCGCCCGGGATGATCCACGGTGTGCCATCACCTGCACATGGTCCTCCCGACGCACGCCGTGCAAGACCGCGACACCAATCGCGACGGCGACGATGGCCGCGGCAGCAACGCCGACGAGCAGACGTCGGCGCGTGATTCGAGGACCGGTGCCTTCCGGCGGTTCTTCCGCGAAATGCAGTTGGAAAACGGACTTCCGATCATGGCCAAGTCGCCGATAGAGACCGAAGAGAATGGCCGCAAACGTCGTCGTACTCAGCAGACTCGCGATCAAATTGGCTGCAAAACCAAGGAGCAACGTACTCCCGATGGCCACGACCAGCCAACGAAGTGATTCGGTTGAACCGGCCACAAGGAATCGTCCGGCGATACCGACGATCGCCGTGGTCAGTAACGACAGCCCCACCGACGTCAACGCCCACCCCAGTACCCAAGTCAGCACCAGGCAACGCTGCCCGTGCGCCCGCTCCGTGCTCGTTCGTAATGCGACAGCGGGTTTGACGTTTTCGAACAGGACGAGCGGCAGGGCGAAGAACCAACTGCTGAGCAAACGAAACAGCACCACGATGAGCGCCGCCAGCAAGACTCCTCCGATCGCCAGCGCTGTCAGGAAGACGGGCGGTCGCTCCCGGAGGTAGTAGTTGATGTCGAATTCGGTGAGCAGAGCTGCATAGACAAGCACGGCGACGACGGCAAAGGGCGCCGTTGCCAGAAGTGTCCGAACCACGATGCGCGTGGTGACTTGAATGACCGGCCAGGCGTTGACGGCAGCGAACCGCAGTGCGCCCGATATCCGGAGGTGCTTGCCACCGGTGACGGCGCAAAGCACACCGCAGAGCGCTGCCTGCTCGACGGCAGAAATGCCGAGAACGACTGCTCCGACGAGGACACCGCAGACCCAGCCCAGCGGACCGACAAAGAACCGCAGGATGTCCACGTCGGATAGAACGGCGCTTCCGGAGAGCGCAATCAGCACGCGGAACAACACGCCCGTCAAGGGCATGAGCACAACAACAGCAATGGTCTTGAAGACCACGTCGGTCAGGACGAGGGTCTTCCAGGTCTGCCGGAAATCGCGAATTGTGCCGGCCAACAGGGAGCGCGCTGTCAGATCCTCTGTCATCGATGTCTTCTCTCTTTGACCCGTGAACGCTTACCCGCGAAACGAGTCATTCCGTCACAGGCGCGCGTGGTTGCTGCGCGAGCGCCCAATAGGCCCACACAAACAGGACGCCCATGATGAAGTCAATGATGACAAATGGTTTCCACATGACGGGAATGTCGGTTGTGGCCCAGTGCCCACCGGCAACCAGGCAATAGGCAACTTTGAGCAGAATCCCGTAGATGATCAGCTGTCGTCCCGCCAGCGGCGCTCGCGCAATCGCGACGAACAGCAGTGCGAAGATCAGCAACAGCGCCGCGGGAAAGTGCACATAACCCAGGTGATTGGGTGGTGTGACCTCAAAGGCCGCGAATAGCCGGGTGGGCACTAAGAGGAATGCCAGCCCAAGCACGCCGTCGTACAGGGCGGCAAACCAGAACAGGGGGGAAATCCAGTTTGTGCCTCTCATGGCTAAGTCTCCTCAGCAAAGGCTACGGAACGGAGGTACTTCCGATTGAAGTTGTCGCGCCGCCATCGTGTGAGTTCCTCACTGTAAAGCCGAGCCGCCAGACGACGGAAGCCCTCTTGCAGTTGTTCGATCGACATCGAATGCGGGCGAAACATGATATCGAACAACGTGCAGCGCTGCCACTCACCGTCATACAACAGCCGGTTCTCGCGCCGCAGGCGGTCATAGAGCGCGGTACCAGGAAACGGGGTCGGGATCGTGATCTGCACATCGAACAACTCGGTCTCGGTGCAGAAGTCATACACGGCGTCGAACACGTCGGGCGTGTGACCATCCAGCCCCAATACGAAGCAGCCGTTGACACGGATGCCCTGACCCTGGATCCGAGTAACGGCCTCCCGGTATTCCGGCCAGCGGTGCCGCTTCCAATCGCACTTGGATTCGATGCCGGCCAAGGCGGACTCCGTCGGGCTTTCCAGTCCGATCAACACTTCCGCGCATCCGCCGGCATGCATCAATTGCAGTAGTTCCTCATCCTCATGGATCGACAAGTCGGTTTCCACGAACCAGCGCACGTGCCGGTTGCGCAATTCAGCCGAGAGCTTCTTCCAGTAGGGCCGATTGACGCAGGCGTTGTCGTCAGCGAATTCCAGGAACGGGTGCGGCCATAGATCGCGGATCCGATCGATCTCGCCCAACACTCGTTCCACCGGTTTCTGTTTGTAGCGCGGGCTCAGCAGCAATGAGCTGCCGCAGAATTCGCAGTGCCAGGGGCAGCCGCGACTGGCTTGGACGGTCAAACGGTTGTATTTCGGCAGGTCCAGCAACTCAAAGGCCGGCATTGGGGCACAATCCAGCGAGTACCGTCCGTCAGCGAGGTAGTACGGCCGCAAGTGCCCGGTCTCGGCGTCCTGCACAATCGCCTCCCAGACCGACTCCCCTTCTCCCACCGCTACGGCGTCGGCATGGCGAACCGCTTCCTCAGGCACAGCTGTCGCATGCAACCCGCCCAGGACAACGGGGGTGCCGGTGGCCCGAAACCGATCGGCCAAAGCATATGCTTCCGCAATCTGCGCGCTGAAACTGGATATCGCAACCAGATCCAGCCCGGACGGCAATTGATCCAGCTTGCCGAGGTCTTCAACTTCCAGGTACACGCACTCATGCGGGGCAGGCGTGAGTCCGGCCAGCGTCAGCAGTCCGAGGCTCGGCAGTGAAGCGACCGCCTTGCTGCGTTCCACGAACCCCGGCAACGTGAGGCCCAATTGCAGCAGCTCCTGATCGCAGACCCGTATGCCGCTCATCGCCACCAGGCCGATCCTCATCGCAGCATCCCTCCCCACAGGAGATCGAGTACTGCCAGGATAAGACTGCTGACGGGCACGAAGAACAAGTGCCGGCAGGGGCGCTGCCAAGCGGCCAGCAAGCATACCGAAGGCATCGTGATCGCGCCGATGATGAACGCCACCGACGCGATCTTCGGTGGGGTGACAAAATGCAGGTGTGGGAGCGACACAGCGAAGGCGACGTTGAGCAGCCCTGTACCGACAAGCGAGATATGCGCCAACCGGAGCAGCCGCCTCCTCCAGGAATGGTAGCCGCCAAGCCAATCCTCACCGTGAAAACCCAGTCCCAACAATGTCCCGGCCAATAGACCAGCGAGGATTGCCGACCACCCGACGTACAAGTGGAGCGCGAACACAAGGTGGCTCCCCGCTGGAGAAATGCCGAGCTGCGTCTCCGAACAACACCGCCAGTCTATCGCTGGACCGATGACCTGACAAACGGTCTTCCAACGCGAGCACCCACAGCCGCGCCGCCGCGGGGGGCGGGCTGGTGACCTACAGTCTGGAGTCTGGAGTCTGGAGTCTGTACCGAAGTACTCGCCTCCCGCCTCCCGCATCCGGTCTCCGGTCTCCGATGAGTCCGGGCTGACACCGAAGTGTCGCGTGGCGGCTGCCGTGACTTTCACCCGGCGAGGAACCGAATTGAAGCGCCGCTATTCAGTTGTCGGCTCACACGTGCGATGGTACGTTGACTTCGTTGTCAGCGGCAATCCCGGGGGGAATACTCGCTGTGGTTACCCTGGATCAACTACTGGACGGACTCCGCGGTCTGGAGATTTTCAGCGACAAGGAGATCCAGGAGCTGCGTGATGCCGGATCAGCCGATACTGGATGGGAATCGTTATCCCGACTCACGAATCAGCTCGTGGACCAAGGTAAACTGACGTCGTATCAGTGCCGGATGATTCTGGACGGGCGTGCGAACGAGGTGTTGCTGGGCGACTATGTGCTGCTCGACAAGATCGGCGAAGGCGGCATGGGCCAGGTTTACCTGGCGATGCACCGGCACATGCAGCGCCGAGTGGCGGTCAAAGTGCTTCCCGCCGCCGCGGCCTCGTCACCCGAGGCCGTGGTGCGATTTCGCCGCGAGATACGGACCATCGCGCGCCTCTCGCATCCGAATGTCGTCGCAGCCTACGACGCGGGTGAAGACCGAGGTGTTCTCTACCTGGCGATGGAGTACGTCGCAGGCGAGACCTTGCTCGCGCTGGTGAAACGCCGCGGAACGTTAGCCGTCCCGGAAGCAGTGGACTACATCCGCCAGGTGGCACGTGGTCTGCAGGCAGCACATGCTTCGGGGATCATCCACCGCGACGTCAAACCAGCGAATCTCGTTCGCGACCCAAGTGGCCTGATCAAGATCCTGGACATGGGAGTGGCTCGACTGGTCGGGCTTGAACGGGAGACCATCGACAGCCGGGACCTGGATACGCTGACGAGTGCCGATCAAATCGTGGGGACGATTGACTTCATGGCGCCCGAACAGGCGTCGGCTGGCGGAACGGTGGATCACCGAGTTGACATTTACAGCCTGGGTTGCTGCCTGTACTACCTGCTCACCGCCCGGCTGCTCTATTCGCAAGGCTCGGCAATCGATCGTCTCCTCGCGCACCGGCGGGAGGCTATCCCAGCACTCCGCGAAGCCCGAGCCGACGTTCCTGACGCACTGGACGCCGCCTTTCGGCGGATGGTCGCCAAGCAACCTGCAGACCGCTACCTGTCAGCCGCGGACGTCTGCGACGCGCTCGAACCGTGGAGTTCGCAACAACTCGAGCCTCCCGCTTCCGCGCTCACCACCGCGGAAACTTGCGGGATCACGCCGCCGTTCGTTACGCCCGTTGTGATTCACCGCAAAGGCGCGTGGTGGAAGAACCAGCGATTCGCGGTGCTGCTGATGGGAGTCGTGCTCCTGGCCGCAGCTGTCGTCGTGATTGGCCGCCGATATTGGGGCTCTCCGGGAGAGGCCGTTGCGACCGACGCCGCACGTCGACTGCCAAACGCGGCTCCTGCCATCGTTCTGCGTGGGCACACGAACACCGTGGAATGCCTGGCGTTCACGCCTGACGGCTCGCAGCTCATATCTGGCGATGATGATGAGGCCATCCTTGTTTGGAGCCTGGCGGCGGCCAAGCTGGATTTCGCATTGGCGCGAGGAAAGCAATCGGGCCCGTGTCTGGCCCTTGACCCCTCCGGCAGTCTGCTGGCCACGGCATGCGGTGACGACGTCGTGAAGCTCTGGAATCTGTCCACGCGAAAGGAGACAGCTACCATGGCAGGTCAGCGCGTGATGTTTTCTCCGGTTGGCCATCTGCTGGCAGTGGCGAGCGATGCAAACATCACGCTCTACGATACGACCACTCAACAACCAGCGGGAGATCTCCTGGGTCATGACGGGCACATCTTCGCGCTGGCGTTTGCCGCCGACGGCCGGACGCTGGTCTCCGGCGACTCGGGCGGCACGGTCATAGCCTGGGATGTGGAACAGCAATCGCCGCGGCACAGGCTCGAACTCGGCAGTACGATCTACACGGCGTCGGTAGCTCCCGGTCTGCCGTTGGCTGCCACGGGAGGTGAGGGCGGTCTGATTCAGATGTGGGACCCGATCAGCGGCAGGCGGGATGCTGCCTTGAGGAGCGATCGCCACCGCGTCCTGGGAGTCGCCTTCTCGCGCGACAGCCGGCAGTTGGCCGCTGTCGGCGGCGAGGGCACCGTGACGCTGTGGGACGTCAACTCGCTCGAGCAAGCCGTCGGCTGGCAGGCAACCAGCCGTGGCGAATCCTGCGCGGTCGCCTTTTCACCCGACGGACACTATCTGGCCACTGGCGGTGATGATCTGATGGTGCGACTGTGGGACCTGGATGCCGTCGTGTCCCAGCCGTGACTCGGAAAGTCAGAACCGACGCTGGTATGTGTTCCGCGCCGTGGCAGTCCGGGAAACACGATCGCGACGCTTGTTGGTCCCCCAAGCACGTCTCGAGAACCTGTGGTATGATCCACGTGGAGAGTCCTCATACAGGAGAGGTTCGTGTCGCACGGTCGCCGGTCAGGAATGACGATCATCGAACTCCTGGTGGTGATCTCCATTACCGGAGTACTCGTCGCGATGCTCTTGCCGGCCATCCAGGCGGCCCGCGAAGCCGCTCGGAGAGCCCAGTGCCGCAATCATCTCCGGCAGATTGGACTGGCGCTCAATAGCTATCACGCGACTCACAACACCTTCCCGCCGGGCCGCTTGCGCACCTTGGTGGACGGTCAGGGACGCGGCTTTTCGGCCTATGCCTTCCTCCTTCCTTATCTCGAGGCGGGTAGTCTCTACAACAGTATCGATTTCAATGCGAATGCCGACGACCCGGTGGCCAACGGTACGGCGCTCGGCCAGACAATTGCATTCTTCCTTTGCCCGAGCGATTCGGTCCGCACTCTCCAATCGAGCGTCGTGAACGGAAACGTCGTAAACAGCGCCGTTCACAACTATCCGTTGAACACGGGGACGACATTCCCGGTGTCGCCCCGCAACCCGCGTGGCGTGGCGGTGACCGGCGTTTTCTTCGAGAACTCTCACGTGGGATACCGCGAGGTCACGGACGGGTCGAGCAACACGGTTTGCATCAGTGAGACCATCAAGTCAGAGGGCGGGCCGGCAGTCTGGGACAACGCGAGCCGGACGAGTGGGTTCGTACTGACGGCAGGCAACGACAACGCGACCAAGGGTCCGGAGCTTGTCGATTACGCGAGCCAATGTCATCAAGCGGGATTGCTGCTGCAACAGACGCGCGGCAGCCGCTGGCTGTACGGTGCACCGGGACATTCGATGTACAATCACCTCCGCCCACCGAACGATCCGGACGTGGATTGTCGCGGCGGCCTGCCGCACAGTATCCGCACCAATTATTGGTGGGACCGACTGTCGCTCAACATTGCCGCCCGCAGCCGGCACTCGGGCGGCGTGCATGCGTTGTTTTGTGACGGGCACGTTCAGTTTGTCAGCAACAGCATTGCCGAGCGAGTCTGGCAGGCGCTCGGCAGCCGCAACGAAGGGGAAACCGTGAGCTGGGACTGATGGCCTTGCCCCCGTCGACGTACGTTTGCCGGTGGTGAGGCGTTCCGTCGTGCGCATTAACCGGGCTACCTTCCGTACTGGTCTGGATCTGCTCCCGGCGGTCCCTTGCGGTGTTCCACGTTATGCAGCATTCCCAGGGCCCGCTGCAGTGACGCCTGCCCGAACTTGTCTTTGACCCGATCGGCGACTTCGTCCAGTCGGCTCTGACGCTGATGCTCCGGCGCGGGAAACAGGCTCCGCTGCAACAACGCCGGCTGGTCCAGGCCGCTCATACCCACGCCCAACAACCGAACGCGTAATGGTCGACGCGGCAAACGTTCCGCAAACATCTGCGCCGCTGCCTGCCAGATTTCCTGGGTGACATTCGTGGGCTCCGGGCGCGTTAGCGCGCGAGTGATCGTGTGAAAATCGTCGAAACGCACCTTCAAGTGCACGGTGCGCCCCTGGAGACCGTGCCGCCGCATACGGCAACCGACTTGGTCACTTAATTCCAGCAGCCAGGCGCGCAACGCTTCGCGGTCGTCGAGGTCCCTGGCAAACGTCGTTTCGTGGGAAATCGACTTCGCCTCCTGGTCAGGTACGACAGGGCGTGGATCGATGCCCTGGGATAGTTCCCACAAGTATTCGCCGGAATGGCCGAAGTGGCCGCGCAGGACTTCCACCGGCAACTGGCGCAACTGGCCAATCCGATGAACCCCCAACCGCTCGAAGACCCGGCCTGTTACTTTGCCGACTCCCCACAAGCGACTCACGGGAAGCGGATCGAGGAATTCCTGCACGTGCGCCGGATCCACCACGACAAACCCATCCGGCTTCTCCAGGTCGCTGGCGATCTTGGCCAGGAACTTGTTCGGCGCCACTCCGACCGACGCGACGAGATGCAGCCGCTCACGGATCTCGTGTTTGATGCTCCAACCGATGCGATCGGCGGGACCGAACAGCTGTTGGCTGCCGGCCACATCGAGAAACGCTTCGTCCAGCGAAAGTGGCTCCACCAGCGGCGTGTACTTCTCGAAGATGGCTCGGATCTGATCCGAGACTTCGGCATAGTGCTCCATCCTCGGTCGGAGAAACACGCCATGCGGGCAGAGCCGTCTGGCTGTCACAGCCGGCAGGGCGCTGTGGATGCCGAACCGGCGGGCCACGTAGTTGGCAGCCGCTACGACCCCGCGGCCTTCGGGCGTGCCGCCTACGATCACCGGCTTGCCAACCAGCTCCGGATGGTCACGCTCCTCGACGGAAGCGTAGAAGGCATCCATGTCAACGTGCAGGATCATGCGACGATGGCCAGGGTTCTTGCCGTGGTGAAACAGCACTCGTCCGACGACCAACAGTCTGATGGAATCCCGCGTTCCGGAAAAGAACGGAGAGGCCCGTGGAGCCACCGCACGCGTCCGCCTGATGTCGGACGGATTGCCAATTCCTCCGGTTATCATGCAGCCGGATTGGCAATCCAGCCTGCGAATGTGTACACCTTAGAAAGCGTTCACGGGTCGGTGGGGGATTGGCGCATTTTTCGGCGTTGACGGTTCGCCGCTAGTTCCAGACGTTGGCCGAAAACATGGGCCGATCCCCGTCTCTTCACCGACCCGTAACCGCTCACCCAGCGAGTTTCTATCCTGACAACACAAGGACCGGGGACGATGCACTCCCTTCGTCGTTTCACCATCCGGTGTGCAATTCGTTGTGTAGTAGTCGTGCTCGCCACGTCACGCGCGATAGAGGCCGAGGAATTCGTGCGCGTCAGCCCCAGGGATTTTCGCTATCTGGAACTGACCGACGGGCGTCCCTACATTCCCGTGGGTCTGAACTTGATCGCCCCCGATACGCGCGACGAACAGGGGCTCGCGCGAATGGAAGAATGGATCGAGAAATTGTCGGCAGCCGGCGGCAACTATATTCGTGTCTGGATCAGTTCGCCTTTCTGGGACGTGGAGCACGAGCGATCCGGGGTGTATGACGAGACCCGCGCGCGCCGCATCGAGAACCTGCTGGCGCTGGCACAGCGTCATGGCGTTCGCGTGAAGCTCACGATGGAACATTTCCGCGAGATGAGCGACAACCCGCGGCAGAGGTGGGCTAACAAAGTGCTGCATCGGGTCCAGAATGGCGGACCCGCCCGCGATATGGCGGACTTCTTCCAGGGTGATGCCAGCCGTGCGCAGTTCAAGAAGAAGCTCGCCTGGCTCCAGCACCGCTTCGGCGACAATCCGGCGGTATTCGGTTGGGAGCTATGGAACGAGGTCAACACAGTTGCCGCGCGAGAGCAGCACTACTTGCCCTGGACCGAGGAGATGCTCGCCGAGATACATCGGCTGTTCCCGCGCAACTTGGCGCTGCAGAGCCTGGGCAGTTTTGACACGGACCGGGTGCGCGACCTCTATCGCCGCCACAGCCTCTTGCCTGGTAATGACGTCGCGCAAGTTCATCGTTACTTGGATCTGGGCGCTCCATTGGAAATCTGCCACGGACCCGTCGATGTCCTGGCAGCCGCCGCGGTCCGCGAACTGCTCCATTGTCAGCCGCGGAAGCCGGTGCTCCTGGCAGAGAGCGGCGCCGTCGAACCGGGTCACAGCGGACCGTTCAAGCTCTACGGCAAGGACTCCGCGGGCATGCTGCTGCATGACATCCTGTTCGCCCCGTTCTTCGCGGGCGCCGCGGGGACCGGTCAGGCCTGGCATTGGGATAGCTATGTTGACCGCAACAACCTCTGGTACCATTTCGGCCGCTTTGCCGAAGCAATCAAGGACATCGATCCAGCTGCGGAACGGTTCGAACCGAACGAGCTGTCTCATCCCCGGCTGCGAATCTATGCGCTGAATGGCGCGCAAACGTTCCTGGCTTGGTGCCGTGACGCACGCAACGATTGGCAGTCCGAATTAGCCCATGTTTGACAGGTAGCGACGTCGAATTTGACGTAAAGCCTTAGTTCGCAACACAACGGCGGGTCGTTTTCG
>Ga0233425_10004263_pt1 | contig 24295 bp, 24 predicted proteins | sample Watercolumn_Towu_2_FD_181712 | JGI IMG/M metagenome (GOLD analysis project Ga0233425, IMG submission 181712) | Freshwater microbial communities from Lake Towuti, South Sulawesi, Indonesia - Watercolumn_Towuti2014_140_MG | ecosystem: Environmental > Aquatic > Freshwater > Lake | place... | reverse complement strand
CGGTAGGCATTAAGGTCAGACAATTTACCAAAAAGTTGGATAAGGATGTCTGGGAACGCTACCAGTTCGAGGCCGGCATGGTTTTGGACGGGAGACCTCCTCTGGATGTCTATAGACCGGATGACCCGGAGGAATTTATTAAGTAGATGACAGGCAAGAGGTGATAGGTCGGCGGCAAGAGGCCTATACAAAATATTATTGTTTTGAGTCAAAACTAAGGGTTTTACTATGATCGAAAAAATCTTATCTAAAAATGAATTTAACGATTGGTTGAAAGAACTTCAAAAATCGTTTGAACTGATCGGGCCGAAGACCAAAGGGGATCAGATTGATTTTGCCCCTCTGGGGGACAGTGCTCCCGAGCTTTCTTTCCAAAACAGCCGTCTTTCCCCGAAAGGACTTGTGCAACCGGCTTCGGAGAAGATGTTTCAATTCACCGCAAATCCGGAAAATTCGGAGGCCCATATCCTACAAGAGATTCTCCGGGAAACGGGCTCTCGTTTAGTAGTAGGGATTCGGCCGTGCGATGCCCGGGCCTACCAATTGGTGCAGTTGAATTTTGTCACCTCGGATATTGTGGATCCTTGGTGGAAACAAGGCCGTGAGCGTTTGACCCTTATGGGGCTGGGCTGCTCCAAGCCCTGTTCGACCTGCTTTTGTACCTCCGTGGGAGGCGGCCCCTTTGACAACAACGGCCTTGATCTGCTGATGGTTGACCTGGGGACGGATTACCTGATTCAGTCCTGTACGGAAAAGGGGGAAGCCCTCTTAACGGCCGGGCCGGGAAAAATGTCTACCGAAGAGGATCAGAATAAGGCCGCCCAACTGAAGGCCGAAGCGGAAAAGATGATTACTTCTCGAGTGTCCACGGATCACTTAAAAGATCAGCCTCTTTTGGATCTCTTTAACGCCCCTTTTTGGGATGAGGTTCAGTTCGCCTGTATTAACTGCGGGACCTGTACCTATCTCTGTCCGACCTGCTGGTGTTTTGATATTCAGGATGAAGTGCATGGGCTTGAAGGGATTAGGATGCGGAACTGGGATTCCTGCATGTATCCCTTGTTTACCCTCCATGGCTCCGGCCATAATCCCAGAGGGGAAAAGGTCCAGAGGGTGCGGCAGCGTTTTATGCATAAGTTAAAATACTATGTCAATAAATATGATAATGGTGTGGCCTGCGTGGGTTGCGGACGGTGCGTCCAGTTTTGTCCGGTGAATATCGATATCCGGAGCGTCTGTAAACTGATGAATGATTATAAGGCCAATTAGAGGGGGTGTTGTTGTGGAAAATCCGTATTTACCCTATCCGGTCCGTATAGACCAGGTCATAACCGAAACCGAAGATCGTAACCTTAAGACGTTTAAGTTCGTCTTCCTTAATCCGGAGGATGAAAAAAAGTTTGCCTATCATCCCGGGCAGTTCGCTGAACTCTCCATTGCCGGGAAAGGTGAAATTCCCATTGGGATCGCTTCCTCACCGACCGAAAAAGGTTTTCTTCTTTTTACCGTTAATAAAACGGGATTGGTGACCACTTTCCTGCATAATATGCGGGAGGGAGAGATCATGGGCGTCAGGGGACCTTTAGGAAATTGGTATCCCCTGGATCAGATGGAAGGGAAGAACATTGTTATCGTCGCCGGCGGGTTCGCATTTACCACCTTACGGTCGACCATTGTCTATTTACTGAATCCGGCTAATAGGTCACGATTTAAAGATATTACAGTTATTTATGGGGCCAGGACTCCGGGGATGCTGATCTATAAAGATGAGTTAGCGGCCTGGGAGGCGCGGGACGATATCAAGGTCCATATCACTGTCGACGGGACAGATGACCCGGACTGGAAATATAATATCGGCTTTGTCCCGGCCATTACCGAAAAGAAGGCCCCCAGTTCCCAGGATGCCTTTGCCCTGGTTTGCGGACCGCCGATCATGATCAAATTTACCCAGCCGGTCCTGGAAAAATTGGGTTTTTCTTCCGACCGGATTATCATGAGCTTGGAAAATCGGATGAAATGTGGTATTGGACTCTGTGGCCGGTGCAGTGTGGGTCCGGAATTTGTCTGCAAAGACGGACCTGTTTTTACCCTGGCTAAATTGAATACCCTGCCCAAGGAATATTAACACTTGCTTCGGCTGGGAAAAATAGTTAAAATAGAGCACCAATTTTTAGAGAAGGAGTGAAATTATGGCCGAACCTTTAAAAGTGAACAAAAAGAATCGGAAATTGGCCGTCGATGCCAAAATGGCCGATGTCTGTTTCACCTGCGGTACCTGTGCTGGGGGCTGTCCGGTGACCGGAGTCGATGGTTATGATCCCCGGAAGGCCATCCGTATGGCGGCCTTGGGGCTGGATGACGAATTGATCGAATCACGGTGGCCTTGGATTTGTACCCTCTGCGCCCGCTGTGAGTTCCAATGCCCTATGGGGGTCAATTTGATGAAGACTTTCCGTAAGGCCAGGGGGTTGAGAGCACGGGACAAGGTCCCCGGACCGATCCATAAAGGGACCATGATGAATCTCCAAAGGGGAAATAACCTCGGGATTCCCAAAGACGATTTCCTTGGTCTCTTGGCCGACGTGGGACAGGAACTGGCCAATGATGAATGTCCTGGGTTTTATGTGCCGGTGGATAAAAAAGGGGCGAACGTTATCACCACCATCAACTCCAAGGAGCCCTTCGGCGAACCGGACGACATGAAGTTCTGGTGGAAGATTTTCTACGCCGCCAAAGAAGATTGGACCGTCTCTTCGGTGAATTGGGAAGGGGTCAATTGGGGTCTCTTCTCAGGAGATGACCCGTCCTGGAAAGAGCAGGTCGGACGAGTTCTGGAGAATGCCAGGAGGTTGGAATGTAAAACACTCCTCCTACCGGAGTGAGGCCACGCCTTTTATGCGACCAGGCTTGGTCTGCAAAACTGGTTTCCGGAAGCTTTCAAAGAGTTCAAGGTGGTTAACGCCTTTGAACTGATGATCGAATATATTCAGAGCGGCAAATTAAAAATCGACAAATCCAAACATCCCCAACGGACTATGGCCCATGACCCCTGTAACTATGGCCGGAAGAGCCATATTGCCTTCGGCAAGAGCTACGGGCCGGAGATCCGCTGGATCACTCAGCAATGTGTGGATAATTATGTAGAGGCCTACCCGACAGACCTGAACAACTTCTGTTGCGGGGCCGGCGGTGGGGCCTGGGCCATGCCCTATGACAAAGAACGAGTCTATTACGGTCGGGTCAAGGTCAAACAGATTCAGGATTGTGAGGCTGAATTAGTGGTCGCCCCCTGTCATAACTGCCGGGATCAGATCATGAAAGGTCTGACCAAAGAGTTCAATTTAGGGATTGAAACCATGTATCTCTGGGAACTCCTGGCCGAATCGCTGATTATCGAACCCTGGAGTGATGAAGAGATCGCTGCAGCCACCGCCTTACGGGATGCCCAGTTCGAGCGAGACGGCGTCGTCCTGGAAGAGATGGAGGAAGAGGAATAATAAACCTTGAATAGGTATTTAAAAGGGTCTTGCTGGAGGTAACAGTGAGACCCTTTTTTGTTTTGATATCGGCTGATGAAAAAGGGTCATCTGCCACCTTGGGATTATCCCTCGTCATTGCAGCGTACTAAGTTGTACGCCTCATTCCTCGATGATAAGCCCACTTTGCATCTAACCCTTTTTGATCAGCCGGTAAGGGAATGTCCTAAAGGGGGTGTTCACAAAAATGCTTTTCACTTGTATCCTTGAACCGTTGACCCCTTGAATCCTGTTTGAAAGTGAGACGTAAATTATGCTGAATATTATGCGGAAACACGCCCAATCCTGGATAATAAAAGTAACCCTGTTTACTATCGTCATTGTCTTTGTCTTTTGGGGGGTAGGGAGCTATCGTTCCGAAAAGGCTTCTCAGGTCGCCAAGATAAATAAGACGTCTATTTCTCTCTCCGATTTCCAAAAGGCCCATCAGCAAATGATCGATCAGGTCAGACAGGCCTATGGGCGTCAATTGGATGATAAGACATTATATTCCAAGGAATTTAAACTAAAGGTTCTAGAGGATTTAATAGATAAGGAACTTATGCGAGAGATGGGCAGGAATTTGGGGCTTTGGGTCACTCCGGAAGAGCAGGCCCAAATAATACAGCAAACCCCCGCCTTCCAGGAAAACGGAAAATTCAGTCTCTCTCGTTATAAAAAGCTCCTGCAGATGAACCACCGGACCCCTGAAGCCTTTGAAGCGGAACAGGCTACTTTTATCCTTGAAGAACGGGTAAAAGCCTTTATAAATAATTTTATCAAAGTTGTCCCTGAGGAAGTTCGCACATTTTATTCCTTTCTTAATGATGAGACCAAGGTCTCTCTCTTATTATTCAAAAAAGATGATTACAAAAAACAAATCACGGTCACTCCTGAACAAGTTAAAAGCTTTTTTACTCAGAACCAATCCCGCTATCAAACACCCGTTCAGGTCAAGGCTGCTTATCTGGAGTTTCGGCCTATGGATTTTGAATCCCAAGTGGTGATTACCGATAAGGAAATTCAGGAATATTATCAGCAGAATCAGAAAAATTTTTCAGATCCGAAAAAAGATAAACCGTTACCCCTGGATAAGGTCCGGGAGAAGGTGAAAAATAAAATAAAAGAAGGAAAGGCCAGGGAATTGGCCTTGCAGAAAGCCGAGGAATTATACGACCAAATTCTTTCCAAGGGCAATTTAAAAACTTTTGGAAAAGAAGGAAAGGTCTTGATAAAGGAAACCGACTGGATGATCTCCGGACAACAGGGGAAAGGGATTGAAGGGACCAGAGATTTCAAACAAAAGGCCTTTTCTATGAAACGGGGGGAAATGACCCAGGTTCTGGATTTGAATCCCGATTGGGGCTTTGTCATTCTCCAGGTAACGGATCGGAAGGAATCTCAACCCATGACTTTGGTTCAGGCTGAAAGCCGGGCTAAAGAGGATTTGATTGAAGAAAAAGCCGCTCAAAAGGCTTTGTCCGAGGCCGAGGAGGCTTTAAAAAGTCTCCGCCAAAGTAAGGATTTCCAGCAATGGGCCAAGGAAAAGAACCGTAAATGGGAAGAAAGCGGTTTCTTCTCCAGAATAAAAGGGCTTCCCTCCTGGGCTAAGACACCGGAGGTAATGGAGGTTCTCATGGCTATCAGCCGGAGCCGCCCTCTTCCGGAAAAACCCTTTAAGATAGGTTCTGATTATGGGATTGTAGCTTTCAAAGAATCCCGCCAAGCCGATTTGGATGATTTTAATAAAGACCAAGAACGTTTTTTCCAGGCCCTGCTAAAACAAAAACGAGCCAGTATAATGGAACAATGGCAGGTCCTCCTTAGAGATAAGGCCAAGATCAGCATTAACCAGGATCTTATTTAGAAGGAGGAGCGGATCAGCGGAGGCAATAATGGATGAAATAATCGTCTATTCTTTACCCACCTGACCGGCTTGTGTGGCGGCGAAAGAGTTCTTTCGGAACAAAGGGGTCATATTTCAGGAATTCGATCTTTCCAAGGATCAGGCTGCAGTGACCCGGATGCTTAGATTGACGAGACAAAAACAGGTGCCCGTCATTCAAAAAGGCGAAAAATACGTGGTCGGGTTCCAGGCCGATCAGATAGAATCTTTATTGGCCTCTTAAAACTAGACTCCGTCACTTAGTCAAATGTTGATAAGTCGAACGGGCGATGAGGATTTCTTCATCCGTTGGGATGACCAAAATTTTAACCGGGCTCAGGGGCGAGTTGATTAACCCTGTTCTGCCGTTTATGTGAGCGGCATTTTTTTCTGCGTCAATCTCCAATCCTAAGAATGATAACCCTTCCAAGAGAGCGGCCCGGACTTCCGGGGCGTTTTCTCCGATTCCCCCGGTAAAGATGAGGGCATCGATTCCTCTTAAAATTAAAAAATAAGCTCCTAAACATTTTTTCAAGGAATGAATAAACATGTTAAAGGCCAACTCTGCCCGCATGTCCCCCTGAGCTCTGGTAGTCAGGATGGAGCGGAGATCTCGGCCCATGCCGCTGATAGCGGTCAACCCGCTGTGATGATTTAAAATGTGCATGATCTCATCCAAAGAGGCCTGGGTCTTTTTCATTACATAGGGGATAATGGCGGCGTCAATCGTCCCTGAACGGGTGCCCATCATTAAGCCTTCCAAAGGTGTGAACCCCATACTGGTGTCCAGGGGATACCCTTGAATGAAAGCCATCATACTGGTTCCGTTGCCCAGATGAGTTGCGATTAGCTTCAAGTCCGTTAGCGGTTTGGAAAGAATTCTGGAGGTTTCCTGGGTCACATAGTCGTAAGATATTCCATGAAAGCCGTATCGGCGTATCCCGAATTGTTGAGACCATTCCAGGGGAACCGGATAGAGATAAGTTTCCTTGGGGAGGTTGCGAAAAAAAGCCGTATCGAAAACGGCGACTTGAGGGACAAGGGCCAGTTTTTGCAGACAGATCTGAATACAGGCCAGATTAGCCGGAAGATGCAGAGGGGCGAGATCGATAAGCTCATTTAAACTGGTCAGGTTTTCGGCATTCACTAAGAGCGGGTGACCAAAAATATCCCGACCGTGGACGACTCGATGTCCAATCGCCCCAATATCCTCCAGGGTATTCAGACAACCCTTGTGGGCATCCACAAGGACGGAGAAGACCTGTTCCAGAGCCATATCATGATTCGTACATGGAATGGTTTCAGGGGAAGAACTAATTCCCTGTCCTTTCTGAAAAGACCAGGTTGCACCTTTTTCTCCAATCTTTTCGATCCGACCGGAATGAAGCAGATGCTCTTCGGGCATCCGAATTAATTTGTATTTTAAGGACGAACTGCCGCTGTTTAAAACTAATATGAGCATCGATTTTTATTTGGCTCTTAAATGAGCATACTTGGCCAGATGTCTAACCGGCATCTTTAAGGCATCTCTTCGGAAAGGTTCGGCCAAGACCTCGGCGGCACCGTCGATTAAGGCATCAATCACCACCGGTTTGCCGCACTTCAGGGCCGCTTTAACGACTCCCGACACTTCTTTGGGGTCTTCCACTCGGAACCCTTCGGCCCCCATATCCCGGGCGAGTCGGGCAAAATCGGGATTAGTCAGATTCGTGCCCACAAAGCGATTGTCATAATAGTCTATCTGGTTTTTCTTTTCCGCACCCCATTGGTTGTTGTTGAAAACCACGGCAATGACCGGGATATTTTCCCGCACAGCGGTCATGACTTCGGGGAGTCCGCTGATCCCGTAGGCCCCATCCCCTTGAAGGGCAAAAACCGGTGTTTTCGGTGCCCCGATTTTGGCCCCCAGAGCCACACCGTAGGCGATCCCGCAGTTGCCCCAGGAAAGGGCCGGCAGGAACAGCCGTCCTTTATTAAAAGAAAAATAACTATTGCACATGGAGCAGGTATTGCCTACATCCGTGGTGACAACTGATCCCTTAGGCACTGCGGCGGCCAGTTCTTGCAGAAACTTTCTCGGGTGCATTTTTTTAGACGGGGCCTGGGACCAACTCTGCAACTCTCTTTTCCAGGATCCTTTCTCCTTTTTAACAACGCGCAGACGCTCCGCAACTGGTGGGCGCGATTTTCCCTCCTTCTTAATAAGATGTAAAACCTGTGCGGCGAATTCTTTGGCATCGGCGGCCACGGCCAAATCTACGGCTCGGCTGAGTCCCAACTGACGATGATCGATGTCCACTTGAATAATCTGGGCCTTTTCCGGCCAGTAGGTCAGATCATACTGGGGAAGAGTGCCAAAAGGACCCAGACGGCAGCCCAGGGCCAGGATCACATCGGCTTTGGCCAGAATACGCATAGCGGCCTTCGACCCGCAGTAGCCGATGGGACCCAGACCCAGGGGGTGGGCCGCCGGAAAACTGTCGTTATGCAGATAGCTGTTGACCACTGGGGCGGTCAGGTATTCCGCCAGGGCTTTGGTTTCCGCCAGGGCGTTGCCCATGGAGACCCCGCCTCCTGCCAGGATGACCGGGAAAGAGGCTTGGGCGAGCTGACGGGCGGCTTTTTCCAGACTGGAGACCGGACCAGCTCCTTTACCCGGTTCGAGGGTCTTGTAAATCTCACATTGAATATCCCCATAAAAATAGTCTCTGGGAATATTGAGTTGGGTGGGGCCGGATTCGGCCTTGGCAATAAAAAAGCATCGTCTGGCTAATTCGGCCATTCGTTCAGGACGGTTCAAACGCACTTGGAAACGGGTACAGGCGGCAAACCAGGGCATCTGGTCTAATTCCTGAAAGCCGCCTGTTCCAATCCCCATGGTCCCTGTTTCCGGGGTGATGGCCACTACCGGGGAATGGGCCCAATAGGCCGCGGTGATTGCCGAGACAAAGTTGGCGGCACCGGGCCCGTTCTGGGCAATACAAACCTGGGGCTTTCCGGTGATGCGGGCCAACCCGTCAGCGGCATGGGCCGCCGCCTGTTCATGGGCCATGGAAACAAAACGGATTCCGGCCGCCGGAAAGAGATCCAAGGCATCCATGAAGGCGCTACCGACGATTCCGAAAACGGTCTTTACTCCTTCAGCCACCAAGGTTTCCACTAAGGCTTCGGAAGGGGTCATTTTTGCCATAATAATAAAACCTCCTTTAAAACAACCGGTGTAAAAAGAGTTTTTTGGCAACCGGTCGATTATTTAATTAAGGCACGAATAAACATATCCACTGCATATTCATATAAGGCTTTATGATTCTCGTTTTTCAAGATAGTCGCTTTCATTTTTCGAAAAAGAAGCAATCCTTGGAGCATACCCCAAAGCTGAATAGCCGACTTCTTTACATCTATCGGATGAAATTTCTTTGACTCGATTCCTTCCTGGAGGGCTACTTCGACCAGGCCCAGTATGGCCTTTCCCAGATAATCCAGTTCCCGTTTGGTTTTGGCGTCGAAGATCACTCCCGGTTGGGAGAGAAAATAATTGATGATGTCAAAATAATCTTTGTCGGATTGGCTGAAGTGATAGTAGGCCCAGCTCATTTTTTTTATTTTTTCACCGGGGGTCTTTCCTTCCTGGAAGGCCCGTTCAATTTTTTGTTGAAGAACCCTCAATCCTTCCTGCTGCAGAGCCGAGAAGAGATCCTCCTTGTTCTGATAATAAAAATAAATCGTAGCCACACCCAATTCCGCTTTTTGAGCAATTTGCTGGACGGAGGTGCCTTTCAGGCCCCGTTCCAGAAGGAGAGTTCTGGCTGCCTCAAGGATCTGATTTTTCCGACCCTCCTTCTCCCGTGCTCTGCGTTCTTTGATCCCCATCACCGGCCCTTAAGGAATAAGTTCTTCTCTCAATTGTCTGGCCATGATGGTCTCGTATAGACCAGGTGCCAAGCGCGAAAGCCAGTAGGTCATCTTCCCGATCGGCGTGAGGACCAGCATTGATTTCCGTTTCAAGGCCCCTTGGAAAATTTGTTCGGCCACCTGCTCCGGGGTATCTTCCCGACCGACTTTTGACTGGGGATGATGGGTCACGGTCCCGTTGCCGCCGAGAGCACGATCCTGGAGCTTGGTCTTGGTGAATCCTGGGCAGACCATCATGACATGGACCCCCAGATCCTTGACCTCAGTCCTCAAGGTTTCGAAAAGACCATGAAGGGCGTGTTTGCTGGCACAATAGGCTGTTCTGCCGAGTAAAGGTGCATATCCGGCGTGACTGGAAATGACGATAATCATCCCTTTTCGTTTGACCAAGCTGTTCAGCGCCCCTTGAGTGCAATAAAGGGCTCCGAAAAAATTGACGGCCATGACCTTATGAAAGACTGCGGCTTGGGTTTGAATAAAGGCGCTGCGCTGAGTGATCCCGGCGTTATTGACCAAAATATCAATCTCTCCGTAATGATCCAGAATAGCCTGTATGGCCCGGCGGCACTCTTCTTCCTGACTGACATCGCTAAAAAAGGTTGCAACCTCCACTCCCTGCTCTTGAAGGATTTTGGACTGAATCTGAAGGGCCTCTTTGTTCTGGTCGACCATGGCGACACGGGCCCCGGCCCGGCCAAAACATTGACAGATAGCGAAGCCTATTCCGCTGGCCCCGCCGGTGACCGCTACTACTTTTCCTTTAACCATGTCCTTACCCTATCTTTCCTCAATACAGATATCGATCTTTTCGACCTTATCCAGATCTTTTTGATAGAAGCGGGAGCCCAGATAGAAGAAGAGTCCCGCCAGGACCGGGGAAAAAGAGGTGACGGTCAAGGCGACCTTCAGATTGAACTGATCGGAGATCCACCCGGTAAAAATAGGTCCTAAAGAACTCCCTAAGAGATTTTGAAAGATAACGCAGATACTGTATGAAATGGCTCTGAGTCCCGGATGGACCACGTCCTGGGTAACGGCAATCGCCGAAGAAGCAAAGGCTATGGCGGCAATACCGCCGAGTAAAAATAATCCGTACTGAACTTTCCCGGAGAATAAGCCGAAGGCCACCAGGAAAATAACGGCGGTGAGGGTTGAAGAAAGGGCGCTGAAAAGCAATCGGGCATTGGCCCTTTTCTTCAGCCATTTGTCGGCCAGAAATCCGCCCAGGGGAGATCCGACGATGGCCATGATCAGGACCAGGCTGCCCATGACCGAGGCTTTCTCCATGGGAAGGTTCTCGAAACGATGGAGATAGGTGGGGAGCCAGCTTAAGATGGAAGTGGTTAAGAAGGTATTTCCGGCAAAAGCGATATAAGTCAGCAGAAGGGAAGGGGTCCGGAGAAATTCCCGGATAATATCCATTGTTTTCATCTTCCCGGTTGTAGGGCAATCAGGGAGGTTAGATTCTTTTTTAACCAATTCCACCGTCTTATAATCTCGAACAAAAAAGAAGATCAGAGAAATGAACAGTCCGGGTAAGGCCACCAGGCCGAAAGCATGGCGCCAACCGTATTGGGAGGCGATATAACCGCCCAAGGCCACACCCAGGGCCCCGCCGAGAGGGATGGAGATATTCCAGATGCCCACCAGCATGGCCCGTTTTTTTTCCGGGAACAAGGCGGAAATCATCGCCGTGCCGCCCGGGGCATAACCAGCTTCACCAATGCCGATGGCGGCACGGGCGATAAAGAGATGGGTAAAATTGTTGGCAAAGGCACAGGCGGCGGTGGCCAGGCTCCAGAGGACGGCCATCAGCCCGATGCTTTTTTTCCGGCTCCAGCGGTCGATCAGTATGGAGACGGGGAAGGAAAAAAGGACGATGGACCAATAGACCGCCGACACCAGCAGTCCACATTGGGTGTCCGTCAGCCCCCATTCTTTTTGTAAATATGGAAAGAGGGAGACCACCACCAGGCGGTCGATATAATCAAACAGGTACAGGAGAAAGAGGAGGAAAAAGATGTAATAGGAATTGGCCTTTGATAACAGATACCCTTCGGACGGGCTGTTAGTATTGGACATAGGATCTCCCTGTCGAGAAAGGTAAAAGGTTGAAGGTTTAAGATTTAAACGATAACAAAAACATTTACAACGTTTCTATTTTTACCTTCAGCCTTTTACCTGATTTTAGGCCTTATATCCCCCTAAATTGGCCAGGGCCACACTGCCGGGACTGATGGTAGTCGGATCAGTCATGACATTGATGCAGGTCGTCTTCCCGGAGGCAAAGGCCTCTTCCAGGGCCGGACGGATATCCTCCGGCTTTTCCACCAATACCCCTTTGCCGCCCAGGGCCTCGACCATCTTATGATAATCAACTCTTCCGATATAGGTTCCTTCCTGGATGGCATGACCGATCTTCAGTTCCTGACTGTGACGAATCATCCCCCAGCCCAGGTCATTACTGATTACGGCGACGATGGGCAGGTTTTTACGAATCGCCGTTTCAAACTCCATAAAATTAAAACCCACCGACCCATCACCGATGATTAAGCACACTCTTTTCTGGGGATAGAGTGTTTTGGCAGCGTTGGCATAGGGAAGGCCCACCCCCAGACAGCCGTAAAGACCGGAATCCAGATAGTGCCCGGGTTGCCGAAGGGTTCGGGTCATGCCCATCCAGACCTGAGTGTCTCCACCGTCGGCCACAACAATATCGTCTTCCCGGTCCATAAAATGATTTATCTCCGCCGCTAAACGCAAAGGGTGGATCGGGGTCTGAGGACTCTCCCATTGGGCCTTAAAGAGTCCTTTCCCGTCTTCCCCGCCTTTTTGAAGGGTGGCGACCCATTCGCTGAATTTGGTTTTAAACTCGGAGGCCAGATTTTTTTCTTCCACCAGGCGGTTGCACACCGTCAAGACGGCCTGGACATCACTGACGACAGCGAGATCGACGGTACGATTGCGGCCGATTTCTTCGGCTTCGATATCCACCTGGATGATTTTAGCTTCTTTGTTGAAGATGTCCCCGAAAATATAGAAGAGACTTAAACGGGTTCCCAGAAAGAGGATCAGGTCGGTACTCATGTTGGCGAAGAGGGCCGCACCCGGGCGGATAGCCAGGGAGGATTCGAAGCACAACGGATGGGTGTCGGGAATGGTCCCCCGGCCGAGGGAAGAAGTAAAAACCGGCAGGCCGGTTTTTTCGATAAAGGTGATCAACTCTTTTCCGGCCTGGGCATACCAGGTGCCGCTGCCGGCGATGATGATGGGACGGGAGGCCTGGCGGAGCATCTCGATGATCTGGGCACATTGATCCCCATCCACGGGATGGGACTGATGGACCGTATGGGGAGTTTTAACCGTATTGGAATCGACCTGGGCGTTGAGGATATCGACGGGCAATTCCAGATAGACCGGTCCCGGACGCCCGCTGACCGCCGTACGATAGGCCAGGTCGATGAATTCCGGTATACGTTCGGTTTTATGACAGACCAGGGCCTTTTTGACCATGGGCTCGATCACCGGGGCCTGACGCATATCCTGGAGGTCCAGCTTTTCAATACATTCGATGCCAACGCAGCCGGAGATGAGCACCAGAGGAGAATTGGCCAAGCGGGCATTGGCGATGGCCGTTAGGGAATTGGTAAAACCGGGTCCGGCGGTGACCATAGCCGTCCCGGGTGTGCGGGTCATCCGGCCCCAGGCCTCGGCCATGAACACCGCACTCTGTTCATGCCGGGTATCGAAGATCTTGATCGGGGAGTGTTCCAGATGTTGATAAATCGGGGTGATATGCCCCCCGCTAAGGGTAAAGATGACTTCCACACCCTGCCGAAGCAAGGCTTCTACGGTGAGTTGTCCGCCGCTCTTTTTTTCCATATCATTCTCCTTCGATCAAAAAAGGGTTAAGGTTCAAGGTGGAAGGCCCAAGGTGTCAGGAAAAGAATTATTAAAAAGGTTAGGAAAGGATTTTACCTTAACCCTTTAACCTATCTTTTACAGTTCCATCAATTGTCCGCCGGTGATATTGATGGCCTGCCCGGTCATGTAGGACGAGGCCTCGGAGGCCAAAAAAGCCACCAGATTGGCTACTTCCTCCGGAGAACCGATGCGGCCCAGGGGGATAGTCTTGCACATCTCCTGTTCGCGTTCTTCCACCGTGGAGCCGAAAAAACGGGCCTCCAGTTCAAAACGCCATTTTTCCAAGTCGGTCCGGATCTGTCCTGGACAGATGGCATTGACCCGAACACCGGCCCCGGCCAGTTCTTTGGCCATGACCTTGGTCAGCATAATCAGACCGGCCTTGGCCACGGCATAAGCGCCGTTAAAAAGTGGCGGTACCTTCCCGGCCCGGGAGGCGGTATTGATTATGCTGCCGCCTTGTTTTCCGATCATCAGGGGGAGAACGGCCCGGGAGACCCGGAAAACCCCATGGAGATTGACATCAATGGTCTTCATCCAGGCCCATTCTTCATAAAACTGGACGGTATTGGGAACGCCAAAGGAGGCCCCGGCATTATTACAGAGGATCTCGATGGTTTTGAAACGGGTCTTGACCTCCTCCACCATCTTTTGTATTGACTCCGTATTGGTCACATCAACCGAAACAGCCATTGTCGGAACTTTGAATTGATCCTCCAATTCCCGGGCCAACTTTTCCATTTCCTCAACCGTAGCGGTTGTAACCTCGCTTTTTTCCTGGAGGATATTCCCCAGATCGGCCAAAATAACCTGGGTCCCCAAGGAAGCCAATTTTGCGGCAACGGCATAGCCGATCCCTGATTTTTTCCCGGCCCCGGTCACCAGAGCTGTTTTACCGACTAGATCGCTGAGCATGGGCTTTTCTCCCGTTAATATTTTTTTTCGAATAATATTCGATAATAGAATATAGTTCCATAATTTCGATGTCAAGGAAAATCATATCACAAAAACCTTCTTCCAAAGGGCCTTCTCATCCTAAAGCGAATCCGCCGGAAAAGCCCTCAGGAAAGACAAGCCAAAGAAATAATTTGACTTTTATTGGGTGAGTTCGTTATCATGTCAGAAAAAAACCACAAGCTGGATTTTTCGGAAAAATGGAAAAGCATCAGCGGAGCAGATCGGTCTCAAAAGAAACCTTACGCCAGTCGGAGGAAAGGGTCCGGTCTATATTGGACAGCATGGAAGACGGCTATTTCGAAGTAGATTTAGCCGGCCGTATGATTTTTTGTAACGAAGCAATGGCCAGGCTATTCAAGTATGACAGTTCAAAAGATCTGATCGGTATGCATTATAAACAATACACGGATAGCTCTAATGCCGATGCCGTTTTTCAGATTTTTAATAAGGTTTACCAGACCGGATTACCGGAAAAGGGTTTTTTCTGGAAACTGATCGACAATAGCCATACGGTTCGTTTTGTGGAAACCTCGGTCTCCTTAATATTCGATGCTTTGGGCGAAAAGGTGGGTTTCCGGGGGATTCTTCGAGATATTTCCCGGCAAAAACAGACCGAAGAGGCCCTCCGCGAATCGGAAGAAAGATATCGGATCATCCTGGAAAGCATTGAAGAAGGGTATTATGAAGTCGACCTCAAAGGGAATTTTGCTTTCTTTAATGAGGCCTTCTCAGCCATTTTGGGAATCCCCAGGGAGGCCCTTAGAGGGTTAAGCTATAGAAAAGTAGTTGATGATCAAAACCTTCAACGGACCTTTGAAGCCTTCAATCAGGTTTACCGAAGTGGGGACCCTTTCAAATCCTTTGATTTCGAATTAATCAGACCAGATGGATCTAGAAGATATATGGAGATATCCATATATTTGCAGAAGGATTTCAGTGGGAAACCGATTGGGTTTAAAGGGATTGCCCGAGACATAACCGATCGGAAAAAGACCGAAAGTGCCTTGCGGGAGAATGAGATCAAATTTCGTACCCTTTTTGAGGCCGCCCAATCGTCCATCTTTTTAGTTTTTGAGGGAAAATTTGTTGACTGTAATTCCTATACCCTAAAAATGTTCGGTTGCAGGCGTGAACAGATTATCGGACGGACTCCCGCGGAGTTTTCGACTCCTTTTCAGCCGGACGGTTTGAATTCTCAGAAAAAGGCCCTGGAAAAAATTCAGGCTGCTCTGGAAGGGGAGCCTCAATTATTCGAATGGAAACATATCCGGCTGGATGGAACGCCATTCGATGCCGAGGTCAATTTAAATCGGATAGAACTAGGAGAAAAAAGGTTTGTTCAAGCCATTGTCCGGGATATTACCGCCCGTAAGCAGACCGAAGAGGCCTTAAGGGCTATTTCGTTGGTGGATGATCTGACCGGACTTTACAACCGGCGGGGGTTTTTAACACTGGCCGAGCAGGAGATGAAGGTTGCAATCCGTTTGAAAAGAAAAGCACATTTAATCTTCGCGGATCTGGATGATTTGAAGCAGATCAATGATACCTTTGGACATCTGGAAGGGGATCAGGCCCTGATCAATATTTCCGGAATCCTCAAAGAAACGTTTCGTGAACCAGATATCCTGGCCCGGATAGGCGGAGATGAATTTGTCATCTTGGCCATTGAGGGAGGCATGGAAGCCGGGCCTGAGGTAATCACCGGAAGACTGCAGAAAAGAATCGACCAGTTTAATTTAAAAGAAAAGCGTCCCTATCTTTTGTCTTTAAGCCTAGGTGCGGTCGGCTTTAATCCGGACCAAACCGTTGAAATTGAGGCCCTGCTGGCCCGGGCCGACAGCCAGATGTATTTGGAGAAACAAAAGAAAAAAATTGCCATGAGAAGGGGCTGAAAAGGAGTTTAAATTAATATCTGGTTTTTTTGAGCATGGCTTGTGTGCGCTTTCTATCCACCTTTTTGGAGAGCGGTAAGGAGTCTTCTGCGGGAATAAAGGGTAAGCGCCAAGGGAAAAATATTTTCCTGATCCCCCTAATCTCCATTTCCCAAAGAGGGGGTCTTTCTCCTCCATTTGAAAAAGGGAGGTCGAGAAGGATTTAATAAATTATTTTCAGATAATACTAATTCAGTATCTCGTCGCGGAAAGGGGAAGGGAATGATTGAAGGTGTTGTTCTCCAGGATCTGGTCACACATGTTGATGAACGCGGTTTTTTTCGTGAGATTATCAGAGTGAGTGATCCATTTTTCACCGAGGGATTCGGCCAGTGGAGTCATTCAATGATGCACCAGGGGGTGATTAAGGCGTGGCACATCCACCGGCTGCAAATCGATTGGTGGTATGTCCATGGCGGAGTACTGAAAGTGGCCCTTCATGATGCCCGGCCGGACTCTTCATCCTATAGAGAAACTATGGAATTCCTCATGGGTGAGAATCAACCGGCCCGAGTGCTGCGTATTCCTCCCGGAGTCGCTCATGGCTGCAAATGCCTCAGCGGACCGGTCAACTTGTTTTATATCACCTCGACCGTCTATAACCCCTCCGATGAAGGGCGCATCCCTTATGATGATCCGGCCATCGGTTATGATTGGCTGAAGGGGCCGGAAATTAAGTAACCCTTTTTTAAGTGACGTTCTTCCACCTGCTCCCTGCGGCCGGTGATGGTTCGACTTGGATTTCCTGAGGATTCGGCGTTGGCTGGAAAAGCTTTCACCCTGTAGACAACTCTCAGTGTTGCGTTCCGGGGGATTTCTCTCCATTGGGGGGTAGGGCCTCAAACTCGCCATAATCCCCCACGGCATGGGAATTGGTGTTGTCCGAATCGGTCAGTATGGCAATCCCTTTGGCTACTGGATTTTTTTCTTCGTATCCGAAAAGAAGGTGGAAATCGGAGAGAACGTCCCGCCTTTCTCTAATCCAACTCCCCGCCTGTGAACGTCCGCTCCGGACCACCAGTATTTTTGAGTCCTTGTAAGCAGGGGAGTTGAAAGAGGTTCCCACCGGCAGAGTATCACTCCAAATGTATTTAATGGCCTTGAGCATCGGCCATCGGCCGAAAACAATATATAAACCGAGGACGCTGTCATTCCCGCTTTTCTCTCGTTCGTTGGTCCCCTCAGGAAACCGGATGGCCCGCCACTCCCATTGTAGGACTGGGAATTCCTTTAAATTCCATTTTTTTTCGTAGCCGATTTGCACTGCTGATCCTTTTGACTCGGAATGGATAAACTTTTTTCCCCCTTCGGCATGGATTGAATAAATTTTATGAGCGTTCCGGTTGTCAAAGGATGCCCAGCCGGACGGAAAATTGCCAAGCTCTTCCCCTTTGAAACTGATATATAGGGGGGATTCGGCAAATACAGGAAAGGACCGAAGGAGGAAAATTATAAGGAAAACTATTCTCGGATACTCTGAATTGATTTTCATAAACCGGAGTCCCTTGACGAAGATAATTCCTATAAGACGTCTCGACTCTCGAAAAGGTTAAAAAATGTTTTGACCGAAATAGATCCCGTTAGGTCCAACTATAAACCTGTTCGGGTACTGAAAACAGCATGTTATTTTTCCGGCGAATAGAGTGAAAAATTTTCCAGCCGAACTAATATTGCGATACTGTTTTGGACCAAAGGATTGGCCGACTCTGGGGCTATGGCGCCTCCTTTAGCTGAAAGGAATTAGGAAAAGAACTATAATTCTGATAAAGGATTCTAGACCCAATGTCCTTTAGGATCATCGGGGAAAAGTAAGCCCGGCGGAACGGGTTAAAGAAATACTCGGGGGAAGAAACATTTTGTAGAGAGCATTAATTAATTCTCAGAGCACTTCGATGGATTTCATCGAAGTGCTCTGAGAATAGCCAAGAGTAATATTTTAAGCCATCAATGTTAAGCCGCCGAAATTAGCCGTAGGCGGAGTTTGTCCGCTACTGCCATATCCTTTAACCGCAGCCAAAAGGGAGAGAAAATTGTTGTTGTTGGTGCTGTTGTTTGCAGGTTTTCCTTGTTGATGGCGATGCTCTCTCTGGACTTTCTGAAAACCGGGTAAATCGGTTTGAATTTTTGTGATCGCTTTCCGCATAGCCTCCTTGGCAACCAGGATTTGATCCTGATTCCCCGATTTATGAGCCGCCAGCAGTGAATCAATGGCGCCGGCAAAATTCTGAAAATCATTTTCCGTGATATTCGGGCTCGGGATCCCGGTAGTCGTCTGGGCCTTGGCCAGAGTAGTCTGAAATTGATTAAGGGCCTGCTGTACTCCATTTTGGGAATTCGTGATCTGATCCCGGTCTCCGGTTTTTATGGCCTTAACAGCCGATTGGACAGCGGTCAGAAGATTTTGAAAATCCTTTTGTATCGGATCCTGGTTTTGATTGACATTATTGGTTAGGGAGAGATTATTAAGGTCAGATTGAAATACCGGGAGACCCTGTTGTAACCCATTCCTGGAAGAAGTGATTTGGTCCTGATACCCAGATGACAGGCCTCCGACAATCTTCCCGAACCCTTGATCAATATTTTGAAAATTGTTTCTCTGCAGGGGTCTGGGCTCGACATAACTGCCTATTGCTTGGATAGCCAAAATTTTCACCTCCTTAAATAGCGTGACCTTTTTTCCTTTTTAAGCAAGCTCTATGCCAAAGAGGCTAATGATTAAATATGCCGTGAAATTGATAGATTATAAAATATTTCGGTCCTTTTGAACCCCTGTTTGGTTAGGTACTTTTTTCCCCAAGCTCAGCCATCTGGAATATTTTTCCTATCTCAGTCCTTTGCCGGAACAGGACTCATCTAAATGTATTTTATCGGATCCCATAGCCTCTGGCATCCAAACAGGCTTCTAGGGCCCGGATATAGTCCTTGCTCTTTTGTAAGAGTTGAGGCACCGACATCCCCGCCGGGACCGGCTGGTTTAAATCCATTCCGGTTTGTTTTAAGGCCCAATCCCGACATTCATTGATGTCTTTCGTTTGTTGCTCCAGGCTTTGTCCTTTACGGGGATAGATGACAACCTGGCCTGCCGGCCCCGGAGGTTGATAACTGTCCTGGGGATGGGGAACCGAACCCTCCCACGATGGAAGAGGAAATAGGGTGGCATAGTCGTATGCCAAAGGGGGATAATAGTAGGCCGGAGGATAGTAATAGGTCCAACCCCCAACCCAGTAATAGGGACTGGGTCCCCAGTAAGCCCGCGGATAGTAGTAAGGCCTCCAGGTGAAAACTCCGCCTCCGTGATGTCCTCCCCGGGGGGCTCCGCGGCTGACATGACTTCCGCTGTTGTGGCTCCCGCCGGAACCTCGGCCCTCTCCGCGGCTGCCGCTCCGGGCCTGACTGAGAGTAGTGACAGCAAATATAATAACAGCCGAACTCAAAATTATTTTTGCAGACTTCATTCGACCACTTCCTTACTGTTAGTGTAATTAATTAGACGAAAATAAGAAGTCTTGGTTAAAAATAGTCGTTGTTATTCGTTTTGAGATTTATGGGCCGGGAGATGTTCGTCCTAGAAGAATCTCCTTTTGGCAATTAAATTAGGTAAAGTTTAACCTTGTCTTATCTCGGATTGTTAATTGCCGGAGTAATATTATGCAAAGGAAGGCCTGAATAAGTGGTGGTTTAATTTATTGCCCCTATTGGTAACCTCCCAAATATCAACCCCTCATTTTCGTCAAAAACACCCCTTCGGCCCTATTTTCCTCATTGATTTTATTTGTCTCTAATTCTATACTCTTGACGTAAATAGCGAGTTCTTGTCATTCCTTGATATAAGGAATTCACCTTAGCAAATAAAGATTTTATGGAAAGGAGATCGGTGTGGGAAACGGCAGAAAACGTGTGGTTATTACGGGGGTTGGTCCGATTACACCGGTTGGTTTCGGAAAGGAGGCCTATTGGGAAAGTTTGGCGAAAGGAAGGTCCTCCTTCCGGCGGATTGAATTTCCAGGCCGGGACATGAGTCAGTACCGGTCTAATATTGGGGCTCCGATCGATGGGTTCGACTTGTTTCGTTACGTCGACAAAACAAAACATTCCAAACATCTCGGGAGAACCGCTCAGTTTGCCGTTGCCGCCAGCTGGCTCGCCCTCAAAGATGCCGGAATTAACATTGAAAGAAATGAAGGAGGGAAAGATGGCCGGCCGGAGCAGCCGGGCCTATATCAATTGAAGGGTATACATCCTTTTCAAGCGGGAGTGATTCTGGGAGTAGGTGTAGAGGCGATGGAACTGATAGAGTATTACTATGAAAAGTTTCTCTCCAGGGGGCCGAGAGCGCTCTCACCCTTTGGGTTGCCGAATATTTTCTTGAGTTCCTTTGCCTCTCATGTGGCCCAACATTTTTCTCTGGGAGGGACATCTTATGCGGTGTCGACCGCTTGTGCCTCGGCCACTCATGCCATGATCAACAGTTTTCTTCAAATTCAGGCCGGCAACGAAGATTTGATGGTCACGGGAGGCGCGGATGCCTGTATGACCCCTTATGTTTTCGGAGGTTTTGATGTTCTGAGGGCTATGTCGACACGAAATGATGAACCTCAGAAAGCCTGCCGGCCCTTCGATCGGGAGAGAGACGGTTTTGTGATGGGCGAGGGGGCCGGGATGCTGGTTTTCGAAGAACTGGACCATGCCAGGAGGAGAGGCGCCCACATCTATGGGGAGATGGTTGGATTCGGGATGACGGCAGACGCCTACCATATCACTGAACCGGATCCGGATGGAAAGGCCCTTGGCAAGGCGGTCGGGGATGCCCTTCAGCGGGGAGGGGTTCATCCAGAGGAAATCGATTATATTAATCCCCACGGGACTTCCACGCCATTAAACGACAGGGTGGAAACGAAAGTGATAAAAGAAATCTTTGGAAAACATTCTTACCGGATCCCGGTCAGCGCCACGAAATCGATAACGGGCCATCTTATGGGGGCGGCAGGAGGGGTGGAAGCCATCTCCGTGCTCCTGGCGATCGAAAAGGGAATCATCCATCCCACGCTCAACTATGAATTTCCGGATGCTGAATGCGATCTGGACTATGTCCCCAATGAAGCGAGGGAACGGGAGGTAAGGACCGCTCTCTCCATCTCCGCAGGTTTTGGAGGGGTCAACAGCGCTATCGTTCTGAAAAGATTTGAAGAGACCGTCCCCATCTGAACTTGCTTTATTTGTTGTCTCCTTTATCTACAGGGGGGGGCTGCAAGTATTTCCGCAAAGGGCCGAAGCCCCTCCGCCGCCCCCAGGCGACTGACCTGCCCGTGGGCATTGGCAGCTGTTCACGTGGATCCTCCCGAATTCGACCCAACCGTCAAGGTAAGAGATTTCATTTCCGGGGGCTTTGTCCTGAGTTATTGAATGAAATAGAAACCGTTTCCTCAGGCTACAGGATGAAGGTACTGATCTGGGAATAATCAGAGGAAGTGGTGGTCCCAACGGGGTTCGAACCCGTGTTACCGGCGTGAGAGTCCCTTTAAATACGTATTTCGCCTGTAATTTCAACCATATTTTCTTAAAGAAAAGGATTTCTCGTGATTAAAAGCCGTCAATAAAGCCGTCATTTTTATGAAGTGTTTGGGGTTTGTCATGGGATCTTCTATATCTCTATATTAATCCAGTTTGTCTTACCCTGTTCTGGTGTTTACAGGGCACACGGATTTTCAGTCCAAACAAGCACTTAGACGATTTCCCATCATTTTTCGGTCGCTTAAATATCAACCACTTATAAAATCTATTTTTAGTTTTGTTAGGTTCTTTATCGATTTTTTAGGTCCTGACAGTTACATTTTAGTGACAGTTTTTTCTGTTTACCAAGGGAAAAGATGTTGAATAGCTCAAAATAAGGAACTCCAGAAAAGTCAACTTTTCAATCCGAATCTGAATTCAAAATAAGTTGACGAATTGAGTACAGGGAAGATTTGGTTTCCTTGACTAACTGATTAAATTTTGTTTAATAATTTATTTAACATTATAAATATGTTAAGGATTATTCATTAATTTCCCAAAAACTATTAAGCTATCTGAGGGGGAGTACTATTTTCCGACCTACGAATACTGGGTGCCGGATTATTCCGATATTACTCTGCCGCGGAAAAGGGATGGCAGGCCCTTTACTGATCCCGAAGATTACGAAGCCTATTTAAATTGGCTGGTCGTATATATGGACAATACGGATTTTCCCTTGAATCCCCATCATCAGGAAGTCATGGCAGATCCAACTTTTGAAAAGTTGGGAGCGGAGCATCTCGGGCTCTGCTTAGGGGAAGTAGCCAACTCTCTGTATTATTGGTTTGTGGAACCCCGTTTTGACTATCCAGAGGATTATCTGCTGGATCCCAGGCCGGAAAGGGTGTGTGACCCGGCTTCGGTTGAATGGGATGATCAGGGTATTAATGAGAATGGCGAATTAGTCCACGGGATGGTCGCACTCCGGACCTTCCTCATATTTGATTTCATGTGCTGGAAGGCCATTAAGGAATATGATCAGAAACGACTTCTACTGCCGGAGGGAGTCGTCCTGTTTAGTGATCTGGGCTGGAGACCTTTGCTCAAAGTGGCCCTCAGCAAGACGGATGACTGGTGGGCCAAAAGGAATTCTTTAAAAAGGTTCCATGAAGAGTATGCCTATCTCTGTTCAAAATAGAGAGGCTCATGCCAGCCGATAAAATCCCACCCGGCCAAGCCCATCTCCTGGAGAAACCGGGACCTGCTCCGAAGGAGTGGGACTGAGCATGGCCTTAGATGCGAAGAAACCAGGGACCCGTCCCGAAGGAGTGGGCCTGAGCATGGGCTTAAATGCGAAGAAACCGAAACAACGCCCTTTCACCATTGGTGGCGTTCTCCAATGACTCGATTTCCTCAGAGTGCATGCGGGCCGTGAATAATCAGTCCACCCACATCATCGGAAGAGATTTTATTCCCGGAGGCCTAGTCTTGAGTTTTTGAATGAAATAGAAAATGATCTCTTTCTTTAAAAAATAAGTCAATTCAATTCAGAAAAAACGTCCCCTCTTACGCCTCGTCCCTCGTACCTAACTTTCCTACTTCGCCGAACGACGAACCCTGAACGCTGAACGGTATTTTCTCCTTGACATTCCCTTTTTCTCCATTATATACATAATGTTACGTCTAACACATTTAGTTCTCAGCTTATTTCCCATCTGATTTGTACTATGGGATTAATTTAATGATAAATATGAATGGACTGAAGATGCCTCCCTTAATCGGCAAAAGCCAATCCAAGATGTCAAGAGGTCAAAGAGGAAAAGAATGTCTAAGATAAACCGCATCGAACTTCCGAAAGAACGGTTAGAACAACTTTGCCGGGATTACCATATCCGAAAACTTTCTTTTTTTGGTTCCGTCTTACGAGATGACTTTAAGGCTTCCAGTGATATAGACCTTTTGGTAGAATTTGAAACAGGATTCAAGGTGGGTCTCCTAAAGATGGCCCGGATAGAAAATGAACTATCCGAGGTCTTAGGTCGAAAAGTTGATTTGCGTACCCCTGGGGACCTAAGTCGTTATTTTAGGGAAGATGTCCTGGAAAGCGCAGAGGTTGCCTATGCGCAAGGATGATTCGATCCGTCTGAGACATATGCTGGAAGCAGCCAAAGAGGCGGTATGCTTTTCCCGTAATAAAACAAAAGAGGATTTTGATAATGATCGAATGCTAATTCTTTCCATTATAAAATCCATTGAGATTATAGGTGAGGCGGCGTCAAAGGTCACGAAAGAAAGTCAAGATATGCACCCGGAAATTCCATGGAAGGACATCGTGGCCATGAGAAATAGATTAATCCATGTTTATTTTGATATTGACATCGACCGAGTCTGGGACACAATCAGCGACGACCTCCCTCCCCTTATAACGGTTCTTGAAGGAATCCTTAATTTTAAAATCTAATTTTGAAGATGGGCAAAAAAGGCAACATCATCCCCCTATAGCTATATGTCCGCCTCAGCGGATAGGCAGGGCAATAATGTAGTGAATGGATTGAACAACGTTATATATTTATAAAAGCTGAGGATAGATTTCGAAGAATAACACGGATAAAAAAATAACATAATCTATCCAAAAAAGAAACCTCCTGTTAAGAGGAAGAGTAAGCATCACCAAACTCAGT
>Ga0233425_10004262_pt1 | contig 24296 bp, 29 predicted proteins | sample Watercolumn_Towu_2_FD_181712 | JGI IMG/M metagenome (GOLD analysis project Ga0233425, IMG submission 181712) | Freshwater microbial communities from Lake Towuti, South Sulawesi, Indonesia - Watercolumn_Towuti2014_140_MG | ecosystem: Environmental > Aquatic > Freshwater > Lake | place... | reverse complement strand
GATATTGACCCGGACCAGACAGGACATTTACAAAATTTTGAAAATTCATTTTGGTTCCGGCTGGTCCGGGTTGGGTTATAATAGAAATGTAGGTTGATTTTGATGGTAAATATAACAGACTTTCAGGAATTATCATTAATATTACAGGAAAAATTTTATGATACCGATGTAGAGTCGACCAGAAAATCGAACAGGTCGTCAAAAGAAACTGCTCACTCTCCGACCACCTTCTCGATCTTCTTCGTTTTGATCCAGGTAATAATGGCCCGGACGACCGCCTCTTCCCGTCCCCGGTAGGAATGGTAATGGAGCCCTTCGCAGGGGTCACCTTTCGGTAATCCGCCGCGGACCGTCACCAGGTTTTCTCCGGCATAGTCCTTGACAAAGGCATAAAGGGTTGATCCGCAGGCATCGGCCTCATGGTGGACATGGAGGACCGGGGCGGCAATGGTTTCATAAGGAAAATTAATAAACGACGTGGCGAAACCTTTAGGAGTCGGCTTATTGATCGACGCCGAATGGATACTGCCGCTGATTTCATGTCCGAGATTCTTGGCCAGCCACCGCGAGCTGATCGTGCCCAAACTGTGACCCATCAGAAAAATCTTGGAATAGCCATACTCATTCCTGAGCTTGGCTATGACGCTTCGAACATCGTCGGCATGGTCGGTCGACTTTCGATAACTGTCGTAGCAGCCGGTTGGATGCCGGCCCGGCGCCCCCCACTGATCGGTGGGGCAGTCCATGACCACCAGGGCAATTCCTTCTTCCGCCAGGAGTTTCTGCTCCATTCTCAGGAAGGGGATGAGATTGCGCTCTTTGTCCCCCGCGGATTGTATCCGGGCAATGCCGGGATAGCCCCGAAAATATAACAGGGCCGTATCGCTCGGGTTGGCCGGTGGGGAGAGGATGGCCCGTTGATAAACCGGGGATTTGGTAAAATATCCTTCCGTCCTCCCCCGATCGATTTCAATCAAGACATCAGTCTGGGCTTGGGCCCATGAATAGCCTAAACAGATGAATAGTACGGCAGTCAAAAAGGCTTTCCTCATATTCCCTCCCATATCCCTAATTTAAGGATTTTAGTAGTATAAGGCATGAACCGGGGATAAGTCAATCCGGGGAATTTTACCCTTGACGGGGGTCAAGACCCTCCTTATACTTTTAGGTGATGGATAAAGTCTAATACGAAAAAACTTTTAAACCGCCCGTTCCCTGCGGTCACTTGACAAAGACTGGACGACGACGGGATGATTTTTTCACGGCTCGACGTTGTGCCGTGAAAAAACGCCGTTGCCCTCGGGGATTATCGCCCGAGGGCAAATAAAATGTCCATCTTTGTCCCCCAGGTCAAGCGAAGCGGGCGGTTAAAAAGTCTTCAATTAAAATACGTCCAATCCTCATTTTCAGACTACATGGTGCCCAGCGGGGCATGGAAATTAAAATGATCCGCCAGGAAAGAAAAAATAGGAACAACTCGTGAGACCAAGCGGCTACCTTAACACGGTCGAAATCGGCGACGGGAATTCCCTCCTGTACAACGGATTTTCCATGTGCATGGATGTGGTTCCCGACGAGATGGCCCATAAATTAGTTTCATCCGAAGAAGAAGGAGACTTCCTTTTCCTCCTGCCGGAGGAAAAGGACCATCTCCTCCAGAGGGGCCATCTGACCTGTTTAAGCCGACAGGACGAACAGGAAGAATTGCGCCGCCTGTCGGAGGCCATCGCCCAAAGGGACAGTGAATTGAACAGGCAGCCTTTCAGCAGGCGGATAATGACCTTTATCCTGACCTACCAATGCAATCTTTCCTGTACCTACTGCTTCCAAAACCCTGTCAGGGACAGGGTCCCGCAGGCTTCCATGAGTGCGGCCTTCGTCGATGATTTTTTCAACCGTTATCTTAGCCGATTATTCCCCGAGACCCCCAAAAACATTTTTCGTTTTATCCTTTTCGGGGGAGAGCCTCTTCTTCCCGGCAACCGTGGGGCCATCACGCGTATCCTCGGGTATGCCCACCAACACGGGATCCACGTCTCAACGGCGACCAACGCCCTCATGATCCCCAAGATGCTGGACTTGATCGGCCCGGAAAGGGGCCGGATTCAAAGTGTGCAGGTGACGCTGGACGGAGAGCCGGCCTTTCATGATGCGGCCAGGATAACCCCAGCCGGGGCCCCGACCTTTGAGGCGACGTTGCGCATCCTTCAGGATCTGATTTCGGCAAAAGCCACTGTTCTTGTCCGCGTTCATCTTCATCCAGACCGGCTTCAGTCGGCCCAAAGGCTGATAGAAGTCCTGGAGCGGGAGAATGTCCTGGGCCATGAAATGGTGGAGATCTATTTTGCCCCGGTCCACTCCTTCCACACCAGAGAGATGTCTTCAGAGGATCTCGCCCTGTTTAGCGACATTTTTCAATATGTGGCCCTCAAACAGAAAAAACCTCCCATCCAGAATTTCGATTTTCTGGAACAACTAATGGAGGCCAAAAGCATAAATAACCGGCCACAGCCACGATACTGTATGGTCAGCACCGGTCGGCATTGTGCCGTGGACCCCTTTGGAGATCTCTATGAATGCCTTGAAGAAGCCGGGGTTAAATCACGGCGCATCGGTCGCCTATCCGAGGGGAAGATTGAAACCTTTCCCCTTCGGGATATCTATCTGAAAAAATATCTGGCCAATCGGCCGGAGTGTCTGCAATGCTCCATTGCCCTTTTTTGCGGTGGAGGCTGCATCAGTCAAACCAGGACACCGGATGATTTAACTTTTCGGCAGTTTTGCCGTCAAACTAAAATATTCGTCCAACAGACCTTGAAGACCTGCTTTCTTCTGAAACAGGCCGGAGAGACCGGCAGGAGACCTGAGGCTATTTGTTGAAAGTGAAGAGATCGGCCCCGAACAGGATTTTTCCCCGAGAAGAACGGAGCGGACAGGGATCTTGCCGAAAGAGGAACCGGGGGGAGCAGACCCCTCGTTGTGATAGCAGTAAGCGCAGGAAAAACATTTAAAGGAGAAGAAGCATGAGTACTCTGAAACGTTTTGCTGAAACCGGCAGTAATCCTCCGAGTATCGGGAGAATCGCACCGTTGAATATGCCGTCGGACGGGCAGAGGTTGAATGTGGAAACCCTGATGCACGACCTGACGGCAGCCAACGACTACGATAACAGCGTCGAATGCTGCCATTGTCATCAATGGGCCTGAGCAGCCGTTCGCGGTTAGCCGGCTCGGGCTGACAAGGAATAAAATTGTGAGGACGAGTTATTACCTTAACACGGTCGAAATCGGCCAAGGGAAGGCTCTCCTTTACAATGGATTTACCCTGTGTATGGATGTCGTTCCCGTCGAGGTTGCCGACAGACTGGTTTCGTCCGCGAAAGAGGAAGATTTTTCTTTTTTGATCCCCGCAGAAAGGGAACATCTCATCCAAAGGGGACATCTGACAACGCTCTCGGTGCCGACAGAACAGGAGGCCCTGCGAAAGCTGGCCCTCGCTCTGGCCCAAAGAGACGACGAACTGAAAAAGCAACCTTTCAGCGGAAAGATGATAACCTTTGTATTGACTTACCGATGTAACTTATCCTGCGCTTACTGCTATCAAAACGAGATCCGCAAAACCACGAGCCTTTCCTCAATGGATGACGTCTTTGTGGATGAATTCTTCAGCACCTATCTCGACAAACTGGTCCCCCAGACCCCAAAGGGACATTTAAGTTTTTTGCTTTATGGCGGCGAACCGTTGCTCTCGGAAAACCGGCCGGCCATAGAGCGTATCCTGCGATATGCCCAAAAAGAAGGGATTACCGTCTCTACGGTAACCAACTCGGTCCTCTTACCCCAAATGCTCGACTTGATCGGCCCGGAAAAGGGAAAAATCAACAACGTCCAGGTCACCTTGGACGGGGGCCGGATGTTTCATGATCGACAGCGCTTTTCCCGGTCCGGCGGTCCGACTTTCGAGCAGACCATCCAGGCCGTCCGCCAATTAATGAAAGTCGGGGCCAATGCCCTGATCCGTATTCACCTTCACCCGGATCGGTTCGAGTCGGCCAAAGAGTTGGTGACCTATCTTCAGTGGGAAAAAATCCTGGGCCATGAGCGGGTCAAGGTTTATTTCTGGTCGGCGGAGGATTTTCACCGCCGGGCCCTGGCCCCCGGAGAAGACGAGCTTTTTTCCAGGCTCTTTCAGGACGTAGCCTTAGGGCAAAACAGTCTGCCCACGGCCCATTTCGCCTTTCTGGAACAAATTTTGGAAATGGAATCGGCCCGGCACCTGCCCGTCATGAAGCACTGCAGTATCTGTGTCACCGGTCTGCATTGGGTCGTTGATGCCCTGGGCGATCTTTATGAATGCATTGACGACGCCGGGCGTAGGGACAGGCGGATCGCCTCTCTGGCCGATGGAAAGATAAACACCTTTTCCCGGAGTCAGGCCTACGAAAAACCGCACCTTTGCGACAAACCGGAATGTCTGAAATGTTCCCTCGCCCTTTTCTGCGGCGGAGGATGCGTCAACCGGTTTAGAGCGCAGAACAATTCCCAGCCGGAAATGTTCTGCCTCCAGATCAAAGAGTTCATCGAGTTGACGCTACGATCCTATTTTCATTTAAAGAAAAATATCCCTCCTCACCATTAGAAGAGGACCAATGACCCATCCCAAAAAATTCAGAACCAGCACCTATCTTGGGACCGTCGATGTGGGGCAAGGATTTTCACTGCTTTACAACGGCTTTACTTCACGCCTCGACCTGCTCCCCACTGATCTGGCCGCCCAACTGGTTAATGGCCGGGGATGGCGCGATTTTTCCTTTCTCTCTGCCGAAGAAGAACAGCACCTCCTTAACCGAGGTCACTTAACAGGATGGACCGTCAGAGACGAACTGGAGGCCTTCAAGAAACTGGCCGAAAAGACCCACCAGTCCAACGAGGCCTTGCATCATCGAGTGAAAGGCAGGCGGGCCATCGCCTTTATCCTGACCTATCAATGCAACCTTTCCTGCACCTACTGCTATCAGGATGACCTCCGGAAAAATGAAAACCTTCCTGCAATGGATGAGGCCTTCGTCGACGATTTTTTCGGTCGTTATATTAAGCACCTTCTGCCCTGGGGGCGGATAAAGAATGCCCATTTCCTTCTTTTCGGCGGAGAACCGTTCCTTCCCGGAAACCGCAGCGCTCTGGAGCGCATTTTGCGTTATGCCCTCAACTATGGCGCCTCCGTCTCGGCGGCGAGCAACGCCGTCTTATTGCCGAAGATGCTTGACCTGATCGGCCCGGAAAAAGGAAAAATTAATAATGTACAGGTCACCTTGGATGGAGATCAACTCTTCCACGATCAAACCAGAATACCGCCCTCAGGAGCCCCGACCTTCGAGGCGATCATTCACTCCCTCCGTACCCTGATCAAAGTAAAGGCCCGGGCCGTGATCCGCATCCATCTCCACCCGAACCGGCTTCAATCGACCCGGGAGCTGGTGCGGTACCTGGATCAAGAAGGCCTGCTGGGCCATGACTCCGTTCATGTCTATTTCGCTCCGACAACCTTTTTTGACGGCCCCGAGGGTCCCCCGTCCTACTTCGAGAACCTCTCCGATCTCTTTCAGGACGTCTCTCTGAAACAGAATAATCCTCCTTCTCCTTTTGCCGGAGGTTTTGCCCGAATCATGGACCCCCTAGCGATGAGAAACCGCCTTCGATTACGCTACTGTGCGGCGGGTACGGGCCTGCTGCACGTCGTTGACGCCCGGGGAGATCTCTATGACTGCTACGAAGAGGCTGGGCATAAAGCCCGACGGATAGGAAAGCTGGAGGGCGGCCGGGTAAAATACTTCCAATTAAAAGAGACCTATACCAAACGGCATATCCTGAACATTCCGGAGTGTTTGAAATGCTCCATTGCCCTTTACTGCGGCGGAGGATGTCTGAGTCAGGCCCGGCTGAAAAAGGGATCGATCTTCAAGCCTTTCTGCCACCTTAACAATGAGTTCGTCGGCCAGACATTGAAGGCCTATTATCTGTTGAGACAAGCGGGGCAGGTCGGCGGGGAAGGGATGGGTGGGTAACAGGTCCGTTGCCCCACCCGGATTAAAATTGAATTTTTAATTTTACTCTCCACCCCTCATCATAGGTTTCAAAAAAGGCCCCGTCCTTACGCTGGACCATAATCCCCCGCCCCAATAAAATATCCCCGAAGGGAGTCAATTTGAAACCCACAAAGAGATCGGCCTTGTATTCATTAACGGCGATTTTCTTAAAATCGACGATATCAAAATTTTGTATCTTGTTCAGTTCGATATAAACCTTGTCGGTTAACCCCCTGGAAGGGCCAAGCAAAAAGGGAGAGGGTTTATTGGAAAACTGAAGCCCATAAGCCGGTCTGATTTCCTTCTGAAATCCCTGGGAGACAAAGGGATCATCCGGGGTCTTGATGATCACGGAATCTTTTGCATCCAGTTCCTTCAATCTGTCCATCACGAGGATTTGAAAACCGATTCCCTGAAATAAACCATATTGGGATTTTTTTTTTGACCAGTTGAAAGGGTTTTCTCTTTGGAGGTAAACATCCAGGAAACGACGGACATCTTCTCTCGATAATCGTTGAGCTTTAGATACTCTTTCAGCCCTCAGATCAGCCCCAATGCCGGCGATAAAGGCAATTATTACTAAGAAGTAAAATAAAACCTTTTTCATCAGGTTCCCCGGATGATCTCTGCCTGTTATGGTTCTGGGTTAAATTATGAGGCAAGACCCTGACGGGGTCAAGGAGAAAATGACTTGGACCCCCTGAGATTTTTAGCGGATAGAATACCCGGAGACCCGCCACTTACCATCCTGTTGCCGCATCGGGGTTACCGTCTCCAGGGCCGATGTCTTGTGTTCAAAAAAGGTATCGAACTGGATGATGACATACTCCCCGTCCGGGGCTCCCGGCACAGAGGTCGTGTAGGTCTTCGACTTCACCCGCCGGAGGAAGAGTTTGCCCAGGGGCTTTCGCTCTGTCTCCAGGGATTGCTGCCACTGCTCTTGAGAGACGGCATTCCTAAAAGTTTCGGAGGCCTCTTCCCAGCTTTGGGCATAATTTCCGGCATCGACCATTCCCAGCCATTTCCCGGCGGCGATGAGGGCGGCACTCTCTTTGGCCGAATTGGCCCAGGCCCCTGGAACAGCAAGGAGAATCAAACCCAAAATGAATAAGAAAATTTTTTTCGAAGTCATAAAATTAATCTTCCCTGTTGGATAATAAAGACGAGGAGTTTTGAAACATAAACCCCTTTTACAACCTCAGCGGCCTTCGGCTTTAAATCTGAAATGAAGATCATTTTTGATGGGTTAATCATGTATTGTACTTCTTACAACAGGTTCAAATGTACCAAAAACAAGATTATTAGGCAAGGATTCTAAAGCGTCAGGTATAATATAACGGATGAATCGATGAGAGTTGGGGAAAAATTTTCCTCTAACTCTCATCCGCCTCGCTCACTGTCTTGCGCAGGCGGCCGAAGAGAGGGATGAGGGGTAAAAGGAAGATAACGGCTACGGCGGCGAAGATGACCAGGCAGATCGGGCGGCTGAAAAAAATCCAGCCGCTGCCGCCGGACATCAACAGAGACTGGCGCAGGGACTGATCCATCAAAGGGCCGAGGACCATGGCCAGGACCAGCGGTGCGCCGTCGTATTTGAATTTTTTCATCAGATAGCCCAAGACCCCGAAAAAGAGCATCAGACCAATTTCCCCGGTATTATTGTTGAGGCTGTACGCTCCGATAAGGCAGAAAAGACAGATGAGGGGAAAAAGGATGGGATAAGGGATTTTCAGGATCCGGACCCACAGGCCGATCAGGGGCAGGTTGAGAACCAAAAGCATTAGATTGCCGATATACATACTGGAAATGGTCCCCCAAAAAAGCTGAGGATGGGAATGGATCAGCTTCGGACCGGGGGGCATGCCGTAGATCATCAGGGCCCCCAGCAGGATGGCCATCACGGCATTGGAAGGCAGTCCCAAGGTCAGCAGGGGAATAAAGGCCCCGGCCGTGGCCGAGTTGTTGGCCGCTTCCGGACCGGCCACCCCGGCGATAGCCCCTTTGCCGAATTCCTCCGGTCTCTTGGAGAGCTTCTTTTCCACCCCATAACTGACAAAGGAAGAGATCACCGCCCCTCCTCCCGGCAGGATCCCCAGAAAAAAGCCCAGCACCGATCCTCGGATCATGGGCCAAAGAGATTCCTTCCAATCCTTAAGCGTAGGCAGGAGTCCTTTTAATTCCGTTTTAAAAATATCCCGCTCACTGATTTTCTCTTCCACATTGAGGAGCACCTCGGAGATCCCAAAGAGACCCATTACTAAGGGAACCAGACCCACGCCGTCCAGAAGGATATTCAGACCGAAGGTGAACCTCGGTTGGGCCGTAACCAGGTCAAGACCGATGTTTCCGATGATCACCCCCGCACAGGCCATCATCAAGGACTTGAGCATGGAACTCCCGGCCAGAAAGGTCAGCACGGTCAGGCCGAGGACCATGAGTGAAAAATATTCCGGTGGGCCGAACTTAAGGGCCACGGAAGCCAAAGGTGGGGCAAAAAAGGCCAGCCCGATCACCCCCAAGGTCCCGGCGATGAAGGAACCGAAAGCGGCAATACCCAGGGCCGGCCCGGCCCGGCCTTGACGGGCCATTTGATAACCGTCGAAACAGGTGACCACCGAAGCCGCTTCTCCCGGGATATTCACCAGGATCGAGGTGGTTGATCCGCCGTACATAGCCCCGTAATAGATCCCGGCGAGCATGATAATGGAGGCCACCGGCGGGGCATGAAAGGTGGCCGGCAAGAGCAGAGAGATGGCCGCCACCGGTCCCAGTCCGGGAAGCACCCCGACTAAGGTTCCGATCAGCACCCCAATGAAACAAAAGAGCAGATTGACCGGTTCAAAGGCCACGCCCAGGCCGAAAAGGAGGTGATTAAAAATATCCATACCCCTTAAAAGATCCTTTCCAGTATCCCCTTGGGAAGCTGCACCTTCAGCCAGACATCAAAGAGCAGATAGGCCCAGACGGAGATCAGAAAAGAGAGGAGAACGACCCGCGTCAGGGCATATTGTGCTTTTACCCGGAAGAGAAGGGTCAGGAGTAAAAAGGTGCTCACCAGGAAACCGAGGGTCTGCAGCACCAAGGCATAGAGCACCAAAAGACCCAGCACATATATGGCCTTCCACACTTCCAGACCTTTCCATAGATCCCCCAATCGGCTTTGAGCTTTTTGTTTTCTCCAAGTGGATATCAGTAGGATCAAGGACAATAAACAAAGAAGGGTTCCGGCAAAAAAAGTAATGAACCCGGCACCCGGTGAAACAAAGGTGCCGAAGCCGTACTGAAGGGAGGTGAGGGCCACACCTGTCCCTGCTAGCAGCCAGAAAAGGCCGGAAGTTTGATCAGGATTTCTCATTTTAATTCTTTTTATAAATACCGATCCCCAATTCCTTGAAGAGTTTTCGGTTGACCTCATTGTCTTTTTTAATAAGCTGGGCGACTTCATCCCCTTCCCGGATGTCATGGGGATAACTGACCCGTTTGAGAACCTGTTTGACCTCATCGGTCTCAGCGGCCTGATGGAAGGCCTTACTCAGCTTGGAAACGACATCTTTAGGCGTGTTGGCCGGGGCATAAATGACGATGAGGGCCTGGACGGCGAAGTCATACCCTTTTTCCTTGAGGGTCGGCACCTTGGGATAAAAAGGCATCCGCTTGTCGTTCCAACAGACCAGAAGACGCATCTGGCCGGAGTCTACCTGTTCCTTCCACTCCGGGGTCTGAGAAGTGGCCTCCACATGACCGCCCATGACAGCGGCGACCGCTTGGGGGCTGGTGGCAAAGGGCACATGGGTCCATTTAATATTTTCTTTCTGGGCCAGGTATTCCATGGCCAGATGTTGACCGGTTCCCACCCCTGAGGTGCTGTAGCGGACCTTACCCGGATTGGCCTTGGCGTAGGCGATAAATTCTTCAAAAGTTTTCCAGGGAGAATCGCTTTTCACCGCCAGACCGTAAAGATAATAAGAATAGCTGAGGATAGGCACAAATTCTTTTAAAGGATCCTGGGCGTTGTAAGGAACCGGCTGAAGGTGCGGGATACGACTGAGGGCCGCTGAACTGGTGTTGCCCAAGGTATAACCATCGGGCTTCTCGGCCTTGAGCCGGCCCAGGATCAGGGTCCCGCCCCCGCCGGTAACGTTGGAGACCACAATAGGTTGTTTAAGGATTTTTGAAGCAATATCGGAAATAGCTCGCTGACTGATATCCGTTCCTGATCCCGCACCCCATCCGACCCAGAGATTGATCGCCTTGGAAGGAAAAATGTCGGCAGCCAGGTCACCATTTCCGATAGGGATAAATAAGGAAACTAAAAGTAATGCCAAAAGAATTTTTTTCATTATAAAAACCCTTTCTTTTTTGATTGAACTTCAGGAGATGTTAAAACGAAAATAGGCTGTGGAGCCTTCTGTGCCTATTTTCATCTTTCGTGGTGCCACGCCCCAAAAGGCGGGGCATGGCGGATTCGTAGGAGTATAAAGGGAGAACCAAGGAGAGGTCAAGGAAAAACCGGCCCATTCCTCCCTTGACAAACCCCGTAATATGGTTATGATTAATCCGAAAATAGAATCCGTGATCTCCCGGGGGTCCTGCTCTATTTTCATCTTTGGTGGTGTCACGCCACTGGCGTGGCATGACGGATTAATATGTCAAAGGGATTTCATAGCCTAATCGAGAGCGCAACCCTGGTCCCTGGCCTTCGCCGGGGAGACGAATCTTTTTGGAGGCAATTATTTTTATAGTCATTCCGGCGAAAGCCGGAATCCAGTTTTGGGTTGTCGACTGAAAAGTCCCGGAGGAAAGAATTTTGATCCGTTAGTCGAGGAGAATAATTATGCCTATCTATGAATATCGATGTTCGGATTGTTCAAAAGTCTTTGAAACCATCGTCTGGAATTCCAAGGACACGGAGATCACCTGTCCCGATTGTCAAGGGAGAAATGTCGAACGACTCCTTTCCGCCTTCTGTAAGGGAAGCGGCCAGATCAGCGAAGGGGTCTCCAGGCCCTCTTCCTCCTGCGGTCATTCCGGCGGTTTTTCCTGAGCCCATTAGTAAAGAAAAGGAACCGGGCGTTCCTCAAGGAATAAAAAATGGAAACTATTTTTTGGTTGGCCGTTGTTGTTGCCGGATGGGTTATCCTGACCCGCTGGGTCTTTCCTAAACTCGGCCTGCATGGCTGAGGAGCCTCTCCTTCTTGCCAGGTTAAAGGGCAAGATCCGCCAAAAGAGAATTAAATGGCTGGTGTAATCCAGGCCTCCGCGATAGGGCGAAGGGGGAGTCGTCGGCGAAAAAATGTTTACCTGCGGCGTTGACATCACCCCTCGTCGATGCAGTAAATTTTCTATCCCCTTCATGTCTCCTGATTTTGTCCCCTAACGGCTAATTGTTGAGTGAATGAAAATAATCTTTGAAATAACTTTAAGAGATCATCTCCCTTCATACCATCAATTCTTGAACCCTATCCCAACCCGGACCAGCCGGAGCACGTATAAGTTCAAAGAGTCTGAAACATTGTTGGATTCGTTAACTTCAAGGCTCAATCCGGTTACCCTGATCCTTTTGTCGTGGTATTAAGTCACCGTCTCGATCACTATGCAGAGTCTGTCTATCTCTGTTCAAATTAAATAGACGTTTGGGCACTGACAGAAGTTCTTTTCATTTTTGGAACCTGCTTTTAATCATTCGTGGTTTGGGCGGCATCCTGATAAAGGATCAAAGGGCAACCTGTTTCCAGGAGAGCCTTTTAAAGGGTATCAGATCAAGGGCATTACTCTCGGCGGTATAGATATAATCGATATCAGAGGTTCCACCGCCGCTGGTGCTCCAGGAGGGCGTTCCCCAGGTATTATCCCCGGTAGTATTGATGTTTCCATCAGGCCCGGCAATATTGGCGATATAGATGCCGCCGCCGATGACCCCATTTCCGCCACCGCTCCTATTGAGAACCCCCTTTCCCATTACCAGGATAATACCGTCATAACTGATATTGCCGTTCAGGGTCAGCGTGCCGGTAACCACCAGGATTCCTGCCCCGGAGGTTCCTCCTATCATGGTATAATCGCCGTCAATGACCACAATTTTCGGTGAACTGGTTGTTCCCAGAGAAAAACCGGGATTTAGGGAAGAAGTAAAATCAGCCTGGCTTTTCAGGTTGCTGTAAAGGTCCTGGAGTTTGGGGAGATTTCCCCAGGGATCAGGTAAAACCATATTCTGAACCGACGGGGTTGATAAACCTCCGCCGGTATAGTTATCACGGCGGTTGTGCGGGATGCCGTTCACCACATCCGACTGTCCGGCCCCGGAATTGACGGCAATGGCCGGATGGGTGGCATCTCCGCTGTAGGTGGAGACATCACTGCTGCCGCCATTAAAAGAGACATTGGGGCCCGGCATGGTAATGGCAGCGGGAAGGTCCGGTACCCCGCCGGCTTTCTGGACGGTCACTTGGACCACGGCCTTTGAATGATCCGGACCATAGCCGAAAGAGGTTAAAGTGACAATCCCATTGGTGTCGGTCAGGGAAGTGATTCCGTCGATGGAGTCGTTGGTTAAATAGACCCTGTAACTGCCGCTACCCAGGTTGGTGCTGTTGACATAAGGATCGTCATCCGAGGATCCAAAATTTAGGACATTGGTGCTGTCGGTCAATACCCCATCGGCACCTTTAACGGAATTGAGTTGGGCGGAAAGATGACCCCCACCGGCCACCTGGGCTCGTAATTTCTCCCGGGCCACTTCTAGCCCGGCTTCGGCCAGATAAAAGGCCTGTCGGGAGGTTTTGGTATTACTGGAAATTTTTCTCCCCACATTGGCAATATTGACCGCGGCCACCCCCAGGGCGGTAAAGGCCAGAAGGAGCAGAATAACGGTGACTAAGACCATCCCTTTTTCATCTTTTAGGCTTTTTACCATTGTCTATTTCCTCCCAATCCGGACCAACCGGAACCGAAATGGATATCCTAAATGGGGTACATATCTTGTCCGGTCCGGGTAAATATCATGCTCTGCCATAAATTCTATCCATTTTTTCGTTGACTTTTATTTTTAAATAACTAATTCCTCTTGACCACCGAGGTCTTAAAAGAATAGGTGCGAAAGGTCCCGGTATTGGGATCGGGTCTCGCTGTACGAGTGGTAAGGGAAATATCGATCCGCTGGACGCTGCCTAAGGTGGTGGTACTATTGTTGCCGGCATCATAAGGGGACAGGGTCAAGGCCGTAATATTATCAGTCAGAGGCTGTCTGTTCGGAGACCCGTCCGGAGCCGCACTAAATTGCAGAATATTATCTGTTGCACTCCAGGAAAAAATTCGGGTATTGGAATCGCTCATAGAAGTAAAAATGATCTTGTCGGTGTCAGGTGAGCAGGCAGTGGTCGTATTGTCCAGACAACTGATGGTGCTGATGTTTCTCATCTCTCGAACCAGAAAGTCGGCGGCTGAACGGGCATTCTGTTGCATTTCCACTTCCAGATCCTGGGCCACCTGGGATTTGTTGGCACTGATAAACAGCTTATAAACCGCGGTCAGGACCACTCCCAGAATAGCCAGACAGATCAGCAATTCAACCAGGCTAAACCCTTTTTTGTTATCCAAAGTTTTAAACATCTTATCGGGTAATCACTGTATCCAAAGAAGTGGAATAGTTTTGACCGTTAGTTGTCCAGTTGATGGTGACCGTGATTTGTTTCATATTACTCAAACCGGAATAATATTGGATAGACCAGGACCGGTTGAAGATCCCTCCGGTGTTCTCGGTCCCTGTTAAAGGATTATTGGGATCGTTGATCGTGGCATTGGTTAAAGAGGGGAAAGAAGTATTTTTCAATTCTTCCATCTTCTTCTCTGCCAACATTATGGCTGTGTTCAGGCTTTTAGAAGAGAGGTTTCCTTTTATCGAAGTTGTCTGCAGGCCCATCAGGGCCAGCAGTCCGATAGCCATGATGGTTATGGCAATCATAAACTCTACTAAGGAAAATCCTTGGCTGTTTTTTAATGTCTTAATCATGTGATGATCATCCTGCCCGTTCCGTTGAGAGTAATCGTTTTGGTTCCTGAAGGACCTTGAATAGTTAAGGTGGTTGCCTGGCCGTTGGAGAGTATTCCGGTGGATAAGAAGGTAATCGCAGTAACGGCTTCACCTCCGGCGGCTGCCGAAAGGGTAATGCTGGGATATTCATTGTTTATAGCCCTGGTGAAGGTCGAACCGCCCCCCAGGGAATAGCTGTAGTTAGAAGAGGTATTCAACGTCAGGGTGATGGAACTGTTCGTTTTAATAGCCGTCATCCTGGCATTTTGCAAATCTCCCCAGACCTGTCTGACGGCCCCGTTCAAGCGGTATTTTTCTGTCAGGGTGTTTATGTTGGGAATGGCGATCGTGCTTAAAATAGAAAGAAGGGCAATAACTATCAGTAGTTCAATCAGGGTAAACCCTTTTTGATTGCAAAGAGAATGAGGAGAGAATCTGGTTCGACGGGCAGGCCGGAAAGCAGCGAAAGGTATTTTGACTTGTTTTTTGTCGGTATATGTTGTTTCCATAACTGGCGGATCAGCCACCCTTTCAACTTCGTTGAGATCGGGTCTGTATCTTTGCGCCCCAGCCTTTCGACTGGTTTGCCTTTTTCAGTATGTTTCTTTATAGCACAATTGCGATTTGATGTCAAATAAAATTTTGGACTTCATTTTTTTCTTGACACCATAACGATTAATCGTTAATCTACGATGAACGATTAATCGTTAAGATTATGGGATCGGAAATGGTCAAAAAACAGTCGGTCTTCGTCCAGGCCAAAGTCTCCCCTCTTGATCAGGAGACCTTTGCGGCCCTCTGCAAGGCTCTGGCCCATCCGGCCAGATTGAAAATCATCGAATACCTGAAACAGGTCAATCAGTGTATTTGCGGTAAAATCGTCGATATCCTACCCCTGTCTCAATCCACCGTCAGCCAGCACCTGAAGATATTAAAAGAGGCCCATCTGATTCAGGGAGAAGTGGACGGCCCCAGGACCTGTTATTGCCTTAACCTCGAAATGTTCGAAAAATTCAAAAAGATGGCCGCTGAATTATAAGGGTTTTTTTCCATCATCCCAAGAGGGAAGGAAATAATAATGTTGGAAACTCTGGAAAACAAGAACAACTGTTGCTCCCCACCCAAGCAGCAAGAGGATTTTGGGCCTCTCCAGATCCTGCCCATGTATACCCCTCCCAAGGAGGAAGATGAGGTTTGCTGCGGTCCAAAACCGGCCCCCCCCAGTTCGCCTTATGAAAGACCCGGCTATGAGGTCTGTTCTTTTGTGGAAGGATTTATCAATACCGCTCGCGGTCCTGTCCCCCGGATTAAAACGAATCTAGATGGGAGTGATCATCTCGGAAGCCTCATGGTTCGGTTAGGGATCAATCGCAACAACTATAAAGTCGCTCCCGGTTTGTATGCCCTGGGGACGCCGAATGCCGGATCAAACGTCCTGGTCACCGCCAACTATAAATTGAGTTTTGACACCCTTCGCCAGGAATTGACCGGTATAGATGCCTGGATTCTCGTGCTGGATACCAGGGGAGTCAATGTCTGGTGTGCCGCCGGGAAAAAAACCTTTTCCAGTGGGGAAGTGATTCGTCAGGTAAAACAAAATCATCTGGATCAGGTCGTATCCCATAGAACGCTCATTTTGCCCCAGCTTTCCGCCACCGGCGTTTCCGCCCTGGAGGTGAAAAGGGGCTCCGGGTTCGAGGTCATCTGGGGGCCGATCCAGGCCGGAGATATCAAGCCCTTTCTGGAAGCAGACCTGAAAGCAGAAAAAAAGATGCGCCAAGTAACCTTTGGTTTTAGAGAACGGCTGGTCCTGACCCCGGTGGAAGTGACCTTACTTTTAAAATATCTTCTCTGGGTTATTCCGCTTCTGTTCATCCTCTCAGGCATCGGACCGCAGCTCTTTTCCCTGACCGATCTTTGGCACCGTGGCCTGGCAGCCGCCTCGGCCGTCCTCTTGGGGATTCTCAGCGGATCAATCCTCACTCCGGTCTTATTGCCCTGGGTCCCCTTTCGGGCCTTTTCGGCTAAAGGGGCCGTCACCGGCCTGATGACAGGTCTCTGTCTGATAAGCCTTTTCTTTAGAACCGTGGTCTTGCTGCCCGCTTTGGCCCTGATGCTTCTAATTATGGCTGTGAGTTCTTATCTGGCTATGAACTTTACCGGCTGCACACCCTATACTTCTCCCTCAGGAGTGGAAAAAGAAATGCGCAAGGCCATTCCCTTACAGACGGCATCCGCCTTGCTCGGTCTGATTTTTTGGGTGGTGTCGGCCTTTATCGGGCCGATGAATTGAAGGAGGTGATGATGAAAGAAATGCGCTACCTCAGCAACGTCACCACACTTACCCTGGATGGGAGCCGGTGTGTCGGCTGCGGTTCCTGTACCTTGGTCTGCCCCCACGGCGTCTATGCCCTGAATGGGAAAAAAACCCAGATTGTTGATCGGGACGGGTGCATGGAATGCGGCGCCTGCCAAACCAATTGTCCCACAGGAGCCATTTCCCTCACTCCCGGGGTGGGCTGTGCCTCCTATATCATCAAATCCTGGACCAAGGGGAAAAACAAGGCCTCCTGCGGGCCATCGCTTTGCTGTTAAGCCCAGGGCAACATATCATTTAAAATCTCTGAATTTAACTTCGACGGCACTTATATCATCGAGACGAATGAGGGCATCATAAAAATCTTTTCCGGCAATTTTTTCCAGATGAAGAAGGCCGTTGCCGACCGCCTTAACATATCCCTGATAGACCTTTCCTGAGCGAAGGCCGACAAATATGTCCTTCCCGACTAAAGAATCCAGGTTATCCTTTAAGGTGCTTCCAACATTAAAACTCACCCCCTTGACGGCAACCGTCTGAGCAGACAAGGGGGTTGAAGACAACACCAATAGAAGGCAGCAAAACACCGTAACCACACCGACCATAGCCGACTTTTTCATAATAATACCTCCTGTGAAAATGACACAATTAGACTTGGAGGTCAGGATGCCGGACGGGCTCCCTGACCTTTTATCAAAAAACCTCTTCATTGTCAGGGAACCTCCTCCGGTCTTAACCTGACTTACAGGATAACGAATCGAAGCTGAAGGACAATTATTGGCTTATGTTCGCTGTTCTTCAACTATTATTTTCAGGCTTCGTCGGGTCAGGCCACTAATACGGCATAGTGATTTAACACCCGTGACACTTTTCAATCTTCCTTCGGTTCTTTCCAGATATTAAACCGATTCATGGCCGCAGTAACGCCTTGGTCTAAGATAACCTCAAGGGCATCACAAGCCTGATCCAGCAAGACGGGCAGGTCTTTTTTTTCAGCGGCGCTGAAAGGCTCCAAGACATAAGATTCGGTGGGCTGTTTTTCGGAGGGTCGTCCGATGCCCATCCGCAGACGAATGAATTCCTGAGTCTTCAGGTGTTCGATGATGGAGAGAATGCCTTTGTGTCCGGCCGCTCCCCCTCGGGGAACCACCCGGAGGCGGGTCCAGGAGAGATCCAGGTCATCATGGATGACGATGAGTTGTTCGGGAGTGAGTTGAAAATAACGCAGAAAATGAGCGACGGCCTCGCCGCTTCGATTCATGTAGGTCAGCGGGGTTAGGAGAAGGACCCTTTTCTGAAGGATCTCTCCTAACCCGTAAAGACTTTCGAATTTCTTTTTTTCAACGGAGAAGTGATACCGGTCGGCCAAGGCGTGCAGGGTCAGAAATCCCAGATTATGGCGGGTGGCTTGGTACTGTTTACCTGGGTTTCCAAGGCCGGCGATCAGGAACACCGAAAAACTTACCCCTGTCCCTCGGTTTTGGCTTTACCTTTTTTAGCCACTTCCACTTCCGCTGCCGGCTGTGCTTCGGTCTTTTCCTCCATCGGCGGGACGACAGTGATCAAAGTAAGCTGGGCGTCCGAGAGGACCTGCACGCCTTCGGGCAGTTTAAGGTCCTGCACATGCAGGGAATCTCCGATATCCGTCAAACCACTGATATCCACTTCCAGATAGTTGGGGATCTGGGTCGGCAAACAACGGATCTCCAATTCCCGGGACACTTCCTGGAGGATCCCGCCTTTCTCTACGGCCAGGGACTTCCCGACCACCTTCAGCGGAACCGTTACATCGATTTTCTTGGTTAAGGAGACTTCCAGAAAATCCGCATGGAGGAGTTCCCGATCAAGGGGATTTTTCTGCAGATCCTTCAGCATGACCGTTTTGACGATCTCTTGTTCATTCCCTTTAATAGTCAATTGATAGAGTGTATTTTCACTGGTTTGTTTTTTCAGGATTTTTTCCAAAGCCATCCGGGGAACACTGATAGATGTCGCTTCCGTGTCCGGTCCGTAAAAAATGGCCGGGATATTTCCGGCCCGTCGCAGGGCCCGGGCTTGGCCTTTTCCGGATGATGTTCTTAAAAAACCCTCTAGGTTGACCTGTTCCATGTTCGTGGTACTTCCTTTCCTGAAACGTTACTCAAACAAATAATGAACTGACGGAATCTTCGTCATGAATGCGGCGGATCGCCTCCCCCAAAATAGAGGCCACGGAGAGGACTTTGATCTTGGGGCAGATCTGGGACTTTTGGCCGATGGGAATGGTATCCGTAACGACCAATTGTTCAATGGGTGACTTGTTAATCGAATCCAAGGCCGTTCCCGACAAAACGGCATGAGTAGTACAGGCATGGATGCTCTTGGCTCCCTGTTCGGCCAAGGCCACGGCCGCTTTGGCCAAGGTCCCGGCTGTATCAACCATATCGTCCAAAAGAACGGTGGTACAGCCTTTGACGTTCCCGACAATATGCATCACTTCAGAAGAATTGGGCCGATCCCGTCTTTTATCAATGATGGCGATCTGGGCATTGAGCCGTTTGGCAAAGGCCCGGGCCCGTTCCACCCCTCCCACATCAGGGGAGACGATGACCAAATTATCTTTATAATTATCTTTAATATAATTCAACAGGAGGGGGGCGGCAAAGAGATTGTCTACGGGGATATTGAAAAAACCTTGAATTTGACCGGCATGAAGGTCCATGGTCAGGACCCGTCTGGCCCCGGCTGCGGTGATGAGATCGGCCACCAGTTTGGCGGAGATTGGCACCCGGGGAGCGACCTTGCGGTCCTGCCGGGCATAGCCGTAATAGGGCATAACCGCCGTGATTCGGCGGGCCGAAGCCCGGCGCAAGGCATCCATGATAATCAACAATTCCATCAAATTGTCGTTGACCGGAGAACTGGTGGATTGTAAGACGAAGACATCCTTGCCCCGGACGTTTTCGCCGATCTCCACAAAAATCTCCCCGTCGCTGAATCTTCGGACCTGTATGGCCCCCTGGGCCATCTGTAAATAGGCGCAGACCCCTTCGGCCAATTGGGGATTGGAATTCCCCGTAAAAAATTTCAAGTGATTGTTATGCATGCCGCTCCACATAGTTGTGGTTCTCCATCCTCTTGCACCAGTGCGATTAATACCAGGCCCTTTTTTTATATCTAAAATATCAAAGGCGCCTCAAGACCCTACTTCCGGGCACCCACTAATTTCCTGGCTGGGGTGGGAGGATTCGAACCTCCGAATGCGGGTTCCAAAGACCCGTGCCTTACCGCTTGGCCACACCCCATTAAAATTCCTTCAACGTTCAATGTTCGAAGTTCAAGGTGGTTAACTGCAAATGCCCTATCGAATTCTATTTTCGTAATAAGCCGTCATGCCACGCCAGTGGCGTGACACCACCAAAGATGAAAATAGGCACAGAAGGCTCCACAGCCTATTTTCGGATTATATTCCCCTGACTAAAAAAACCTTTCCCCATCCTTGATTTTTTAAGGACAGAAAGGCCTGAGCCGCATTGGTTTGATCTTCCCAGATTCCAAAAACGGTTGAACCGCTGCCGCTCATCAAGGCCTGGAGACAGCCTTCCCGGAACAAAGCCTCTTTGATCTCCCCCAGTCGGGGGAAAACAGGGAAAACGCCGGGTTCCAGATCGTTTTTTAATTGATCCTTTCGGGGGATCTCCCCCCATTCCCTTAAACTTCCTATATTACTTGTTTCCTTTTCTTCTGTCAATGGTAATTTTACCAGGCCGTAGGCCCAGGGGGTTGACACAGGAAAATCAGGACAGATAAGGACATACCACCAGAGGGGAAATCTCGGCCAAGGCAGGATCCGTTCTCCCCGTCCCAGGGCCAGGGCGGTTTGCCTTTTCAAAAAAAAGGGGACGTCAGAACCGATCTGAGCGGCCAGAACCGTCAAACGCTCGACCGGCACCTGATCCCCTAAGAGCCTGTTAAGATTAATTAAGACGGTTGCGGCATCACTGCTACCCCCCCCTAATCCACCCCCCAAAGGGATCCTCTTCCTTAAATGGATCCTCAGGGCCAAAGTCTGCCCGATTTCCTTCTCCAGGAGACGGACGGCCCGAACAATCAAATTATCTTCCCTTTCCAATTCCGGATAACCAGGGCAATAAACCTCTAAATTTCCGTTTGCGGGATGGAACCAAAGGATGTCATACAAACTGATCGGCTGCATCAGGGTCCGGATTTCGTGATACCCGTCGGCTCTTTTCCCCAAGATTTCAAGGGTCAGATTTAGTTTGGCCGGGGCCAGGGCTTTAAACCCTTTGGCTGGGACTATCATAACTTCCGCTTTATTTAAAATCGGAAAACTGTCTTAGGGTTATTCACTGTTTACCGAAAAACTGTTTTTTATACAGGTTGGTCAAAAAAGTCTCGTGCTTCCGGAGGAAGCCTTTAAAAGGTCGGCCCACGGCATCCGTTCGATCGACCCTGGTCGATCTAAGGAGGAGACTCCCGAAGGGAGTCGTACAGGATGCCATTTCAAAAACTCGACAATTCGGCTCCCGGCTGGGAGCCTTTTCTAAAGCTCGACGAAGTCGAGCGGTTCGAGCGGCCCGACCGTCTGCAAGGCATCCAAAACCAGGGACCCATCCCGAAGGGATGGGACTGAGCATTGCCCTCTATGCGAAGAAATCCCGCGGATAACGCAGTAGATGGGCTTTTTCAGCAACCTGTAATAAAATAAAAAAGGGGGGCGAACCCATCGCCCCCCCGGCTGATTTAATCCCCCTACTCACTCATGGGCAGGCTTAAGAATAGATTCATCCCGGACCGCTTAATCCGGAAAAGGACATTGGCCCCTTTTTTAACGCTACTGATTAGGGCATGATAGGTTTTGATATCCTTAACCGGTTTCCGGTTTACCTCTTTAATGATATCCCCTTCTTGAACACCGGCCTCTTCCGCCGGGCTTCCCTCTTTTACCTGAACGATCAGGATCCCCGGTTCATAATCCATCCTAAACCTCCTGGCCAGTTCCGGGGTGAATTCCTGGACAACCAGACCTAAGGTGTCTTTGGTCTGGGATCGGCTGGAGGCAACCATTTTATCGTCCAGTTCCTGAACCTGGACCTTAAAGACTTGTGGTTTGCCTTCTCGCAAAACCTTTACTTCCACGACCTTCCCAACCGCCACGGCGGCCACCAGTCGAGGCAGGTCGTTCATCTCCTTAATCGTTTTCCCGTCAAATTCAACAATGATATCTCCGGCTTTTATCCCGGCCTTTTCGGCAGGTCCTCCTTGAGTGACATCTCCGACCAAGGCCCCGGATTCATCTTTCAGATTAAAAGATTTGGCCAGATCGGGCGTGACCTTCTGGATCATGACCCCAAGCCACCCCCGGGTTACCTTCCCTTTTTCCTTCAATTGGGAAATCAGTTCTTTGGCTGTATTGATGGGAATAGCAAAACCGATCCCTTGCCCCTGGGCAAAGATGGCCGTATTGATCCCGACCACTTCCCCTCTTAGATTAATCAAGGGACCGCCGCTGTTTCCCGGATTAATGGAGGCGTCGGTCTGGATGAAATTATCATAGGGACCGGCACCGATGACCCGGCCTTTGGCACTGACGATCCCGGCGGTCACCGTATGGTCCAACCCGAAGGGGTTGCCGATGGCCACCACCCAATCACCGACCCGGAGTTCATCGGAATTCCCCAGTTTAATGGGTTGAATTCCCTTTCCGGATTTGATCTTGATCAAGGCCAGGTCGGTTTTGGGATCCCGGCCGATGACTTTGGCCTCAAATTCCTTATTATTGGTCAAAAGGACCTTTATTTCGTCAGCATCATCCACTACATGGTTATTGGTCAGGATATGTCCCTCGGCGTCGATAATAACCCCGGAGCCCAGACTTTTTTGTTTATATTGCCTTTGCTGGGGCATTTCGTCTCCAAAGAACCGTTCAAAAAATTCATCCATTGGACTTCGACGATCGCGCTGTCCCCGGAAAAAGTCAAAGACCCGGCCCCCTCCCCTGACCTTTTTAGTGGTGCTGATATTGACCACCGAGGGTGACGTCGCCTGGGCCAGATCGGCAAATGAAGGGACCCCGCCGATGATCGGGACATCGGTTTTGGCCGACAGGGGATTGGTCCAGTTAAAATTTGCAGCGATAATTAGCCCGGCGATTAGAGATAAGAGAGACACCCCGATTAGTGCCCAGGCAAATCGATGTTTTTTCAAAAATTCTGCCATCCTCATTTCCTCCTTATTGTTACGGTCCAAGGCATCGGAATGTCGGTTTAAGGTCGATTTTAGCCAGAGCCCGGCTCCTTAAACCTTGAACCTCAGACTTTTGCTATTTTAGCCGAATAAAAGCCATCCGTAAATCGTATAACATACCGTCCAACAGCTTCTGCTCGTCCTCGGTCAAATTCCCTTTGGTTTTTTCTTTTAACAAGGACAAAGTATCAATCCCGTGTTTGGCCAGGGGCAGATCCTTCTTTTTCTCCCCTGTAGACGGGTGCGGGAATTCCCCCAAATGAAATAAGACCTCAGTGCTCAAGGAAACGATTAGGGTTGAAAAATTAACCTCCGGAAGGGGGGGATAAGACGGACTCTCTTGGGTTTCGTCTTTCACTTCGGCGGATTCTGCTTGTAAAGCGGGTTTAGGTTGTTCTGCCTGCTGTTCCGATTCCGAAAAAATCTTCCTGCGGTCCTTGAAGACAAAGCCTTTTTCTTCATTCTCGGACATGGTCCGTATTCCTCCTTGCTACTTTTTTGGTTTTCCTACCTGATGAGTTTTATTGACTCTATAATAATAATTAATTAAAAAAAATCAATCTTTCTCTCTCGTTCCCGCTTCGGGCAATCAATTCGCCTACCGCCAGCCAAGACACAAGGTGCCTTGGTATTGACTATAGGGAATAAAAAAAGTTAAAATGACCGTATTAAACCGATTCTAAGCCCCGCCCGAGGCGGTTTACTAAAAAGGTGAAATCCATGAATTCCTTTGAAGGGTTAGGAAGAGCGTTAATCGTACTTGGTCTGATCTTGGCCGTCTTGGGAGGAGTTTTTCTACTCTTACCCAAGATCCCCTGGCTGGGGAAATTGCCCGGGGACTTGTTTTTCAAAGGGGAAAAATGGTCCTTCTATTTTCCCGTCACCACCTGTATCATCGTCAGTATCATCCTGACCCTTATTCTGGCCATTTTTAAACGATAGTTTCCTTATAGCGGGAGATAATTCGCTGAATAATTTCCGAGGTCGAGATCTGAGGGACTAATTCCACCCGGTAGACCTCCCCCCCATAGGATTGAACCAGGTCCGACCCGATGATCTTATCCGGAGACCAGTCGGCCCCTTTGACCAGAATATCCGGTCTGACAGCCTCAATCAAAGCATATGGATCGACTTCGGCGAAAAGGACGACATAGCCGACGCAGGCCAGGGCCGCCAGGACCTCGGCCCGCTGATCTTCCGAAATCAACGGCCTTTTCGATCCTTTAATTACCCGGACCGATTGATCGTCATTTAAGCCCACAATCAGACAGTCCCCCAAGGAAGCCGCTTCCTGAAGATAAGAGACATGCCCGACATGGAGAAGATCAAAGCATCCGTTGGTAAAGACGATTTTCTTTCCCTCTCGTTTTAATTCCGAGACCACTTGGGAGACCTGTATTCGGGAGATTATTTTGGGGTTCATTCGAGGCCTACTCTCGCCAGGGTCAGGACAAAAACTTGTCCGGCCCCCGCTTTCTTTAAGACTTTAGCACATTCATTAACCGTCGCCCCGGTGGTAAACACATCATCCACCAGCAGAAGATCTTTCCCTTTGATTTCATTCGGATCTCCGACGACAAAGGCCCCCCGGACATTCTTTTCCCGCTGGGAATGATCCA
>Ga0233425_10004261_pt1 | contig 24305 bp, 22 predicted proteins | sample Watercolumn_Towu_2_FD_181712 | JGI IMG/M metagenome (GOLD analysis project Ga0233425, IMG submission 181712) | Freshwater microbial communities from Lake Towuti, South Sulawesi, Indonesia - Watercolumn_Towuti2014_140_MG | ecosystem: Environmental > Aquatic > Freshwater > Lake | place... | reverse complement strand
GAGCTATCACGAGTGCGGGGATCTCTCGCCGTTCGTCAGGGCAGGAAAGGCGGTCTTCCACATCGAGTATGTCGATGATCCCGGGGAGGGCCCGGCCCGCGCCGCCGAGGTCTGCGGCGATCCGGCGATCGCGGGCTTCTCCACGCTGATCAAGACATGGGACCTCGACGCCTGGCGGATCGCGTGTGACTGACGAGATCTCCGCGGGTATGCCCGGATGAGTCGGTCGGAATCTCCGGGGTGGGGGGGAGACTGAAATCAGAAGATCTCGTGAAAGACTGGCTTGCTTTTCTCCGTCGAGTCTGGCACAACCCCTTTTCGGAGGAGGAGGGAGTCATGGCGAAGAAATCAACGAACACCTCGAACACGGCAGGAACGGCGAGCGCCGGCAAGAAACGGTCACTGGCCCGTCGGTTCAACGACTCGCTCACGCTGAAGGCTGTGAAGACATCTACAGCCAAGCCGCTCGACAAGCGTACGGCCCGGCGGCTCGAGCGATATCGGAGTGAGCTCAAGACCGGGAAATCACCCCGCGGTCAGGGCCTCACCCCGCTCGATGTCGCGATGCGGATCGACGAGTTGCTGACCCACGGCGCGAAGCTCGCGGATCTCAGGAAGCTCATCAAGCCCAGGGCGGCCGAGTTCGATCAGTCCGCGCTCGTGGACATCCTCAAGGAGATGCACCCGATCTACCGGTACCGCGCCGACGCGTACCGGTTCGCTGGTGTCTCGAACGAGGCGCTGCTCGCGGCGGGGATCATCGAGAAGCTCCCCGCGCGACGAGGCCCGAAGCCCGTGGTGAAAGAGGTGGACTCGTCCAAGAAGGGGGTGGCCAAGAAGAGGGGCAAGGCGACCTGAGTCTTCAGGCACCGGTCCAGTCTGCTCACACCGAGATCTCGATCTGAACGCGGACCAGAGGACCGTGATCATGGTGCGTGTATCCCTGTGACGGGCACCGATCCCGTCTCAGAACAACCCTTGTCATTCCACGGAACGGCTCGGCCTTCCCCCGCCATCACGGAGGTGAGCGGCTCGAGCTGCGACCGAGGCGCACGAGGAGGACCATGCGGCTCGATATCGTTGCCGAGAACCCGGTGGAGCAGATCGCGTTGTGGTCGGGTCTGATGCCGCGACCGCTCATGATCGCATTTTGGGGAATGGGCTATGCCCGATGCCTGATGACCGCCATCCGCATGGGCATCTTCGAGACATTGAGCCGAGGCCCGCTGACAGCCGCGGATCTGGCAGCGGAGCTCGGGGCCGATCCGCTTGGTACCGACGTCCTGCTGTCCGCGTTGAACGGGATGGGTTTCCTGCGCAAGAGCGGGGACTCCTACCGGAACAGCCGGGCGGTCGATCGCTGGCTCGTGGCCTCCTCGGCGCAATCCGTGGTCGATTCGATCCTGTTCTGCGAGGACATCTGGGACCAACTCGATCTCCTCCCCGAGGCGGTACGGACCGGCGAGATGCGCCGGTTCCACGACGCACCCATGCCCGACGGATTCTGGGAGCGGTACATGCGCGGCCTCGCGACCATGGCGCGGCCGATGAGCAGCATGGTCGCACGAAAGGTCCGGCTTCCCGCCGGCGCGTCGCGGTTGCTCGACGTCGGTGGTGGGCACGGGATGTTCAGCGTCGGGATGTGCAGGCGCTGCCCGGGGCTGCGAGCCGAGGTGATCGACCTGCCGGACGCGGCAAAGCACGGACGCGAGATCGTCGCGAGTGAGGGGTTCACCGATCGGGTCACCTACCGCGAGGGCGACATGCGTGTCGTCGACTGGGGGACGGGATACGACGGAGTCCTGCTCTTCAACGTGCTCCACAACTCCACGGAGGAAGAGGGCAGGTCATTGCTGCGTCGCGCCTTCGACGCGCTCAACCCGGGCGGGACCGTGGCGATCATGGACTCAGAGCACCGCCCGCGGGCCGGGAACCACAGCTTCATCGGCGGCTACAACGAGCTCTTCTTCTTCCTCGTCTCGGGGACGCGGGCCTGGCCCGAGGCGACCATGCGAGGGTGGATCGATCAGGCGGGGTTCACATCGATCCGGACCACCCGCCTCCTCGCCCTCCCCGAGGTGATCATCTGCGGCACCCGGCCCGCGTGAGCCCCCCTCCCGCTCCCCCTCCCGCTCCCGAGCTCAGCACTCGCAGCTCCCGCCGCACGCAGAGAGGCCGAAAGCGACGGGGTTCTCCGACCCGATGACGAAGCCGGAGCGCCAGCCCCTGTCGATGAAATCGACCGAGATGGCGCCGAGCCGCTCGCCGAGCGCCTTGTCCACGAGGTAGGTCACGCCATCGAGCTCGGTCTTCACATCGGTGTCTTTTGGCTCGTCCAGAGCCAATGCCAGCGAGGGACCGCTTCACCCACCCTGCTGGAGGACCACCCGGATCGCCGCCTCCGGGGCGTTTTCCGACAGGTACTCGCCGAGCTTCGCCTTCGCGCTGTCAGTGACCTCGATCATCTCGACTCCTCCACGGCCCAATACCTACACACGATTCCGGATAGGTCAAGCCGGATCACCGACCGGGGAAGTACCTCCGGAAGGGTGGCGGAAGGTCTTCGACGACCGCGCCACCGGCCGACACGTGACGTGGATCGAACGTGTTCCAGAACAGCACTCGCTGGCCCGCGAGCCGCGGCGCGTGATCGATGAGCCCGGCGAACGCCTTGGCCGTGTACGTGAGGTCGAGCTCGAGACCTCCGAGATCGCGGGCGAGGTCCGCGGCCCGCTGTCCCTCGGGCGTCGGGATGGCGTAGCCGGGGCCTGCGGACCCGTGCTCGACGCTGAGCAGCTCGAGCGTCGGTTCGGGGAACGACGGATCGAGGCGGCGCAGGAAGCTCGCGGTCCTGGCGATCTCGGCCCGGAGGTTCTCGTCGCTCCCCGTCCCAGGGTTCGAGGCCCTGACCGCGACGAGGCGCGTGGGGAGACCGGCGGCCCGGAGCCCGACGTGCAGCCCCGCCGCGGTGCCCAGCGTCCCGGCGGCCACGAAGATCACGTCGGGCACCGGGAGCTGGCTCGCCTCGCACTGCTCCGCGAGCTCGAAGGCCGCGTTGACGTACCCGAGGTTGCCGAGCGCGGACGTGCCGCCGACCGGGATGACGTACGGCGGCGCGTCGATCGCCCCGACCTGCATGACGACCCGGGCCGCGGCCGCGTCGTCGGACGCGCCGACCGGGACCTGCTGGCACCCGAGGCCGCGTTCCGCCAGGAGGTGCTCGCGGGCGTGCGCGCTCGGTCGCTCTGGGAGCAGGGCCAGGACGCAGCCGAGGTCCATGCGCCGGGCGTGGACCGCCGTGGCCAGGGCGTGGTTCGATCCCACTCCGCCGAAGGTCAGGACGCTCGAGGCGCGCCGTGTGAGCGCATCGGCGAGCAGAACCTCGAGCTTTCGCGCCTTGCTGCCGCCGTAGACATCTCCGGCCCGGTCGTCCCGCTTCACGAGAAGCGCCGGCAACGCGAGGCGTTCGGCGAGCGCGTCCGCCGACGTGACCGGGGTGGGCAACCCGCCGAGGTCCATCCAGGGCACCGCCTCTGCCAGCCGCGGAAACCGGGCGAGGAGCGGCCGGGCGGGGTGACCGGCGCCGGCCGCGGCAGGGGAGCCCGACTCGGGCGTTGCTCCTCCGAAGGCCATGCATCCCACGGCGCAGGCCCCCGCCCGGAGGAACGTCCTCCTCGAGAGCCCGGGCCATCCTTCGTCTCTCGTCATCGCCACGACGCGCCGCCTGCCTCTGCCATCGACCGATCCCACCATGCAACGAACGGGAGCCGCGCGAAAGTCCCGTCGATGCCTGGACGCGACATCGAGGCCCCGGATGTCCTATGATGCGCGAGAGGTTTGGTGATGAAGAGCTCGAAGCCACGCGACATGTTGGTGCAGCTCCTTCTCGTGCTGGTGACGGCCGTCGGGCTGGCCCTCTGCACGGCGGGGTGCCAGACCGATGCCTGCGAGGAGGAATGCGAGGGCCACGAGGACTGGGAGTACGAAGGGTGCGAGGAGTGCGCCGAGGGCCCCGGGATGCCGGAGAGTGAGTGCGCCGACATCTGGTGCAGCTAGCCCGGGCTCGTTCAATCGGGAGCTGGAGATGCTCACGGCTCGCGGGTTGGTGGTCTCGACGTTGCGGTGACGGGCTCGTCCTCGGCCTCGACGTCGGCGCCCGCTGCGAGCCGGTGTGATCGGATCGGATCGGCGCGGCCCGCGACGGAGACATCCGGGCCGGCGACGAAGGTGAACGGCACGTCGGCGCAGGCGAGGAGCTCCGACGAGATCAGGACCTCCCCCCCGGTGGCCGCCGCGCAAAGCGCTTCCGCGGCTCGCGTGACCTCGCCCGCAATAGTCTGCGCCATCAGGTGCTCGTCGCCGGCGTTCAGGACCAGGACGTCGCCCAGGTGGAGCCCGAGCCGCCACGCCGGACCGGGCTCGCCCGCTGCGACGAGTCGTGCTCGGATCTGCTCGAGCCGCGCGGCGAGATCGACCGCGGCCTCGAGGGCCGGGGCGCAGCTCACATCGACCCGGGCGAAGAACGCGAGGCATCCGTCGTGCGAGATCCGCTCGATGCCGCCGCCGCGTGGGAAGATCGTCTGTGACACGGCTCGTACGATGCCGCCGAAGACACCGAGGACGCCCTCGGGAGCGAGGCGGTCGAACACACGGCCGTCGTGATCCATCCGGACCGCCAGCACGACCGCTCGTCGCTGCCTGACCTCGGGTTCCGTGGGTCCGGCGCGAGTGAGGACCCGCTCGACGACGTCCTTGGAGAGGTACCGGCCGAGACTCTCGATGACCTGCTCGCGCTCCGTGACGTCGTCGACCACGAAGAGCGTCCCGAGTTGCTCGCCACCGGCGCCCTCGAATGGTTTGCCCTTGACGAAGACCGTGCGCTGGCCCTGTCCCTTGAAGTGGATGCGGAGCTTCCGGAGCCCGACCTCGCCGTGGAACCGGAGCTGCTCGGCGAACTCGTCGAACGGAAGCCCCTCGACCAGGCTCGCCACGTGGTCGATGGGCACGCCGATCACATGCGACGCCGAGAGCCCGCTCAGCCGCTCCATGGCGGCGTTCCACAGGAGCACGCGGCCGGTGCCCTTCTCGATCAGCAGTATCCCCGACGGCACGGTCTGGGCCACGCGTGCCTTGAGCCGCTCGGCTTCCGCGAGCTGCCGTCCGGCCTGTTCGACCTGCTGGGAGAGCGAGACCCGGAGCTCCTGGAGCTCCTCGTTCTGCCGCGCGAGGGTCTGGTTGAGACGCTGCATCCGGCCCTGGAAGATCGAGATGAAGCTGTCCACGATGTGGAAGAAATAGGGCAGTATCCGTTTGTCGAACAGGTCCGCGACCGACACGAAGCGTTGCAGGTCGTCCTTCGCTGCCTCCACGAGCAACGGCCGCCAGACGGTATACGCAAGCCACACGGCGGTGATGACCTCGGTGAGGGTGAGCTCCTCCTCCGGGGCTTCGACGACCGGGTTTCCGAGCTCCCACGTCGCCTTCTCGCCCGGAGGCGTGCCCAGGGTGTCGATGGCCGCGTCGATCATCCGGGCGACACGGCGGCGAAGCACCTGACGGTCCACGGCATGAAAACGGGGGAACGCCTCGAAGAGGGCGTCGAGCACCGCCTTCACGATGTCGTCCTGTCGCGAGCGGGCCAGCTCCGAGAGGTCCGGTACGGGTATCGATACGTTCGGGCTCAGCGGCGACGCGCCGATCCATCTCATCGTCTCGCGCCGGGGCGCTCCGTCCGAGCTCCGGTGGTCCGGTCCGAGCTCGCTGGCGGGGAGCAGGTCGATGATGCGGAACCGCTGCTCTTCGGCGACTTGGTACAGCGCGTCGGCGAGCTCGGCGGCCGACTGGTACCGCCCGGCGCGGTCCTTGTGGAGGGCCTTGAGCAGGGTCCACTCGACCGACGAGGGCAGCACGACTGGCGGGTCCAGCGTGCTCGGCAAGGGCACGGGGGCCCCGAGCTGACGTTCGATGATCTCGAGCGCTGTCGCGCCGTCGAACGGCGGCTTCCCGACGAGCATCTCATAGAAGATGACTCCCAGGCTGTACACGTCGGCGCGGGCGTCGATCAGCTCGCCGCGAGCGTGCTCCGGCGACATGTAGCAGGGCGTGCCCATGACGACGCTGTCCGATGTGAGCGTGAGCGCCGCTTCGCAGGTCGCGCCTCCCTCGATCGGCTTCACGAGGCCGAAGTCCAGCACCTTGATCCGGCCGTTCTCGAGGAGCATCACGTTGCCTGGCTTGAGGTCCCGGTGGATGAGGCCACGGCCGTGCGTCGCGGAGAGGGCCGAGCAGAGCTGGACCATGACCGAGCACGCGAGCTGGAGCGGCAAGGCCCCGCCGTCGCCGATCCGGCGGCTCAGCGTCGTGCCCTCGAGGAACTCCATGACGATGAACGAGCCCACGCGGTCGTGCTCGCCGTAGTCGAGGATCTCCACCACGTTCGGGTGACGGATGCGCGATGTGGCCCTGACCTCGCGGAACAGGCGCATCTGCATCTTCGGGTCCGCCGCCCGCGCGCCGTGAAGCACCTTGATGGCGCACCGGCGTCCGATGCGCAGGTGCTCGGCGTCGTAGACGATCCCCATCCCGCCCCGACCGACCATGCCGCCGAGCAGGTACCGGTCGTCGAGCACGATCCCAGTGTGCTCGCCCTTCTGCTCCGTCCGGCTGTCGCCGTCCACGAGCGGGAGCCCGTGGATCGAGCAGAACCGCTCCTCGGGAGGGAACGACCGGGCGCACACGGGGCAGTGTTTCATGGGTCCGCGCATCGTCGCATGCGGCTCTCCCGGGTGTCAAAGCCCGATTCCCCGACCGGAACGGGGGCCGAGGGGCCGTGGACCGCGGAGCAGGCGGCGTTCCGTGGGGGGCCAGATGACCCCACTCGTGATTGATAGGTTCACGATCCCGTTTCCCCGAAATTCCCGATGGATTGCTTTGGACGTGCTTCCGGCTGCCGTGATTTCCAGGGTGGAGACTCCTGGCCCCTCCTTCCGCCGGTGCAGTGCAGCTCTGGCGCAACAGAAGTGGCGACATGTCAAATGAATTCAGATTGTTTCATCTGAGGACCATGCACCCAGGCACGGGTTGGTGTGTCCTTTGCGTCGTATTTCCTTCAATAGTGTCATCTGAACACAGGAGAAACCTCGATGCATCCCGAGCACCCAGGATCACGCGTGTTCGCTCGAACGCTCGACGCGCTCGCTGTCCTGTGCGCTGCCCTCGTCCTCGGCGCCGGCTGCGTCGGGGAGATGGGTGAGCCTCCGGCGGTGGACGGAGAGGAGGACGAGGGCTCGACGACACAGCCCTCCACCGACGATGTGGGCCAGGACCCCGACAGCCCCATCGGCGACGACGTGGGTACCGAGGAGTGCGCCGACAACGTGGACAACAACGGCGACGAATTCGTCGATTGCCTCGACCCGCTGTGCGACTGCGAGCCGGAGGTCTGCACCGACAACCTCGACAACGACGGCGACGGCTTCGTCGATTGCCTCGATCCGCAGTGCGACTGCGGAACGGAGGACTGCGGCGACAACCTCGACAACGACGGCGACGGCCTCATCGACTGCCTCGATCCCCAGTGCGGGTGCGAGCCCGAGAACTGCATCGATGACCTGGACAACGACGGCGACGGGCTGAACAACTGCTTCGACCCGGAGTGCGAGTGCGAGCCGGAGATCTGCGACGACAACATCGACAACGACCTCGACGGCGCGATCGACTGCGCCGATCCGGAGTGCGACTGCACGCCCGAGGTCTGCTTCGATCAGGTGGACAACGACGGCGACGGCTACATCGACTGCACCGCGACGCCGGACCCCGAGTGCCCCTGCGACCTGTTCGCCGAGGGGTGCAGACCCAGCACCCGGGTGGCATTCCTCAGGTGCGACAACGACGCGTCCGCCAGCGTCCTGCCGGCGGGGTACGACGTGACGACGTTCACCTGCCCGGAGGTCCTGGCAGCCCCTCACCTCCTCAACGCGTTCGACACGATCGCGTACTTCGGCGGAGGGAGCACCATCGGAGGCTGGGGCGGCGTCGATCCGGGGTACAGCGTCGATGCCATGGTCGCCATGTTGACCCTGCTGTACACGGCCGGCAGGAAGGTCGTCATCGTCTCCAACCCCGACATGTCATATCTGTCGGTGGGCGACATCGCGACGCACTACCACAGCCTCGCGATGAGCGCCTCCACCATCACCGTGACGTCGTCCAATGCCATGACCGCCGGGTTCGTCCAGGCGGAGCAGATGGACACGCACATCGTCCAGTTCCACTCGGACTCCGCCGACTGGTGCGGCGATCTCTTCTTCGAGCAGCCCGGGTTCAACGGTCACTTCCACGGGTTCCGGAGGGACACGGACCTGCTGCGTGGCCTCGTTATCTACTACGGCATCTACTCGCCGACGAGCGACGTCGTGGACTTCGCGAATCGATTCATGGCGGCCAACCTCACGCAGCAGTGGAACCCGGGCTTCGGCCTGTCGGTGGAGTGCGGGCTACCCTGCGACATCGCCGTTGGCCACGGTGTCGGCAAGCCCGTCATCTACCTGTATCCCGAGGAGGAGCAGGAGGTCACCGTTCAGCTCGACTTCGAGGGCCAGCTCGTGACGACCTACCCGGAGATCGACGAGGAGATCGGCGGGTGGGACGTCATCGCTCGCCCCGACGGGACGCTCACCGACGTCCGGGACGGCCACGAGTACAGCTACATCTTCTGGAACGGTGTCAGCTCCTCGTTCGTCCCGCAGTTCGACGAGGGGTTCGTGGTGCGCGGCGAGGACACGGTCGAGTTCCTCCAGGCGAAGCTCGCCGAGATCGGCCTGCGCCCCTACGAGTACAACGAGATGATCGTGTACTGGCTCCCGTACATGGAGCACCACCGGTACAACCTGATCCACTTCGCCGGCACCGAGTACACCGACATCGCGCGGATGACGATCACGCCCGAGCCGGACTCGCTCCTCCGCGTGTTCATGGTGTTCCGTGAGCTCGAGTCCCCGGTCAGCATCCCGGAGCAGACGTTCGAGCCGTTCGTGCGCGAGGGCTTCACCGCGGTCGAGTGGGGCGGCAGCGAGATCGGCGGCGACTGGCACGTCGTCAGGTGACGGCCGGCTCGAGCCTTCTCCCGTGACTTCTCGATTCTGTCGCCCTTACTCGATCAGGACGTTGTGGAACATGAGCAGGCCGATCCCCGCGCCGTTGCGGATCCACGAGCCAGCTCCCTCGTGGCCCACGTAGCTGAGCCCCGTGGCGGTGCGGCCGTCGCCCGACAGCGTGAGCGTGACGTCCGGTCCCACGGCGCTCCCTCCGATCACGGTCACCGCCGCGCCCTCGAGCACGAAGTCGCGCTCGGCCCCGGGGTCGAAGGTGATTGGTGACTCGCGGTCACGCGCAGCGAGGGTGATCGCGGTACCGTCCGCGCTCCAGGCGAGGCTCTCGACGTTGGGTGCGTCGATGTTCCGCGGGGCGTCGTCGGCGTACAGGTCGCGACCCAGGAGCGCGGCGTACCTGTTCCCGAGCTGCTCGTAACCGTTCGTGTACGAGAAGTGACACCCGTCGTGCCCGTCGAGGCCGGTCGTGGACATGACGCTCAGGCCCTCGACCTCGTCGGCCAGGCGGCGCTGGGCGTCGCGGAGCTGGATCGAGGGGTTGCCGCAGCCCGGCCTGACCTGGGTCACGTAGACCCGCTCGAGCGAGGGGAAGTCCTCGCGCCAGTCCGCGATGAGCGCGACGAGCCCGTCGTGGTGGCCGACCGCGTCCGCGCCGTCCGACTCGCCCTGGTAATAGATGATGGCCCGCACGAGGTCGTCCACACCCGCGGTCCGGACCCTGAACAGGAACCTCCCGTAGTTGGTCGTCATGTCACCCGGGTCGGCGTCGTTGCGCTGGAAGTAGGTCACGGGCATGCCGCCCCGGGCGCCGTTGATGATCGCAACAGGGACGCCGTGGGCGTCCGAGAGCACGCGGCCCATGTGGAGCGCCCACTGGCCGACCGCGCCCGGACCTTCGGCCGCGTTCCCCTCGGCCAGGTGCCACGCCACGTCGGCCGATGTCACGGCCGGGTTCTCCGACCTCGAGCCGAACGACCGGACGAACGGGCCCTGGTCGATGTTGGCGTCGCCGGAGAACATCCGGGCCTCGGCGTTGGACTGGCCCTGGACCAGGTAGACGTCACCCGCCACGACGTCCTCCACCGACGTGACCGGGACCTCGCCGCCCGGTGAGACGAGGCGCACTTCGAGTGCGTGGGACGCGAGCACCGCGTCGATCTGCACGGTCACCTCGAACGGGTCCGCCGCCGCCCTGGAGCAGAGCAGGCCGTCGAACACCGACTGGGGCACCGCGTCGCGCAGCACGACGACCCGCACCGCGGAGTAGCCGGGTGACGACACGGTGCCGGTCACCGTCAGCGCGCCCAGCCCCGTCTCCACGTCGCGGGCCACGAACGTCCCGGCTCCTGGGAGGCCGTCGAGCGTGATCTCCGGATCGACGGTCGGAGCGGCGCCAGTGGTGACGACCACCGACCGCGCCGTGTCTGCGCCGCCCCGATCGTCGCCCACGGTGAGCACGACCTCGAAGCACCCCGCCGTCTCGAAGCGGTGGACGACCTGCTCGCCGGTCTCGGTGTCCGAGCCGTCGCCGAAGTCCCACGCGTACAGGGCGATGGTCCCGTCCTCGTCGGAGCTGGCCGACGCGTCGAACGTCACGTCGAGCGGCGCGACGCCCGTGGGCGGGGTGGCCTGGAACGCCGCCTCCGGCGGTGTGTTCTCGATGTCCCCGTCCGCGTCTCCGTCCGCGTCGCCGTCCACGTCCGTATCCGTGTCCGCGTCCGCGTCGGTCGAGCCGTCGGGGGCGAGGTCGCTGCCGCACGCTGCCGCGACGGTCGAGAGGACCACGAGGAACCACAGCTTCCGCATGGTGACGGCTCCGTGTTTCATGGACCAGGTCATCGTCTCACGAGGGTCTCCGAAGTGTCAAAGCAGACCGCTGGTGGAAACCCGGGGTGTGAGGACCATGCATGCCCAGGCATGAAGCTCCGTTCAGTGTGGACGAGGTGGACGGTGTGGACACCGTGGACAGAGTGAACGATGGGGCGATGTCCACCACGTCCACCACGTCCACTACGTCCACCAGGCAGCGGAGCTCCTGGTTGTGGGACCATGCGATTCGATCCTTGAACATCCTCCGTGGCCTCGCTAGAGTCGAGACCTCAAATGATTTTTAGAGAGGAACTGACACCATGAGCAAACTGGTTCGCGGCGGACTGATCCAGACATCCAATCCGATCAACGATCCGAGCGCGTCGATCGCCGAGATCAAGCAGGTTGCGCTCGACAAGCACATCCCGCTCATCGAGGAGGCCGGCGCGAAGGGCGTGCAGGTGCTGTGTCTCCAGGAGATCTTCAACACACCCTACTTCTGCCCGGCGCAGGACCCGAAGTGGTATGCGGCGGCGGAGCCGGTGCCCGGCCCGACAGTCGAGGCGCTCAGGCCGCTCGCCGCGAAGCACCGGATGGTGCTCGTCGTGCCTGTGTACGAGGAGGCGATGCGGGGCGTCTACTACAACACCGCGGCCGTGATCGACGCCGACGGCACCTACCTGGGCAAGTACCGCAAGATCCACATCCCCCAGACCGCCGGGTTCTGGGAGAAGTACTACTTCAAGCCGGGCAACCTGGGCTACCCCGTGTTCGAGACGGCCTACTGCAAGGTCGGCGTGTACATCTGCTACGACCGGCACTTCCCGGAAGGCGCGCGCCTGCTCGGCCTCCACGGCGCCGAGATCGTCTTCAACCCCTCGGCCACGGTCGCTGGCTTGAGCCAGTACCTGTGGAAGCTCGAGCAGCCCGCCCACGCCGTGGCGAACGGCTACTACATGGGGTGCATCAACCGCGTCGGCGTCGAGCCGCCGTGGAACATCGGCCGGTTCTACGGGTCGAGCTACTTCGTCAACCCCCGGGGCGAGATCCTCGCCTCGGCGAGCGAGGACAAGGACGAGCTCGTCGTGGCCGACCTCGACCTCGACATGATCGACACGGTCCGCGGCGTCTGGCAGTTCTACCGCGACCGGCGGCCCGAGACCTACGAGGACATGACCAAGCTGCTGCCATGATCTCCCCCCCTCTCCCTCGGGGAGAGGGCCGGGGTGAGGGCCGATACATACTCCCTCTCCCACCGGGAGAGGGCCAGGGTGAGGGCAAGAAGGAGTAGGATCGATGAAGTTCAAGACAGTCATCCGGGGCGGGACCATCGTCAACGGCGGCGCCACGTTCATGGCGGACATCGGCATCGAGGGCGGGAAGATCGCGGCGCTCGGGAACAACCTGGACGGTCAGGAGGTCATCGACGCCACTGGGCGGAAAGTCTTTCCCGGCGCCATCGACGCCCACGTGCATCTCCAGCTCCCGTTCGGCGGCACGGTGAGCGCCGACGACTTCGAGAACGGGACCAAGGCCGCGGCCTGCGGCGGCGTCACGACCGTCATCGATTTCGCGATCCAGAAGAAGGGCGAGCCGCTCATGGCCGCGGTGGACGCGCGGCGGGCCGAGGCCGATCCGAAGGTCTGCGTGGACTACTCGCTCCACGTGGCCACGACCGAGTGGAACGCCGACGTCGCGCGCCAGTTCCGCGCGGTGGTGGACTCCGGCATCCCGACCTTCAAGATGTTCATGATCTACAAGAACGAAGGCTGGATGGCGGACGACTCGATCCTGTACCAGGGGCTCGAGCTCGCGGCCGAGGTCGGCGCCCAGATCGGCGTCCACGCCGAGAGCGTGGACCTGCTGAACCTGCTGATCACTCGGTACCAGCAGCACCCGGACCGCGCGAAGCTGGGCGCGATGGCGCACGCGCTCTCGCGTCCGGCCGTGACGGAGTGGGAGGCGGTCGAGCGCGCCATCACGTGGGCCGAGGTCACGGGCGGCCGCCTCTACATCGTCCACACGTCCGCCGGCAAGTCGGTCGACCTCGTGCGTCGGGCGCGGCGGCGCGGCGTGAACGTGTACTGCGAGACCTGCCCGCAGTACCTGCTCCTCGACGACTCGGTCTTCGCGGGCGAGAACGGGCACCTGTACGCGACGTGCCCGCAGATCAAGAAGAGGGAGGACTCGGAGCTGCTCTGGGAGGGGCTCGTGAACGGGTCGGTCCAGATCCTCGCGACCGACACCTGCACGTTCACCACGCAGCAGAAGGCGCTCTGGAAGGGCGAGTTCTGGCGCATCCCCTTCGGCATGCCGGGCGTCGAGACCCTGGTCCCGCTGACCTACACGGCCGGCGTGGCCGGGGGGCGGTTCTCGGCGAGCCACTGGGTCAGGCTCGTCTCGGAGAACCCGGCCAAGCTCTTCGGCATGTTCCCGCGCAAGGGCATCATCGCGCCCGGCTCCGACGCGGACCTCGTGATATGGGACGACGACCGCAAGGTCACGATCACGCCGTCGGCGCTCCAGACCAACTGCGACTGGAGCCCGTTCGAGGGGTTCGTGACGAGCGGCTACGCCCACATGACCTTCTCGCGCGGCGAGCTGGTCGCCCGCGAGGGGAAGTTCGTGGGCAAGGTCGGCCACGGTCAGTTCATCAAACGTTCACCCGGCAAGGGAATCGAGTAGAGAGGAGACAGCGATGGGTTCCGAGAAGAAGTACATCCCCGAGATCGCCGAGCACTACGGCCGTCTGAAGAACTACGTGGACGGCGACTTCGTCGAGGCGGAGACCGGCGAGGTCCTCGACGTGATGGACCCGGCCAAGGACCGGGCCATCGCGCAGGTTCCCCTGTCGTCGAAGGCGGACGTCGACGCCGCGGTCGAGGCCGCGCAGAACGCGTTCCTCGAGTGGCGCGCGACGCCTCCGCTCTCTCGCGCCCGGTACATGTACCGGGTCAAGGACCTGCTCGAGAAGAACTACGACGACCTCGCCCGCGTGCTCACGCAGGAGCACGGGAAGGTCATCGACGAGGCGCGGGCCTCGGTCCGGCGAGCGATCGACAACGTGGAAGTGGCGGCCGGCATCACGTCGCTCCAGATGGGGTACAACCTCGAGGACGGCGCGGCCGAGGGCATCGACGAGGAGGTGCTGCGCCAGCCGCTCGGTGTGTTCGCGTGCATCGCGCCCTACAACTTCCCCGCGCTCGTGCCGTTCTGGTTCTGGCCCTACGCGGTGGCCTGCGGCAACACGTACATCGTGAAGCCCTCCGAGCAGGTGCCCGTGACGCAGACCAGGATCTTCGAGCTTCTCGAGGACGCGGGGTTCCCGCCCGGCGTGCTCAACATGGTCCACGGTGGCCGCGACACGGTGAAGACGATCCTCGAGCACCCCGATATCAAAGGCGTATCGTTCGTCGGGTCGACGCCGGTCGCGCGCATCATCTACGAGACCGCGGCGAAGAACGGCAAGCGCGCACAGTGCCAGGGCGGCGCCAAGAACTGTCTCGTCGTCATGCCCGACGCCAACATGAAGCTCACGCTGCCGAACATCCTGGGCTCGGTCTTCGGGTGCACGGGCCAGCGCTGTCTGGCGGGCTCGATCATCGTGGCGGTGGGCGACATCTACGAGACGCTGCGCGACCAGCTCGTCTCGATCGCGGGCAAGATCAAGGTCGGCTACGGACTCGACGAGACGGCGCAGATGGGCCCGCTCGGGTCGAAGGCCATGGCCGCGAAGGTCGTCGGGTACATCGACAAGGGCGTTGCCGAGGGCGGGAAGCTGCTGCTCGACGGCCGCGGCGTGAAGGTCGAGGGGTTCCCGCGGGGCGCGTTCGTCGGCCCGACCATCTTCGACGACGTCACGCCCGAGATGACCATCATGCGCGAGGAGATCTTCGGGCCGGTGTGCTGCATCTACCGGGTCGGGAGCATCGAGGAGGCGATCGCGTACGCCAACACGAGCCCGTACGGCAACGCGTCGTCGCTGTTCACGAACAGCGGACCCGCGGCGCGGAAGTTCCGGTACGAGGTCCAGGCCGGCAACATCGGGGTCAACGTCGGCATCGCCGCGGCCATGGCGTACTTCCCGTTCGGAGGCTACAAGGCGTCGTTCTTCGGCGACCTCCACGGCCAGGGCCTGGACGCCATCAACTTCTTCACCGAGCGCAAGGTCGTCATCACCCGGTGGTACTGACCGGACACGGGGCGCCCGGCGAGAGCTCCACGAGGAGAGGTGAGATGTCAGGAAAAAAGACCACGGGTGTTTGTACGAAACCCCGGATGACGCTCCAGCACGCGATCGAGGAGGCGAGCCGTTGCCTGCTCTGTGACGACGCGCCGTGCAGCAAGGCGTGCCCCGGGGGCACGGACCCGGCGAGGTTCATCCGGCAGATCCGGTTCTTCAACTTCAAGGGCGCCGCGCGCACCGTGCTCGGGAACAACCCGCTCGGCGGCGTGTGCGCTCACGTCTGCCCGGTCGAGGACACCTGCGTGGGCGCGTGCCTGCGCACCGGGATCGACCGGCCGATCGACATCGACGGCCTCCAGCGCTTCGCCGTGGAGCACGGGCGGCAGGTCGGCGTGAAGGCGCTGTTCCGCGGCGAGACCGCGCGGCCCGAGCGGGTCGCGGTCGTCGGCGCTGGGCCGGCGGGTCTCACGGCCGCCGCGCGGCTCGCCGGCCTCGGCTACGCGGTCACGCTCTTCGAGGCCAGGGACGCGGTGGGCGGCATGCTCCGCTACGGCGTCCCGGCAAGCCGGCTGTCGGAGGCCGACCTCGGCGCCGACGTGAAGGAGGTCCTGGAGCTCGGCGTCGAAGTTCGCGCCGGACGCCGCGTCGAGGGCAAGGACGGAGCGCTGGCATTGCTGGACCAGGGCTTCGCCGCGGTCTTCGTCGCGCCCGGGCTGTGGAAGCCGCACGCTCTCCCGCTGCCCGGCCGCGACCTCGACGGCGTGACGACCGCGCTCGACTTCCTCGCCCTGGCCCGCACCGACGCGGCACAGGCCGCGGCGCTGGTGAAGGACCGGAACGTCGCCGTCGTCGGCGGCGGGTCGGTCGCGATGGACGTCACGCACGTGTCGCGCGAGCTCGGGGCGAAGCGGATCTACGCGATCGCGCTCGAGGGCATGAACGAGCTGCCCGCGAACGACCGCGAGCTGGCGCTGGCGATCGAGGACGGGGTGGTCGTCATGCCGCAGCACATGGTGAAGGAGATCATCGGCCGCGGCGGGAAGGTCACGGCGGTCACGGGCGTCGAGACCGAGTGGATCGAGCCGGGCAAGCTCGTCCCGAGCAACGCCCGCGAGGTCGAAGGAACGTCGTTCCGGCTCCGGGCCGGCGCCGTCGTCCAGGCGATCGGCCAGGGTCCGACCGACGCGGTGCGCGGCCTCGTGGTCGCCGCGACACTGAAGAACGGGCTGCTCGCCGCGGACGAGGCGACCCAGGCGACCGGCGTCGCCCGGGTCTACGCGGGCGGCGACGTGGTCCGGGGCGCGGGCACGGTCATCGCGGCCGTCGGTGACGGCAAGCGCGCCGCGGACGCCATCCACGAGATCCTCTCGGGCCGGACGGAGGTCGCGTCATGAAACGGAACGTCAACCTCAAGGTGAGCTTCTGCGGGGTCGATTTCCCGAACCCCTTCTGCCTCTCGTCGTCGCCGGTGGGCAACACCTACGACATGTGCGCACGCGCCCTCGACATGGGCTGGGGAGGGGTGGTGTTCAAGACCATCGGTCTCGACCGCGAGGTCTCGATCACGCACCCGTCGCCGCGGCTCAACGCGTACCACAACCTGCCGTACCGGGTCGCGGGGCTCCAGAACGTCGAGCAGATCTCGGACCGGAGCACGAAGGACAACTTCGCCGACTTCGCCCGGCTCAAGAAGGACTACCCGCACAAGGGGCTCGTGTGCAGCATCATGGGCCTGACCCACGCCGACGACTGGGCCGAGCTGGCGAAGATGGGTCAGGACGCGGGCGCCGACATGCTCGAGTGCAACTTCTCCTGCCCGCAGATGACGGTCGAGGGCACGGGGCACAAGGTGGGTCAGGACGCGGCGATCATCGAGAAGCTGACGTCGATCACGAAGTCCGCCTGCACGATCCCCGTGATGGCGAAGATGACGCCGAACGTGGCCGACATGGTGCCGCAGGCGCTCGCGGCGCAGGCTGGCGGCGCCGACGCCATCTCGGCGATCAACACCGTCAAGGCGATCAGCGCGGTGGACGTCGAGACGTGCCGGCCGCTGCCGAACATCGCCGACCGGTCGTCACCGAGCGGCTTCTCGGGGAAAGCCGTCAAGCCGATCGCGCTGCGGTTCGTGTCCGACATGGCGCGCGAGCCGCGCCTCACGATCCCGGTCTCGGGCATCGGCGGCATCTACACGTGGATCGACGCTGTGGAGTTCCTGCTGCTCGGCGCCACGACGCTCCAGGTCACGACGGCGATCATGCAGCACGGCTACCGCATCGTGGACGACATGATCGAGGGGCTCGAGGACTACTTGATCGACCACGGCCACGCGTCGGTGCACGACGTCATCGGCAAGGCCCTGCCGCACCTCGCCGACCCCTCGATGCTGAGCCACGAGACGCAGGTCGTGTCGGTGATCGACCACGCGAGGTGCGTCGGCTGCGGGCAGTGCTACCTGACCTGCCGCGACGGCGCGGCCCAGGCCATCACGATGAACGCCGAGCGCCGCCCCGTCGTGGACGAGGACGCGTGCTTCGGCTGCCTGATGTGCCAGCACATCTGCCCGGTCCGCGACTGCATCGGCTTCAAGACCGTGCCGCACCACCTGTTCAAGGCGGTGGGCTCCACGGGCTGCCACTGCTGAGCACGGAGTCACGAGGTACACCATCACCAGGTAGGGCGGGGGCCCGCCCGAGTCTCCCTCGCAGATATCACGGACCTAGACGATATGGCTGGAGCACGTTGAAACATGGGGTATATTTGTTTCGCAAGGACAAGGGCACCACGAGGGAGAAGGACGAGATGAAACGGACATTCCGCGCCAGCGTTTGGCCCGAGGGTGATGTGTTCGTGGCCCAGTGCCTCGAGATCGACGTTGCCAGCCAGGGCGAATCCGAGGCAGAGGCGCTCGCCAACCTTGCCGAGGCCCTCAGGCTCCACCTCTCCCCGCCGACGGCCACGGTGGTGCCCGAGGTCAGCACCATCGAGGTGGACCTGGATGCCGCTTAGACCGACACCCTACCGGGTCGTGAGAGCCAAGCTGCTGGCCGCCGGGTTCCTCGAGGTCGGGCAAGAAGGCAGCCACGTCAAATTCGCCCGAGATACCGGCCAGGGTCTCAGGACGGCCATCGTGCCCCATCATCGCGAGGTCGCTGCAGGCACTCTCCGTTCGATTCTACGGCAAGCAGGTATTTCTCAGGACGAATGGGAGATATTGTAGTTTTCCGGCGAGGTGGCGAAGGAGGCCCGCCCGGTCGGTGACTCCGACATTCCGTGCTACTCGCCGGTATCGACACCCCCGACGTCTGGCGGAACCTCCGATCCCGCGGGATGATCATCGCCGCAGCGTTGCGGAGGGCTCGATCCACCGAAGAGGAGCTCGCCGCCGGCTGGTCGGATGCTCGAACCGGCGGGATCACGCCTCCCGAGCGCCGTCAGGACGCTCGATACCGCCGGATCGGCCACCCCGACGCCGGTCGGAGACCTCGATACCGTCGGATCGACCCTTCGGAACTGCGCCGGCGAGCATGATCCGGCCTCTGCATGCCTGGTGCAAGCCTGCGGAACCTCTCATCCCGGTACATCTCATCGAAATCATGGGAGAAGGCTCGCGGGATAGCGCCCTTGACACTCGAGACGTGGCGGGGTAGGCATACGGACAGGCCTCCAATCCGGGGGATCTGCAACAGAAGGGGACATGTGATGAAACTACCTTCGGAATCGTCGTCGTCGTGGGCCCATCTCGGGTTCGCGGCCTACACGCGGGCCTCGGTCAAGGCGTGGTCCGGGTTCTCCATCCTCACGGCGGAGGACCGAGCCTTCCTCGCCGAGCTGGAAGTCTCGCTCAAGGGCGCGATGGAGTCCCTGCTCAAGGAGGCGCGGGAGACCGAGAACATGATGTACTTCGGTCGTCCCGAGGCGATGGCCAGCCAGAACGCCTGGATGGTCCTGATCAAGCGCGTGGTCACAGAGATACTGAACACGGTCATCGCTCGCGTGGGGAACGGGTCGAAGGACCACCCGAAGGTGCGCGAGTTCCTGCCGAGCCTGGCGACCGGCATCACCAAGTCGAGGTTGTACGAGCGCCCGAAGCTCGTGGAGCAGGCGGCCGGACGTCTCGAGAAGCTCGAGTCGACCTTCGACGAGAAGGCGCCGGCCGTGGCGCGTCTCCGCGAGACGGCGGCCGGTGCCCATACGGCGATCGACGCGGCCGATGACGCCTGGACGGCGTGGAGCACGGAGCGGAGCGAGGAGGTCGTGGCCAAGGGCCGGCTCCGGCTCGAGCTCGAGCGGGTCCACCACTCGCTCGGAGCCCGCTTTCCTGGTCAGCGCGACTTCGTCGAGTCCTTCTTCCTCCGCGGCTCGAAGCCCAGCGAGGGCGAGTCCGAGCCCGAGACCCCCGCCCCGCCGGCAACCGAGCCCCAGCCACCGGCGTGACGCACGACGTGTGAACGCTGTGTGTCGTGTGTTCCCTTCGAGATCCACCGTCACCTCGTCGGTTTGACTCTCGATTCACGCTCCGATAATTGTCGAGTTGTACACATGCATTTTCGACTTCGACCGGCCAAAGTAACAACTTCTTTCCCCAGCTATCTCCACTGCAAGCGTGTGCTCGAGTCAAGTCCAGTACAACTGAAGATAGTGCGCGGTCGGTTCCCATTCGCCAGGGTTATGTGATATTTTCTGCTCGTGGAATTGCCCGATGAATGCATACTTGTGCCATTTGCTTGCGTAGAATGTTCGAAATATCATCTTGATGAAAGCCTGAAAACACATCGGTTGATGAACGTGAATGCGCGTGTCCCTAAACTGCGAATGTAAGTGGACCAGCGGGTGATCCTCTCCATCTCGTCCGGGGTCGAAGTCGAAACGCATAGGACTCCGTAGTGTCATTGTGAATATTTCTCCCGCCTCCGACGGCGATTTGAGGTAAATTTCAATGGCGTCGGTCAAGTCCCTCCAGTCATCAACATGGTCGGCGAACTCCACTGGGCATGGCCAGTACAGAAGGTTATGGCCAAGGATCGCATCCCCAGCGCACTCATATGAAACTCTGATCAGAGAATGGTCGAACAACAGGCATGTAAACTCGCAATTCCTCAACCACGCCAGGTACTGCTCCAGCGACCCAAACGGGAGAACGCGCGTGGTGCTACCCGTTCGATTCGGGTATGTCACGATGGTCCGTTCGCCTGCTGCTACTTCGATTTGCGAGTTGAAGAACGTGACGAGCCCTTCGCTCGCCAGATCCTGGCATGTACTCAGAATCGTTTTGATAAGTTGCTTTGGCGTCATTCATCGCTCTTCCTGATCTTTATCTCACGAAAGATCGCATTGAGTTGCGGCATGGCGTCGGGAGAAATAACGCCGGATCTCATCAATTCGAGAATTTCTTCTAAGCTCTTTTCAGCTTTGCGTATCTGGCTCCTCTCGTGTGCGGTGCGGTCCCGGTTGATTTGTCGAACACTCTCCAGTTCCGGCTGGGTCGGAATGCGAAATTTCAGCTTGTAGTCGCTGCCGACAACTTGGTCTATCTCTTTCTGCAGCATTTCCATTTCGGCGCCGACGCCAGTCAAGCGAACCCATCCACGCGACCGCGTGATACCGGTGAACAGGATATTCCGCAGGCGGATCATCTCATGGCCTACGGAGCAATAGTGAGAGTTGGCCATGTAGACCATGGGGGCCTCGTTGCCCTTGGCCCGGTAGATGCCCGATACGGTGATTGATCCACTCTGCGAGAAGATGTCGCGGTCGTTTGTCACACCGGCCAAGTTCGAGGTGAGGCCACGGCTGTCCAAATGGCGCCGCAAAGATAAATACTCGTCTTTCTGTGATATTGCATTTGGTAGGATTACGAGAATGTCGTCTGGATCAAGTTCTTCTTCCTTTATGTTTCGCTCGACCTGCTCCGCTATCCAGGCGTACTGTTCGTCGTTTGAATTAAAAGTGGCTGAAACCAAGGCATCGCTGGGTTCAAGTAGCGAGGAGTAGAAATGAGGGTAGGAGTGAGGCGCGCGCACCAGTGTAACCTGTTGGCCTTCTTCCAGGTGGCCGCTCTCAACCACGTAGCCGATGTCCATCCACAAACTGGGCTCGTCGAAATGCTGAACCAAATTAGCTTCACGGAAAAGACCGAAACCTAGGGCGTGGGCTAAGGTCAGTGCCCAAGGAGTATTTCGGTAGCAAACTGGCAGTATGATGTCCTGCTGTGGCGAATTCGGGGCATTGATTAAGCTCAAATCCCGGCCAAATAGCTCTGGCGTTGAAGCCATGCCAGCATCGGACAAGTTCTGCAACTCGTCATAGGCCCAAATGATCCGCTTCGGCTGTTTAATGATAGCGTCCACTATGCGGAAGAACGACTGGGGTAGATCCTGGGCTTCGTCTATTAACACGACGTCGTATACATCTAATTGCTTCCCTTTGAGAACCGCAGCCAGTTCATCACAGACGCCCGCGAACGCCCTCACCGAACCATATCGGTTCTTGGCGCTCACATAGTTTATCGGAGAAATATTGACCGCGTCACATGCGATGGAATACAGTCCTTCTGAAGCTGACGATCCCCACGAGTGGACGATGTGGAGTTTCTGCCAGTCGGGCATGTCACCCATGTGCTCCAGTGTAAACCGTTCAATCAGATCCCTAAATTGTTGATAGAGGGATCGAGTATAAAATGTGACGGCGATGTTCCAGTCGGGGTGCTGTGTGTGGAGATATGCCGCCTTGAGCGCGAGAACAACGGTCTTGCCTGAGCCGGCCAGTCCACGGATGCGCTGTGGTCCCTCCGGCGTTTCAATTGCGGCTGACTTCTGCCATCGGTCCAAATTTGCGATATCCTTCTCGATCTTCCGTAAAACAGAACCCTTGGAATCAGCCCTCTGGACGTTCTGGCGTTTTTTAGATGGCTTAATGGTTGTAACACGTTGTATAGCAGCGCACAGTTTGCGATAGAGATATTCATCTTGTATCCCCACCGCATTATCCAAAACATGCTGAATGTTGTTTGGGGAGGCAACCAGGTAATCGTCGATGGTGTCCTCGGGGACTTGCCCCTCCGGAAATATCGAAACGATGTTCACAACAACGCCAAGTTTACGCCCTGTGCGTAACGACTCGTGCCTAGCCAGATTCGATTCAAGTACATAAAAGAGCCGGTCCTGTGCTTCCTGGTAGTTTTGACCTTCCTCAAAAAAGTGGAACGCCACCAACCCTGGCGTCTGTGAAGCGAGCAGAGCATCCACAGTAAGGCTTGAATCAGCGGAGGCCATCACGGGGTACCCGATGTAGAACGTACCCTTGATGCCAGCGTCCCTTAGCTGTGAAGCAAGATCGTTGAGGACTACGCGGCTTTGTTGACTACTGCCGTATACAACATCAAAGTCTTGATTCCAATTCATGTTATCACCAACTGTGATGCTCTCAGCCCGCGACTTCCGCGTCGGCGATCGCGAGGGCGGCGTCGAGGGTCTTCACGGCGAGGTCGATCTCGTCCTTGGACACGGTCAGCGGCGGGGCGATCACGAAGTGGCTCACCCAGCCGATCAGGTAGACGCCGTTCTTCATCATCTCCGCCGAGACCCGCTCGACCACCGTCGGCTTGCCGGCGAGCTTGTCCTTGTAGGTGTTGAACGGCGCGTTGGTCTTCCGGTCCTTCACGAGCACCACGGACCAGAACAGGCCGAGCCCGTGCACGTCGCCGACCGAGACGTGCTTCTCCTTGAGCTCCGACAGCCGGGCGAGCATGTACTCGCCCATCTCGCGCGAGCGCTCGACCAGGCTCATCCGCTTCATCTCGTTGATCGCGGCGACAGCCGGAGCGAGCGTGATCGGGTGGGCCTCGTACGTGTGCCCGTGCGAAAAGAAGTGGTCCTCGAAGAAGTCGGCGATCTTCTTCGATGTCGCGCACAGGCCGAGCGGCACGTACGCGCCGCTGATGCCCTTCGCGGTCGTCAGGATGTCGGGCACGACGTCCCAGTGATCCATCGCGAACCACGTCCCGGTCCGGCCCCAGCCGCTCATCACCTCGTCGGCGATGAGCAGGACGCCGTTCGCGTCACAGATCTGGCGGAGCCGCGGCATGTACTCCCGCGGCGGGATCAGGATGCCATTCGTGCCCACGACCGGCTCCACCAGCACCGCGGCCACGTCGCTCTCGTTCTCGATCATGTGGCCGATGTACTCGGCGCAGGCGATGCCGCAGCCGGGATACCTGTGCCCGAGCACGCACCGGAAGCAGTTGACCTCTGGCGCGAAGATGACGCCGGGGACTTTCCCTCCGGGCTCCATGGCCCAGCGCCGGAAGTCGCCCGTGGCCGCGATCGCGCCCATCGTCGAGCCGTGGTACGAGCAGTACCGCGAGATGATCTTGTGCTTCCCCGTGTACATGTGCGCGATCTTGAACGCGCACTCGTTCGCCTCGCAGCCCGAGGTCGTGAAGAAGAACTTCTCGAGCCCGGCCGGGAGCACGTCGAGGAGGACCTTGGTCAGCTCGACCCGGGCGTCGGTCGAGAACCCGGGCGCGACGTACGCGAGCTTCCGCGCCTGCTCCGCGACGGCCGCGATCACGGCCTCGTTCTTGTGGCCGAGCGTGCTGCACATGAGCTGGGACGAGAAGTCGAGGTACCGTTTCCCCGTCTCGTCGATGAAGAACGAGCCCTCCGCGTCCACGACGTGGAGCGGCTTCCAGCCCTTTTGACGGCGCCAGGTGCCGTAGGTGTAGCGGGCCGTGATCTCGGCAGGCGTCATCCCCTCGAGCTCGGGTCGACTCATGATCGATCTCCTTTCAATTCCATGACCGTCCGGAGGCTGACGTTATTCGAGGAGGCCACCCGTAGGCAAGGTCCCGGGGTTCTGCTACAAACTTGTCCATGCACCACGATTTTCCCGAGCTCACGACGATCGGCGCGCTGTTCCGCTTCGCATCCCGCCTCGAGGAGACGGCCTGCGCGGTGCTGGAGCGGGCCGCGAGCGCGACCCGCGACGCCGCGGCGGCGGACCAGCTTCAGCGGTTCGCGGTGAAGCACCGGCGCCGTGCCGAGGAGGTCGACCTCGCGCGCCGGGAGAAGCTCAACGAGACCGTGCTCGAGCCGCTGATGGACATGCCGAACGACCCGTACGTCCCGGCGCTGACGGAAGGCATCGAGTCGGCCGACGCCGCGGCGCTCCTGGGTGCGTCGCTCGACGTCTAGACGCGA
>Ga0233425_10004260_pt1 | contig 24307 bp, 22 predicted proteins | sample Watercolumn_Towu_2_FD_181712 | JGI IMG/M metagenome (GOLD analysis project Ga0233425, IMG submission 181712) | Freshwater microbial communities from Lake Towuti, South Sulawesi, Indonesia - Watercolumn_Towuti2014_140_MG | ecosystem: Environmental > Aquatic > Freshwater > Lake | place... | reverse complement strand
GGACGAAGTTAAATTCGTCATCACGGATCAGGGCGACTTCGCCTGGGCCCTGGAAGTGATTGAGCGGAACACTCTGGCCGGTCGCGTACCCCTGCTCATCTCCCCGGTTTTCGGCGCGGTGCCCCCCCAGGAAGCCGCGGCCTGGATTCTGGAGAGCGGGTTGCCTTTGAGGCTCAACCTGCAACTGCATAAGTACATTTGGGGTCCGGAGGTGAGGGGCGTATGAAAAAGGACCGCAGGCGGGACGCCTGCGCCACAGGTTATTCCTCCAAGCCTTTGGCAGTGGTGCTGCTCAGCGGGGGCCTGGACAGTTGCGTGGCTGCGGCCTCGGCCCGCCTGGATTTCGAGTTGGCCCTGTTTCACGGCAATTACGGGCAGCGCACTGTCGGCCGGGAGTTGGCGGCCTTCCGGGAGTTGGCGGCGTTTTGGGGAGTGGACCGGCTTCTGGAGGCCGATCTGGGCTTCCTGGGAAGTATCGGGGGCTCCAGTCTCACGGATACCCGCGTGCCGGTGCCCATCGGGGAGGTTGAGCCCCCGGGCATTCCCCCCACTTACGTGCCGTTCCGCAACAGCGTCTTTCTGGCCGCGGCCGTGGCCTGGGCCGAAGTGCTGGGGGCCCGGGCGGTCTTTATCGGGGCCAATATCCTGGACAACCCGGGGTATCCGGATTGCCGGCCGGAGTATTTTGCGGCCTTTAACCGGGTCATCGAGTTGGGCACCCGGCCGGAGACCCTGATAACCATCCGTACCCCCGTGATCCACCTGGACAAAGCGGGGATCATCCGTCTGGGCCTGGAACTGGGCGCGCCTTTGCACCTGACCTGGTCCTGCTACCAAAACGAGGACGCGGCCTGCGGCCTCTGCTCCTCCTGCCGGCTGCGCCTCAAGGGTTTTACCGCCGCGGGCGTGCCGGACCCCATTAAGTATCAAGCGGTCTAGTCTCAAGTCGAACCTCGGAACCTCACGTAAGTTATTAATCCGCCCTTTTTCTCGAATAATTTTATAATTTTCACCCCTAACCGGCCGCGGCGCGGCGGAAAAAGGTTTTTCTCCGGGATTTTTCGATTATAATCTGCAAAACTGCGGCGAGTGAGCGGGCCAATGCCTGATCCGTCATCCCCGCCATGGCCTCTGGGGGATTGGTTCCTGGATCCGTCCAGCCCCGGGGAGTTGGTGGCTTTTGAGAAGCAGGAAACCCTGGTTTCCGGGAAGACCCGCTTCCAGGAGTATGAAATTTTCGTCAGCCGTTCCTGGGGCAAGGTCCTGCTCCTGGACGGCAGATTGCAGTGCGCTCAAGCGGACGAGTTTATCTACCACGAGGCCCTGGTGCATCCGGCGCTGTTGGCCCATCCCGACCCCCGGCGGGTCCTGGCGGTGGGGGGCGGGGAAGGGGCCACGTTAAGGGAGGTGCTGCGCCATCCCGGGGTGGAAAGCGCGGTGATGGTGGACCTCGACCGGGAACTGGTGGAGGTCTGCCGGGAGTGGCTGCCCGAGTTTCATCAGGGCGCTTTCGACGATCCCCGGGGGCAACTGGTGTGCGCGGACGGCCGGTCCTGGCTGGCGGCCCAGGGGGACGGAAGCTTCGACGTCATCATTCTGGACCTGCCCGAACCCCTGGAAGAAGGCCCGGCCCTGATGTTGTTTACCAGAGAGTTTTATGCCCTGGTCCGGAGCAAACTCGCGGCCGGGGGGCTGGCGGCCCTCCAATCCGGCGCGGCGGGCCCCCGGTGCCGCCTGCTGCCGGATCTGAACCGGACTCTCAGGGGCGTCTTCCCCAGAGTGGTGGCTTATACCGCGTATATCCCCAGCTTCATGGACCTTTATGGGTTTCATATTGCCGGGGACGAAGACTTTTCTTGGCCCACCTCCAGCCGGATGGCCGCCCGGATTGAGGCCCTCCCTGTTTTGGGCTGGCTGGAGCCGGAGTTCGCCGCCTGCCTGCCGCACCTGCCTGCGTACTTGCAGGCCCGGCTGGATCAGGGGAGGATACTTACCGACGCAGCCCCATTTCTTTCCAAGGCAGGAGAGGGGCAGGATGTTTTTTAACCGGAGCACATCGACAGGAAGACTATTCCAAGAGGATGGCTTCCATGACGGTTTAGAGCAACATCCCATCGTACCTTGATTTTAGTAAAGGAGCCTGAGAATCGTTATGAATAATCGTAAAGTAGGAATCTACGTGGATTCCATGAACATCATGCGCAGCGGCGGCTACGGCATGCGCTACGAAGTCATCCGCCGCCTGGCCGCCTGGGACGGCGACGAGGTGATGCGCCTCAACGCCTATGTAGCCATCGACGAAGAGCGGGCCAACTCCGATCCCAACTATAAAAACACCCTGAACTTTATCCTCACCCTCCGGGACCTGGGATTCAAGGTAATAGAAAAGCCCATCCGCTGGTACACGGATGATTCGGGGCGCACTTACGGCAAGGCCAACCTGGACATGGAGATGGCCCTGGACATCATCGCCCAGTCGGATCGGTTGGACCTGATCTACCTGTTCACGGGGGATGGGGATTTCTGCAGCGTGGTGAACATGGTCCAGAACAAGGGCTGCCGGGTGGAACTGATAGCCTTTGCCAACGTCTCGGCGCGGCTGCGCCGGGAAGTGGACCTGTTTATCCCCGGTTATCTGATTCCCGGCCTGTTGCCCACCTCGCCGCCTTTTGCCGGCGCGCCCCCCTGGGGGGAGTCCGGCAGCCGGGTCCGGGGCGTCTGCACCAAATATTTCCTGGACCGTTCCTACGGATTCTACCGTTTCATGCACGGCTTCGGCAAGGTCTGGGTGACCGACACCCGCCTGGAGGAGTCCCCGTACACCTCCGTGTTTTTCATGGAAAAGGACCTGCCCTCGGGAGTCAACCCGGAGAACCTGCCCAGCCGGGACTACATCTTCGAATTTACCCTGACCGAAGGGGAGAAAGGCTTCGTGGCCGCGGATATCGACCTGGTGTATAAGTATTAGGGGCCAGGGATCAGGGGGCAGGGCCAGGGATCAGGGGGCAGGGGGCAGGATTTGAGTCATTATTTCATTTTTTTCGGCCCCTGAAGAAGCCGGCTTTTAAGTTAACCGGCTGATTATTCGATATATCCTTAACCTGAAACTGAAAACCGAAAACCGTACTAAGGAGAGGGTTATGGCGCGCAATCTACGGGTATTGTTTGTGGCCTCGGAAGCGGTGCCTTTTGCCAAGACCGGGGGATTGGCCGACGTGGTGGGGGCCCTGCCTAATGCCCTGAAAAGTTTGGGCGCGGACGTCCGGGTGCTCATGCCTTATTACGGCATGGTCAAGCAGGGCAAAATCCCCATGGCCACGGTGGCGGAAAACCTGGAAGGGCAGTTGGGGGGAGCCTCCCTGGCCTTTGACGTGAAGACCCCCGCGGGCGGCGATTATCCCTTCTATTTCGTGGAGCGGGACGAGTTTTTTGAGCGCTCCCAGCTCTACGGCACCCCCAAAGGCGATTACTTCGACAACCTGGAGCGTTTTTCCTTCTTCTGCTCCACCGTTCTGCCCGTGTGCCAGAACCTGGGTTTTCAGCCGGACGTGATCCACTGCCACGACTGGCAGTCCTGCCTGGTCCCGGTATATCTGCACCATCGCTGGCAGGACGCGGAAATCATCAATCGGGCCAAGACCGTGCTCACCATCCACAACCTGGCCTACCAGGGGCTTTTCTATAAAGAGAAATTCCCCCTCCTGGGACTGGACTGGTCTCTCTTCGGCCTCGACGGCCTGGAGTATTACGACCAGATCAATCTGCTCAAGGGCGGGATCAACTTTGCGGACGCCATTACCACCGTCAGCGTCGGCTACAGCAAAGAGATTCAAACCCCGGAGTTCGGCTACGGCCTGGAGGGATTGCTCCAGCACCGGTCCGCGGCCTTGCACGGCATTCTGAACGGCGTGGATTACCAGGATTGGAGCCCCGAGAACGACCGCCTCATTCCCGCCACCTTCAGCAAGGACAAGCTTGCTGGCAAGGCCAAGAACAAGGCCGCGCTGATGGAGGCCTTCAGTCTCGACCCCAAACTGTCCAAGGCCCCCATCCTGGCCATGATCTCCCGCCTGGCGGACCAGAAGGGCTTCGACCTGGTGGCCGCGGTGCTGCCGGAACTCCTCAAACAGGAGGTGATGCTGGTCATTCTGGGCACCGGCGAGGAGAAATACCACCGTTTGCTGGCCCAGGAGGCCCCCAAATACCCCGGCAAATTAGGGGTGAAGATCGCCTTCGACAACGCCCTGGCCCACCTCATGGAAGCGGGCGCGGATATGTTCCTGATGCCGTCCAGGTTTGAGCCCTGCGGCCTCAACCAGATGTATTCCCTGAAGTACGGCACCATCCCCATTGTCCGGGCCACCGGCGGCCTGGCGGACACCGTGGCCCAGGCCGATCCCGCGACAGGCACGGGCACCGGCTTTCTCTTCACCGACTACACCCCGGAGGCCTTTGCGGCAATCATCAACGCCGCGCTGAAGGCTTACAAGAATCAAAAGCAGTGGCGCAGAATCATGGAAAACGCCATGTCCCAGGATTTTTCCTGGGAAAGGTCAGCGTCCGCGTACCTGAACCTGTATAAGTTATTGGTGGAAGGGGAGGGGTAGCGGGGGGCAGGGGTTAGGGGCCAGGGGCCAGAGATTAGGGAAAAGAAGTGGTTAGTGGCCAGTGGCCAGTGATCAGAGATCAGTGAGGGATTACCTTAAATTATCAAACTTTTTTGACCGAAGACCGAAGACCGAAGACCGAAGACCGGAGACCGGAGACCGCCGTGAGGCGCCGAGTGCGCCCTTTGACTAGTTCGATGGGGGTGCCGATGAACTCCCAGAGGCCCAGGGTGGCCACGTCCAGGATGGCGTGCATCCTGGCCCGGGCCGGCGCAGGCTCGTTGCCCACCTAAAAAAGTGGAGCCGGTGGGGCTGAAATCCGCCCCACCGGCCCCTGCAGTTAGGTTATTTGGGAACCGGTGTCACCATTTTGTGGACTTTTGAGGGAATTTTAATTTTTCCTTTAAGCGCCTTGGCCGCCGCTTCGGCCTCCTTGCTGCTGGAGAACGGCCCCACCCACACCTGGTATTTTCCTTTTTCCTTGCGAATGATCCCGGGCTGACCTTCTTTTTTTAGTTTTTCCAGCATCTTGGAAGCATCCTCGTATTTCCGGTAGCTGCCCGCCAACAGACCGAACCCTTCTTGCGGTTCCAAGGGCGGCAACACCGTTTCTTGGGGGGCAGGAGGCGCAGGCTCCGGCTTGGTTACCGGCTTTTCCGGCGGCGCACCCGGTGGAGACGGTAGCGGCTGCCGTGGTTCCCGGGGGGCCGGCGCAGGCGCAAGAGCAGTAGAAGCCGGAGCTGGAGCAGCAGGAGCAGTCTTTTCTGCGGCCTTTTCCTTAGGCTCAGGCGTTTCCTGGGGTTTTGCCGCAGATTCCCGAGGTTTTTCCGGAGCTTTGGGCGGCGGGCCGCCGGAAAAGAAAAAGTAGAGGCCCCCAAGGATGATAACCGCCACCAGCCCCAAAGCGACCAAAATATTTTTAGTCACGACGGGGTCCTCCGTTCACTGAAAACCTGCCTTCACTCTCTTTGTTTTCAGAGTCAAACTGCAAGTTTTCTTTACCACCGATCGCGTTTCTGCCGGGCCAATTCAAAATATTGGGCGATGGCCTCCTGCACGATCCGTCCCGGATTGGTCCAGAACTGCGCCTGGGCCTGGGGGTCCCGGAAGAGATAGAGCTTGTTGTTATAGATGACAAAGGCGTGGGGATCGATGTCGTCCAGGCGGCCCATGGCCATGGCCAGGGTGCAGTAGCCGCCGAACTGGGGCTGGTATTTGGGGGCGTTGCCCAAAAACTCGTAGCGGGAGGCCCGGGAATGGAAATAGTAAGTGGCGCCGCCCACCCTTTCGTTAATATACTTGTTGCCCTTGACGGGTTGCCTTTCGTTGAAATAGGCCACAGGGTCGTAGCCGTGCAGGGCCACGGTGTTGTCCAGGTTCAGCAGGGCCTCCCCCGAACCGCCGGAAGTGGTGGGGGGCGGATACTTTTGGGCCGCAGCGGTAAGACAGAGCGCGGCGAGGATTGCCAGGGTAAGCAGAGCCAGGAATTTTTTCATGGTTTCTCTCCAGGCAATTATTGGGTAACCGGGCCATGAAGGGCCTTTTTTCCAAAAATAAGTGGAGTTTTGCCGTCAGGCAAGTTTTTTTTCCAGAAAGTGGCGACAAGCGAGGTTTAGCGGAATTTAATATGGTGGGGCGGGCCTCCGTGCCCGCCTATGGTTTGCTTTCGTTTTTTAATTGGAGCGGGCGCGGAGGCCCGCTCCACCAGAACTATAGGAAAGGCAAAATGTTTCACATTTCCCAGGCCTTTCCGGAGATGAATTCTTGATGGGCTTGATCAGCCAAAGCATCTAATTTCCCGGCCTTGAGGTCTTCTTCAATTTGACGGTCCCAGGCTTCGGCGTCATGGTCGCGGAACCATTTGCGAAAGGCCGCAAGTTCGGTAGGAGAAAGCTCTTTTATCTCTCGCGCGATTTTTTCAATTTTATTCATTCATTGCTTTCTTACCAGAATCATGATGTCCTACAGGAGCTTATGCCCCAAACTTTCTATGGACGTGATGAAAAAAAGATGATTTATGATTGGTGAGATTTAATACTTACCAGGGAGCAAAATAACTCCATAAATCTCTGGTATTCCTTTGAACTAAAATCATTAAGGCTATCCAAGTTAAAAAACTGAGTTGTCCTCAAATTAGGATACTTTCGGCGTAATTTATCTCTATCAAAAGCAACTCGTACGATTGTCCAACGATGATTGAATCCTTTTTCTCTTGCTGATTCGTGACTCTTTTCTGCCTCACCTATGCGATTATAAATATTAGATGCATCTCTTCCACCTTTAATTTCAATAGCAACTATCGGATTAATACCGGTTGGCAAGATATCTTGTATGCTTATATCAGGATCGTTTGAGAAAATAATTGACACTTCCTTTCCGGCTTCGTTCATAATCTTAATTGAACGGTCAGTTTTTGAAGAAATATATGGCTCGATAATATGATGAATTATATTAAATACTTCTTTGTTGGCATCTTGCCCAATTTTATTAAGAATGCCGCCCCTAAGCTGAGGGCCGATTGTAATTATTTGCAAATTCCGAATAATTTCTATTGATACGGTACCAATAGCTTCAAGTAATATATGTCCTGTAGAAATCAAGCTTCTGCAAAGTGCAGGAATTAACTTGACCGTCTCATTTGGAATTCTTCCATTCTTTTCCAAGGCAGCGAATTTATAAAAATAATTTTTATGATAAAAATCCTTTTTTGATAAGCCATAAAGCAGCCTATAATATGCTAAAAGATAAGGACTGGTTTGGATAATAAGAGGAACGGGAAAAAAGACCTCTCCACGAATTCCAAATGAAGAAATTTTATTTAAATATTGACCAGGGACAAAAATCGCAAGCTGATTATCAATTGTGGGAATATCTATGCTAGTAATTACTCGTTGCAAAGCTTCACCAAGGTAAAAGTTTTTGATTTCTTGGAATCTAAAATAAAAAGAAATCTGTAGATCCGGGGACATTACAGGAAAGATAACATCAGAAGAATCATTCATTGTTTAACCTTTCCATTTAAGCCTTTTTTTTGCAATATCCGCATACTCCTCTTTAATTTCTATCCCAATAAATTTTCGGTCAAGCCTTGAACAAACCTCTCCTACTGTTCCAGAACCAAAGAAAGGATCAATAATAATATCACCAGCTTCCGAACCGGCTAACAGGCAAAGTTCGACCAATTTAGGGGGAAATGTGGCAAAATGAGCGCCATGAAATGCCTCGGTATTAATTGACCAAACTGAACGGCGATTTCGTAAGTTACCATGAGAGTTGGAGGTTTCCTTAATAGCTTCATAATTATAAAAATATTTTTCAGACTTAGAAAAGAGAAATACATATTCATGGGACCTTGTCGGACGATCTTTTACTGATTCCGGTTGGCAATTTGGCTTATACCAGATGATGTCAGACCTTAAATACCACCCTGCTTCCTGTAAAGCTAAAGCTACACGCCAGGGGACCCCGATGAGGTCTTTAGGTTTTAATCCTTCAGGAGTTGGTGGCCTATATACCATTTTTCTGGCAGGGTTCTTTTTATCAGCATCTCTCCAGGTTCTATTACCACTTGTATATGAATCTCCGATGTTTAACCAAAGGGTTCCATCAGGTGTTAACACCCTATTAATTTCTGAAAAGATTTCAGTTAAATTCTTGATATAGTCATTTAGGCTTAATTCAGCGCCAATTTGATTTCCAAGTGGGATGCCATAATCACGTAATCCCCAATATGGAGGACTGGTGACACAGCATCTAAAAATATTTGGACTTAAAACTTTTAAAACACTTAAAGCATCACCTACTACTATTTCACATCCCTCATATAATTCTGAGAAGAAGAACTGAAATTGGGCTCCTTTAGCAAGATTTCTCTGCATAATATTAAGATTCCCAACTCAATGATTTCTTTAGCTTTCTTAAGAAAACCATCAAATTTATCATCCCATATTTTCCATGATGTTGTCAAATTTTATCTAAGAGCTAAAACGTCTGAGGCGCAAAGAATTCGTCACCACGCTCACCGAACTCAGGGCCATGGCTGCCGCGGCGATGGCGGGGTTAAGCAGCCCCAGGGAGGCCGCGGGGATGGCGATGATGTTGTAACAGAAGGCCCAGAACAGGTTCTGGCGGATGATGCGCATCATCTTCCGGGAGAGAAGGATGGCTTGGGCAATCAGATGCAGGTCGTCCCGGATGAGGGTCAGGTCCGCGGCTTCCGCGGCCACGTCCGCGCCGGTGCCCAGAGCGATGCCTACGTCGGCCTGGGCCAGGGCCGGCGCGTCGTTGATGCCGTCCCCCACCATGGCCACGATTTCTCCGGCCTCTTGAAGTTCCGCGATCTTCCGGGTCTTGTCGCCGGGGAGGACTTCGGCCAGCACCTCAGAGATGCCCACGCTCCGGGCCACGGCCTCCACGGCCAGGCGGTTGTCGCCGCTTAAGAGAACCACCTTCAGGCCCATGTCCCTGATGGCGGCCACCGCTTCTGCGGCCCCGGGTTTCAAAGTGTCCGCGGCGGCCAGCAGGCCCACGGGTTTCCCGCCAACGGCCAGGAAGATGGTGGTTTTGCCCTCCCGGGCCAGGCGTTGCTGATGAGGGGTCAGGTCCTGGACCGGGATGTTTTCCCGTCCCAGAAAGGTGAGATTGCCCAAAAGGACTTCCTGCCCTTCGATCCTGGCCTTGACTCCCAGGCCGGGGACGGCCTGAAACTCCGCCACCGGCGGCAGCGCCAACTGCAGGTGGGCCGCGGCGTGGGTCACGGCCTCGGCCAGGGGATGCTCCGATTTTTCCTCCACGGCCGCGGCCCAGGCCAGGACCTGCTCCTCGGCCCAGCCTTCCCAGGCGAGGATATCCGTGACCTGGGGCCGGCCCGCAGTCAGAGTGCCGGTCTTGTCAAAGACCATCGCGGTGAGGCGGTAGGCCCGCTCCAGGGGTTCGCCGCCCCGGAGCAGGATGCCCATCTCCGCGCCCCGGCCTGAACCCACCATCACCGCGGTGGGGGTGGCCAGGCCCATGGCGCAGGGGCAGGCGATGATCAGGACCGCCACCATGCTGACGATGGCCGGGGTGAGGGCCGGGGCCGGGCCCCAAAGGAGCCAGCCCAGGAAGGTGAGCCCGGCCAGGCCCATGACCACCGGCACGAAAACCCCCGCGACCCGGTCCACCAGGCGCTCGATGGGCGCCTTGCCGGATTGGGCCTCCTCCACCAGGCGGATGATCTGGGAGAGGACCATGTCTTTGCCCACCCGGTTGGCCTTGAAGACCAGAAACCCCCGTTGATTGAGGGTGGCCCCCCAGACTTCCCTCCCCGGCCCCTTGGCCACCGGCAAGCTCTCGCCGGTGAGCATGGATTCATCTACGCTGGACGCGCCTTCCACCACCACTCCGTCCACGGGAATCTTTTCTCCCGGGCGCACCGCCACCAGGTCGCCCACCATCACCTGCTCCAGGGGAACCTCCAGTTCCCGGCCGTCCCGGCGGATGCGGGCGCTGGGCGGAGCCAGGGCGAAGAGGCGGCGGATGGCCTGGGAGGCCCGGCCCCGGGTGCGGGCCTCCAGCCAGCGGCCCAAGATGATGAAGGTGATGATCATGGCCGTGGTGTCGAAATAGAGGTCGTGGGTATTGACCATCCGGCCCACGCTGCGGGGCCAGATCGTCACCCAGGCGGAGTAAAAGTACGCGGCACTGGTGCCCAGGACCACCAGGGTGTCCATGTTGGCTGCCGCGTGGCGGGCAGCGGCCAAGGCGCCCCGGAAAAACGGCGCGCCGGAATAGAACAATACCGGCGTGGTGAAAAACAGCAGCAGATACGCCATAGATTGATGGCTCAGACCCAGCCATCCCGGCAGGGGCGGGAACATGCCCCCCAGGAAAACGGGGAGGCTCAGGATCAGGGCCAGGAGAAAACGGCGTTTGAGATTTTGGGCCTCCACTTCCGGCGCCACCGGCGGCGGGGCTTCCAGGGCCCAGCCCGTGACCTCGTAGCCGGCGTCGACAACCGCGGCCTGGAGGTTTTTAACCGCGGTCTGCCGGGCGTCGTATCTAACCTTGGCCCGGCGGGTGGCCAAGTTGACCGGGGCCTGCTCCACACCGGGCACCGCGGCCAGGGCCTTCTCCACCCGGGCCACGCAGGAAGCGCAATGCATGCCTTCCAGGTTGAGGGTGACTTCCATCGTCTCTTTGGCCATCAGCTCTCTCTTTTTAAAGTCGTCGTTAACATTTTTCCGGAATGAGGCTCTTAATAATCAATAATAACCATTGTCCCGAGGAGTTCAAAGTTCAAGGTTCAAAGTTGGGGCATGGCAAGCCACGCTCCTACCTTTGAGTTTCGAGTAGGAAAAAACTTTTGGGCAATCAATGAAACCTAACGTTTGAAGTAGCTTCCAGAAGCGGGGAGAAAGGGGCTTCGGCCCTTTTGTCGAAGGAGAGAAAACGATGCTCAATCTCAGGAGATGCAGGGTTGTTCGCATAACGGGCCTGCTGGCGCTTTTCTTCATCATCCTGCTGGCTGCGGTCTCATCCCAGGCCAGGATGATGGAGATCCGCGGGAAAACGTATGACATCGCCCAGCCCGGAGAGTTTAAATCAGGGGAAGTCGTGGTTCGAGCCCACCCCGGGACCAGCCGGAATGAAATAGAAAGCATGGCGGCCCAGATGCAGGGGCGGATCAAGAAGGTGATCCCGGAATACGATCTGTATCTCCTGGAAGTGCCGCCTCCCCCGGACTTTGCGGCCCAGAAGGCCCAGGTGCATGAGACCGCCCGCACCCTGGAGCGCTTCTCCCAGGTAAAAAGGGCCTATCCCAATCTTAAGTTAAGCATCCCCAAGCCTCCCGAGGTTCTGCCCGTCAACGGCGCCCTCAAGGAAGACCTCCAGGCTCCGGGCGCCCCTTCCCAGCAGAGCGCGGCGGCCCCGGCCGCGGTATCGGCCGGCAATCAGTGGCATCTGGATAAGATCAAATTCCGCAACGCCGGCGCGGCTCCAGTTGACGCCCCCATGGTGGCGGTGCTGGACACCGGGGTGGATTACACCCATCCCGACCTGGCGGCCAACGTGGTGTTGGGCTGGGATTTCGTTGACGACGACGACGACCCCATGGATGAGGGGGACCACGGCACTCATATGGCGGGACTCATTGCCGCCAGCCCGGCCGGGGGGACCGGTATTACCGGCATTTCGCCCTCCAGCAGGATTCTGGCGGTGCGGGTCCTCGACCCCAACGGCGCGGGCACCTGGTTCCAGGTGATGCAGGGGATTATCTACGCCCGGGACAGCGAGGCCAAGATCATTAATCTCAGCCTGGTGGGCTATGATCTGCCGGGCAGCACCGCGTATCTCGATCTCCAAGAGGTGATCGACGACACCGTGGCCGCGGGCAAGATCGTCTGCGTGGCTGCGGGGAACGATGACAATTATTACGCTTATGATGATATTCACTTTTTTCCTCCTCCCAATTTAACGCCGTTGCCGGCAGGGTTGGCCAACGCCTTTACCGTCACCGCCGGCGAATGGAACGATTGCCGGGTCTACTTCAGCAACTACGATGTGGGCACCTTGAGTGGAGTGGACTACAACTTCAATTTCGTGGACCTGGTCGCTCCGGGATGGAAAATGTATTCCACCATCCCGGTGAGCCGGGGCGGTTATGCGATTCAGAGCGGTACTTCCGGGGCCACCGCGGTGGCTGCCGGCTGCGCCGCCCGGGTGTGGGCGAAATATCCCGGGTATACCCCGGCGCAGGTGCAGAACCGCCTGAGGTCCTCCGGGGTGGCCCTAGGCAGCGCCAGCGGCGGCAACGGTTTCTATGCCGCGGAAAAAAGGGTGGATTTGATGAAGGCCCTGGGCCGCAGGGCCACCGGCTTTTCCGGGGTGGTGTTCAACGGCCAAAACGGTTCGCCACTATCGGGGGTAACGGTGGAGGCCACGCCCGGCGGGGTCGCGGCCACCACCAATGTCGGCGGCTTCTTCACCCTCACCGGCCTGACGGGCGGGACCACCTATTCCCTGAAGTTTTCCAGAAATGGATTCGGCAGCATTACCCTGGACGGCCAGGTGGCCGTGGCCGACAAGATTGCCGACCTGGCCCGGCCGACGCACCTGAACAAACTGCGGGCCGCCGGCCAGTGGACCGTTCTTTTCAGCCATCGCAACTTCCATCCGGGCTATCAGGATGCCGTTTACACCTACCAGTATGACTGGTGGCCGGTGCCCTGGGCCAAGACCTCCGGGCTTCGTTTTGCCCCCCGCCTGGAACTGAACGGCGCGGTCATCGTTGAACCCTCCACCCCCGGCAGCCTGGTGGCGGCTCCCTATGCGGCCCTCACCAACGATGACTGGAATAGATCCTCGGGCAGCCAGAACCTGGTCATCAGCCAGGTGCAATCCGGCACCTACCGGATCTGGACGCGGTTGGACAATTTCCTGGACACCTACTATGAATGGGGCAGCTATAAAGGCCCCGGTCAAAACCTGAAGGCCCAGATTTACAACGGCGCGGATCTGCAGGGCACCGCGGTGGCGGCCAACGCCGCGGGTTCCGGGTCTTACTGGTGGGTGGCGGATTTGAATGGGGGGACCCTCACCATCCGGAACAAAATGGGGACGACCGCGCCGCCGTTTTAAAAAAAGATAGGCCTCACGCAAAGACGCCGAGGCGCAAAGAGTAAGGCGCAAAAATAAGATAGGTTTGGCCTTCCAGGTGGGGCGGCCGGAGACGGACGCCCCACCGGGCTTCCCGGCTTCCTCCATCTCCCACTCCGGCATTTCCCTGGACAAACCCGGGCATCTTGGATAATATCCGTATAAAATTGGGATAAATGCATGCGGCGTGCATCGGCGTGCATCGGCGGTAAAAATTAACCGCCGATGCACGCCGATATACGCCGATCATTTGAAATTGTTATAAGAGGAAATTGATGAAACGCACCCTGTTGCTTAACCCTCCTTCCTTCCAGGATTTCGACGGCGGCGCGGGGTCCCGCTACCAGGCCACCCGGGAGGTGACTTCTTTCTGGTACCCCACCTGGCTCTGCTATCCCGCCGGGCTGATCCCGGAGAGCCGGGTGGTGGACGCGCCCCCGGAGAATCTGACGGTCTCCCAGGTGGCGGCCCTGGCCCGGGACTTCGACCTCGCGGTGCTGTTCACCACCAGTCCTTCCTTCCAGCACGATCTGGCGACCATCAGCCGTCTTAAAGAGGAAAATCCCAGGTTGGTGGCGGGCCTGGTGGGCCCCCAGGTGAGCGTACTGCCCGGGGAATCCCTAGCTGCAGGACCCCAGGTGGACTTCGTAGCCCGCCGGGAGTTCGACTATTCCGTCCTGGAGGTGGCCCAGGGCCGGCCCTGGGCGGAGATTGCCGGGATCAGTTACCGGAAAAACGGAGAGATCAGGCATAACCCGGACCGGCCCTGGATCGAGGACCTGGACGCCCTGCCCCTGGTCACCGAGATCTACCACCGGGACCTGGTCATGGAGCATTACAATATTCCTTATCTCCGCTATCCCTACGTCTCTTTTTATACGGGCCGGGGCTGCCCGGGGCACTGCGTTTATTGCCTATGGCCCCAGACCTTCACCGGCCGGCGCTTTAGGGTGCGCAGCGTCGCTAGCGTGGTTACCGAAGTGCGCCGCAGCCTGGAGCTCTTTCCCCAGGCCGCGGAGATTTTCTTCGACGACGACACCTTCACCGCCGCGGGAGAGCGGGCCCGGGCTTTGAGCCAGGAATTCCGGCAGCTCAAATTCACCTGGTCCGCCACCGCCCGGGTCAACACCTCCTACGAGACCCTGAAGGCCATGAAAGAAGGGGGGCTGCGCCTGCTGGTGGTGGGTTTTGAAACCGGCGATCCCCAGGTGCTGCAAAATATCCGCAAGGGCGCGACCCTGGACTTAGGAAGGCGCCTGGTCAAATGGTGCCGGGAACTGGGCATCCAGGTGCACGGCACCTTCATGGTGGGTCTCCCCGGGGAGACCAAAAAGAGCATCGAGGCCTCCATCCGCTTCGCTTGTGAGTTGGACCCGGATACCATCCAGGTCTCCCTGGCCACCCCCTACCCGGGCACCGAGTTTTACGATTACTGCCGGGAGCGGGGCTACATGCAGGCCGATTCCCTGGTCAACGGCCAAACCGGTTATCAGCAGTGCGTGGTGGATTACCCCGGCCTGGCCGCAGCCGAGATCTTTGAGGCCGTCCCCAAATTTTACCGCCGCTTCTATTTCCGGCCCCGGTATATGGCCCGGGCCGCCAAGGTGATGCTGAAGGACCCGGAGGAACGGCGGCGGCTGCTCAAGGAAGGACGGGAATTCTTAAGCTTCATGTTCAAGCGGCGACAAACGTCTGAGGCCGAAAAGGGGACCTGCCGCAGTTGTCCATGACTTTCAAAGAACTGCTTCACCTGGCCTTGCAGGGCGGACCGGGATTCTGCCAGATTGCTGTCACCAACGCCTGCAATGCCCGCTGCCGTTTCTGCAGCTTTCCCCGGGTAACCGCCGGAGACCGGGTCTGGGCCGACCCGGAGCGGTTATTTAAAGGGCTCAAAGCCCTGAAGCATGCCGGTGTCCGGTATCTGTCCATCACCGGCGGCGAACCCCTGCTGTACCCGGAACTGCTGCCGGCCCTGAGTTTGGGCCGGCGACTGGGCCTGAACATGATCCTGTGCACCAACGGCGCCCTGCTCACCCCCGGCCTGATTCAAAAACTCAAGTCCCTGGAACTGCATACCTTGATCATTTCCATGGATGCAGCCTCGCCCCGGGAGCACGACGAGCACCGGGGCCTGCCGGGGCTTACCTCCCACATCCGGGAGATGATCCCGCGGCTCAGGCAAGCAGGCCTGGCCCCGGTGGCCTCGGTGACCCTGAGCCGGATGGTGGGGGATCTCCCGAAGATGATGGATTTCCTGCAGGACCTGGGCTTCCGCCGGGTCACCTTTTCCTACCCCTTGAACCGCCTGAATTCCTCCTATCTGGGGTTTGCCGACCATTATTCCGTGGATTTCACCCCCCGGGAACTGGATAAATGGTTCAGCGAGATCAAGAAGTTAAAAAAGACCTCGCCCTTGAGTATCCTCAACCCCAGGTTGGGCCTGACCGAACTGCAGCGCCAGCTCCGGGGCCAGGCGACCCGCTTCCCCTGCCTGGCTGGCTATAAATATTTCTTCGTGGATTGGCACCTGATGGTGTCCCGCTGCCACTTCGTGGGGGAGACCATGGGTCCCCTGGAGGACATTCACCGGCTGGCCCTGGTCCGGGACAACTGCACCGCCTGCGCCATCGACTGCTACCGGGACCCCAGCGTCTTCCAATACGTGGCCGTGTCCCTGGGGGATACCATCAAGGCTTGGCAGCAGGGCAAATGGCTCAAAGGCCTGGGCACCCTGCTGCACCCGTACAATTTCCTCTCCCTGGCGGCCATCCTGGAAGGACGCCATTGGGTTAGAGGGTGAAGACCGTCATTTTCACCGCCGATGATTTCGGGATGTCTCCGGCGCTGAATGGGGCGGTGGTCCTGGCGCACCGCCAAGGCATGCTGCGCTGCGCCAGCCTGATGGTTACCGGCCCCGCCGTGGAACAAGCCGTAGCCCTGGCCCGGGATCTGCCGGAATTGTGCCTGGGGGTGCATCTCACCCTGATCCAGGGCCGGTCGGTGCTGCCTCCCAAAGACATTCCCCATCTGGTGGATTCCCAAGGCAACTTTTTCAATAACCCGGTGCAGGCGGGCTGGCGGTATTATTGGCAGAAGGATTTGCTCCCGGAGATCAGGCGGGAACTGGCGGCCCAGATCGAGGCGGCCCTGGCCTGGGGGCTGGAAGTTTGGTTTCTCAACAGCCACGTCAACCTGCACCTGCACCCGGGCATCTTCCCGGTGGTGGTGGAACTGGCGAAAGAATACGGCATCCCCGCCCTCCGCCTGCCTCAAGAGGATTGGCGCACCGCCATCTCCCTCGACGCCCACGGCTTCCTCGCCAAGATCGCCCAGGGCCTGATCTTCGCCCAACTCTGCCGCCGGGCCAGGCGCTTGTCCGAGGCCGCGGGGCTGCTCTATAACGACCACCTCTTCGGCCTCCTAAACGACGGGCGCATGACCGAGAACTACCTCCTGGACCTGGTTCCGCATCTTCAACCGGGCGTTACGGAAATCTATCTCCATCCCGGGCTGTACGGCGACGCGGAATTAACAAGATGGGCGCCGCAATACCGGCGGCAGGAGGAATTGGCCGCGCTCCTCAGCCACAGGGTGAGAGAGTCACTTGCTGTGGCGGCAGTGGAAGTGAGTGATTTTCGGGAAATGTTTTTGACCGGGCTAAAGACCGGTTAGCTTTGTCATATCGACATCTTTATCGGGCAGGCGATAAGAGATAAGTTCGGCAAGTTATTATTGAATTCAATAATGCTCTCAACGGCATAGCTTGAGTTTCCTATTAAGCATAAAATAAAGAGGCAGCGTCGGGAGTCACTTTTCCATGACCATTCCTCCCAGGAGCCCCTTTTATTTTCCCTTCAAAGATAATCTCCTGTATGATCTAAAAAAAATTTTGTCGGCAACGGAAAAAATTTTAAAGAAGCAGGTTTATGAAAATTGTTCTCGCAACTCCTCCGGCGGATGGCTCTAAATGCGGTCATGGCATGCCTCTGCCTCTCGGGCTGATTTATGTCGCCACGGCCACTCAAAAAGCACTTGGAGACAAAATCATCATTGTTGACGCTTATTCGGAAGGTCTTTACGCCGAGGAGGCCGCGGCCCGGGTATTGGCACACCAGCCGGATATCTTTGGTTTGTCCGTTATGAGCTCCAATATCAACCGTGGCCTCAAACTTCTGAAAAAGGTCAAGAAAGCCCAGCCCACCGTGACGACCGTCCTGGGCGGCCAGCATGCTACCCTGTTTGACAGGCTTTTGCTCCGAGAGGTTCCGGAAACGGATCTGGTGCTTCGGGGGGAGGGGGAAGAATCTTTTCCCGAACTCTGCCGGACTCTGCAAAGGAACCGGCGCCTGTCCGGACTGCCTGGACTATCATATAGCAACCAGGGAAAAATTATCCAGGGACAGCCCCAAGTTATTCAGGATTTGGACGCTCTTCCTTTTCTGGACCGCACTATTCCTAATTACCAGGGGTATTACGCCCAATGGGGGTATTGGCAAACGGGCGTCGGGGTTCCGGTGACCAGCGTTCTCTCCTCCCGGGGCTGCCCGGGTAAGTGCACCTTTTGTACCCGCATCCCCGCCGAACTGTCCAGATGGCGGCCCCGGAGCCCCGAAAACGTGCTCCAGGAGTTGCGCCAGTTGTCTCAGGACGGCTACCAGGTGGTGGTGTTTACGGATGAGAACCTGACCGTCAGCACCTCCCGCATGGACCACCTGTGCCGCCTGATCATCCAGGATAACCTCCGGATGCGCTTTGCCTTCGAAGGGTTCGTCGAGCATCTGCCCGATTCGACCCTGAGGCTCATGCGACAGGCAGGATTTGACCTTTTCTTCCTGGGGGTGGAAACCGGCTCGGATCCCCAGCGGCGGCGTTACCGCAAACCCGGTTCGGCTCAGGCCGTGGCCCAAGGGATACGGCGGGCCAAAAGGCACCATTTCCTGACCTACGCTTGGCTCATGATCGGGGGGCCGGGAGAAACCCGGGCCGACCTGGAGAATACTAAAGACTTTCTGAGATTAGCCCAACCGCACCTCATCAATATTGGCAATCTGAGAGTTCACCCGGGCTCGCAATTGTGGAACGAATTGGTGGGCTCCGGAGAACCCGCCACCCTGAAGGAGGCCGACAGCCGAGAAATCTCCGACTTTCCCGGCCAGGCCGACCGAGCCACCCTGGCAAAACAGGCACGGGAAATTTATCGGCATTATTTAACAAAGTACTTATTGCGCCGGCATGGCCTGTTCGACCTCATGCGGCTCATAAAATACAATCCCCTGGTGCGGCTGTTTCTTAGGAATACCCTCAAAAAATTTTCCCTGATGTTCCAACTCCTAAAAACCAGGCACGGTTGATTACGGTTAAACTTTTCTTTAGCGCCAACATATTTCCTAAGCCTTCCCCTATATTAGCGTATGTGAAGAAGTAAGGCTCCTGGCGATGAGCAAATTCCGCCATTCGTCCGCCTGATGTTTCTTTGGAGTTTCCATGATCGCGGCTTCGGGGTGGAGCCAGGGGTGGGTAAAGAGGTTGCGGAAGCCTTGGAGGCCGATGGCGCCCCGGCCCAGGTGGGCGTGGCGGTCCCGGCGGGAGCCTAAGGGGGCTTGGGAGTCGTTGAGGTGGATGATTTTGAGGCTCGCGAGGCCCGGGCCTTGGGCGGTTGCCGCCAGCAGCCGGGCCACGCCCGCAGGGTGGCGCAGGTCGTAGCCCGCGGCGAAGGCGTGGGAGGTGTCCAGGCAAAGCCCTAAGGGCACGCCGGCCAGGCCCATGATCAGCCCCAGTTGCTCCTGGCTGAAACCCAACTCCTGGCCCTGGCCCGCGGTGTTCTCCAGGAGCACCAGGGGCGGCGGCGGGACCTGCGCCACGGCCGCGGCCAGGGCCCCGGCCACCCGCCGGAAGCTCTCCGTCTCCAAAGGCGCGTGGCCCGGGTGGCAGACGAGGTAATCGGCCTCCAGCTCCCGGGCCAGGGCCAATTCCCCCAGCAGCCGCTCTTTGGACTTCTGATAAAGGGCCGCATCCACCGAAGCCAGGTTCGGCAGATAGGTCAGGTGCACCACCAGGGGGCCGAGGCCGGCCTGCCGCCGCGCGGCCCTGAACGCGTCGACCTCTCCCGGGGAAATGTCCCGCCACTTCCAGGCCCGGGGGTTCTGGACAAAGATCTGCAGCGCCTGGCAGCCCAGGGTTCGGGCCTGGTGTACGGCCCGGAGCAGGGAGCCGGCGATGGAGAGATGGAAACCTAAACGCATAGTTTTTAGTTTTTGGTTTTTAGTTTTTAGTTCTTTGCCTTCGGGCTTCGATCATTGGTCTTTGGTCTTCGATTTTTCACCAAAAACTAAAAACTAAAAACTAAAAACTGAAGTTCCTCTTCTCATTTTCTGATATATGACAGATAATGACCACCGCCGCCCTCCCCAGCCGGCCCCGCATCCTGGAAGCCTATGTGTCCCGGGAGTTCCTCAAGCTCTGCGGTCTGTTGCTGGCCACCTTCATCTCCATCTTCCTGGTGGTGGATTTTTTTGAGAAGATCGACCGCCTGGTGCGGGCCCAGTTGGGGGTGGGCGATCTTTTGGAGTATTTCCTCCTGAAGGTGCCCCTGGCACTGACGGAAGTCTTGCCCCCCACCGTGCTCCTGGGGGTGATGCTGACCTTCGGATTGATGAGCCGGAATCACGAAACCATGGCGATTAGGGCCGCGGGCCTGGATATCCTGCGCCTGGCCCGGCCCGCGGTGGTGATCGCCCTGATTGCGGCGGTGCTGCTCCTGGCCTTAAAGCTCTACCTGGTGCCCTGGAGCCAGGGGCGGCTCAACCTCTTTTGGGAGACCAAGGTGCAGAAAAAACCGCCCCCCAGTCTCCTGAGCATGCAGCATTTCTGGTACAAGGGCGACCAGGTCATCTACAATATCCTGTTATTCCGGAAAGATACCCAGACCCTGGAAGGGGTCAAGATCTACCTCTTCGACCGGCAATTCAACCTGGTGCAGATCACGGCCGCGGCCCGGGCCCAATGGCAGGGAGACCACTGGCGTTTTTACCAGGGTTTTGTACAGACCTTCGCGGCCGGAGGCGAAGAATTCGGGGAACAGTTCCAGGAGCGGGATATCGTCCTTACGGAGCGGCCGGAAGACTTCGCGGGGTTGGAGAAAAAGGTCACCGAGATGGACCTGCCCGAACTTCACCGCTTTGTCCAGCGCCTGGAGCGGGACGGCTACAAATCCACCCCCTATCGCCTGGACATCTACCGCCGGGTTTCCTTGTCCATTACCCCATTGATCTTGGTGGTCCTGGGCATGGCCCTGACTCTCCGGGGGGACAGAATCAACCTGCCGGCCATGGTCACCCTGGGGTTGGGGCTGATGTTCGGGTACTGGCTCCTGTTCGGCCTCTGCACCTCCTTCGGAGAGGCCGGACGCTGGCCCCTGCTTTTGGCCGTCACCCTGCCCCACCTGGGGTTTGGAGCGATAGCCTTTATTTTGGCGCGGCAGGTGGCGCGGTAGGCCTCAAGTTCAAGGTTCAAAGTTCAAAGTTCAAGGTTGGGAGGGGTGGATTTTTCACAACCGCTGCCGGCAGAAGGTTGGGATGCATAGCCGCCAACATGGTCTGGGGCGACATAACTTTGAACCTTGAACCTTGAACTTTGAATTTTTTTCTTTTCGGGTCGGATAGTCTTGCAGACCGGGTAATATTCGGTAATCTCAAGATAATCCCGCGGGCGATCAGGGCGGCCGCCCTTTGCCCCTGTGACTTAGTGGGCAAAAGACACATCAAATGTTAATTTTTTATTGGCATGGCCGGGAAATCTGTGCTATCAAGGAACCGCCAGTCTGCATAGGGCGGGCACTGCGGCGGAATTTTTGGAGGTTACCGCAGGGGGATAAAATTAAGGGAAAGGGGGGATGGGCCAAAAGGGTACCATTTGCTGATGTTGGTCATGGTTGGGTGGAACGGGAGAAGTAGTTAACCGCAAACCGGGAGAAATGGGAGACCAAAGCATGACTAAGGCAGAATTGATCGCGCAAGTGGCGGGTGAGGCCCAATTGAGGAAGGTCGACGCGGAAAAGGCCATAAATTCTTTAATTCGCACCGTTTCCGAGACCCTGAAGAAGGAGGGCCGGCTGGCCCTGGCGGGTTTCGGCACTTTTGCGGTGTCCCAGCGGAAGGCCCGGGAGGGTCGCAATCCCCAGACCGGCAAACCGATCAAGATTCCCGCGACCAAAGTAGTGAAATTCAAACCGGGAAAACAACTGAAAGATTTAGTGAAGTAACCGGCAGGATAACCCCGGCTTGGTTGCTCATGTGGCGTCACTCCGGCAGAAGGCGGTCAAGGGAACGGGTGGCCGTGACACGAGGCTTCGAAGCCCGGCCCCCAATCTGATTATTGCTTAAGAAGGCAGAGTCAGGCAAGAAATTTCATCCTGAGCCGCTGCGGGGGTAAGGGGAAAGGCTTGGCGCCGGTCGTTGAACCGGCTGCGAATTCCTTCAAAGTGCCCGGGGTGTGGCTGAGACAATTTAAAAAGAGGAAAACGCGGTGGGCCGGGTCCCCGCGTTTTTCCATGTTCAGCCATTTCCAATTCGCTTCTTTAAGAAATTAACCTACATGGGGTGGGGGGAGGGGAAACATTTCTCCGCCCCCTGCAACTCTTGGCAGCATTCCACCGGAATTTTCCGACTCATTTCGGGCCGCGGCTTCATTCCTCCCCGGAGGCCCGGAGATCCAACACTTCCCCTAACGCAGCCAGCAGATCGGGATGCTCATCCGCCTGGACGGTGCGCAAATCCAGGAGCAGGGCTCCATGTTCCAGGCGGGCGATGACCGGAGGATGGGTCCGGCGGAGGCGGGCCTCCAGTTCATGGGGGGACAACGGCGGGATTTCCAGGGCCAGGGCCCGGCTCGCCAGGGATGCTTCCGGCAGGGCGCCGCCCCCCACCCGGGCCTCGCTGGGGCGGATTTCCACCTTGATTTTAGCGCCCCAACGGCGTTTTATGGCCCGGGCCAGGTTCCGGGCCTGGCGTTCGAGGTCCGCCAGGGGGCGGGTAATCAGCGCCAGGGTGGGAATGGCGGCCACGGCCTGGGGTTCCTCCAGGTAAAGGCGGAGGGTGGCTTCCAGGCCGGCCAGGGTCAGCTTATCCGGACGCAGGGCCCGGGTCAGGGGGTTTTGGCGCAAGGCGGCCACCAGTTCCCGGGAGCCCAGGGCAAATCCCGCCTGGGGGCCGCCCAGGAGCTTGTCGCCGCTGAAGAGCACCAGATCGGCCCCTGCGGCCAGGGTCTCCTGGACGGTGGGTTCCTTCTCCAGGCCGTAGCGGCTCAAGTCCACCAGGCAGCCGCTGCCCAGGTCCTCCAGGACCGGGAGGCCGTAGCGCCGGGCCAGGGCCGCCATTTCCGGTAAAGGCACCTCTTTGGTAAAACCCACAATGCGGTAGTTGCTGGGGTGGACCTTCAGCAGCGCCGCAGTCTCGGAAGTGATGGCGTTTTCGTAATCCCGTAAATGGGTCTTGTTGGTGGTGCCCACTTCCTTCATGATGGCGCCGCTGGCGGCCATGATTTCCGGCAGGCGGAAAGAGCCGCCGATTTCCACCAACTGCCCCCGGGAGATGACCACCTCCCGGCCCCGGGCCAAGGTATTGAGGGCCAGGAGCACTGCGCCGGCGTTGTTGTTCACCACCAGGGAGGCCTCACAACCGGTGAGTTCCCGAAGCAGCCCCTCCAGGTGGTCCTGGCGGGAGCCTCTTTCTCCTTTGGCCAGATCGTACTCCAGGGTGGAGTAGTGGGCCGCCGCCTCCAGGATCTGCTCCAGGGCCTCCACAGCCAAGAGCGAGCGCCCCAGGTTGGTGTGGATGATGACCCCGGTGGCGTTGATCACCCGGCGCAAGGATGGCTGTGCGGCTGCGTCCAGGGCCTGCTGGAGATCTTGGAACAGGGCGTCTTCATCCAGCTTGGGGGGTAAATCTGCGGGGAGCGAGGCGCGCCAGGTCTGCCGCCGGGCTTCCAGCACCCGGCGCAGCGAGGCCGCGGCCCACACCCGGGGCAGGCGCTGCACCCAGGGTTTAAGAAGGGGGTGGCGCAAGAGCTCATCCACTGCCGGAAGTTGGCGCAACAGACGGGAGAGGGCGGGATCCATTTAAAGTCTCCTTGGCGGCGTTTACGGGAACTTTGAACCTTATATTGTTAAGGGAGTCTGGAGTAAGCAGTGAGCAGTGAGCAGTAAGCAGAAAAAAGAATGGAACTCAGGGGCTTGGGTTTTTTTACTGCTCACTGCTTACTGCTCACTGCTTACAAATTGTAAGCAGTGAGCAGTAAGCAGTAAAAAAAGAAGGGAATGGAGGGTCTTGGTTTTACTGCTCACAGCTCACTGCTCACAGCTCACTTTCGTTTCAATATGCCAGTAAGCCATGGTTCTGTCAAACGAAAGGAGAGGAATCGGCCCTGGAGTTTTTTTCGAAAAAAAGTTGACAAGCGTTTCAGGCTCCAATACACTTATAAAGTTAAAATTTGGGCAATTGCGCGTTGCTGGTTCGGCGTGCCGAGGCTGGCGTAGCTCAATGGTAGAGCGGCTGATTTGTAATCAGCAGGTTGCGGGTTCGAGTCCCATCGCCAGCTCCAGAGAAGCTAGAGGTACTAATTTAGGGAGAGGTTCCCGAGTGGCCAAAGGGGACGGGCTGTAAACCCGTTGGCGCAGCCTTCGGAGGTTCGAATCCTCCCCTCTCCACCATTACCATAAACGGCGGGAACGGCGGGAATAGCTCAATGGCTAGAGCATCAGCCTTCCAAGCTGAGGGTTGCGGGTTCGAGTCCCGTTTCCCGCTCCAAAAAAGGGCCCACGTAGCTCAGTAGGTAGAGCACTTCCTTGGTAAGGAAGAGGTTCACCGGTTCGATCCCGGTCGTGGGCTCCAGATTTTTCGGCAATCAATCTCAAGGGTCAACCTGAGGCGGAGAAAAAGAGATGGCCAAGAAGAAATTTGAGCGTAAGAAGCCGCATGTGAACGTAGGCACCATTGGGCATATCGACCATGGGAAGACGACCCTGACCGCGGCCATTACCAAGCATTTAGCCAAGAAGGGGCTGGCGC
>Ga0233425_10004259_pt1 | contig 24310 bp, 30 predicted proteins | sample Watercolumn_Towu_2_FD_181712 | JGI IMG/M metagenome (GOLD analysis project Ga0233425, IMG submission 181712) | Freshwater microbial communities from Lake Towuti, South Sulawesi, Indonesia - Watercolumn_Towuti2014_140_MG | ecosystem: Environmental > Aquatic > Freshwater > Lake | place... | reverse complement strand
CTGGCCGCTGCACAAGCCGCTCGTCGAGGCGGCGGTCGAGAATAAGCTCCCGGTGCGCGGCGGCAACCTGCCGCGCGAGGAGGCGCGCGCCATCGCGCGCGGCACGCGCAACGCCGATCTCGGCTTCGCACCCTGGAACGACGCGCGCGAACAGGGCCTGCGCCGCGCGCTGTCGGACGGCCACTGCGCGCCGGTGCCCGAACCGCTCCTCGCCGGGATGGTTCGCGCGCAGCGCGCCCGCGACGCCTCGCTCGCTTTCGCGCTGCTGGCGTCAGGGCCGAGGGCGATCCTGATCGCCGGCAACGGCCACGTGCGGCGCGACCACGGCGTGCCGATCCACCTTGGCGAGGGCGCGCTCAGCGTCGGCTTCGTCGAGGTGCGCGACGGCTTGCTCGCGCCGGCCGCGTACGAGACGGCGCTCTACGACTACGTCTGCTTCACCGCCGCGGCGGCCCGCGAAGATCCGTGCGCGGGCGCGCGGTAGAATCGCCGCTGCAGAAAAACCAGAGGGGCGCATGAGGATTCTTCTTGTCGCGATCGCGTTCGCCGTCGCCGGCGCAGCCCAGGCGCAGGCCTGGCCGAACAAGCCGATCAAGTACATCGTCAACTTCGCGCCCGGCGGAACCACCGACATCCTCGCGCGCATGCTCGCACCCAAGCTCTCCGAGGCGCTCGGCCAGAGCGTGGTGGTCGAGAACAAGCCCGGCGCCGCAGGCTCGACCGGCGCGGCGGAGCTCGCGCGCGCCGCACCCGACGGCTACACCATCGGCGCGGGCACGATCAGCTCGCACGCGATCAACGTATCGCTCTACTCGAAGCTGCCGTACGACGTGCTGAAGGACTTCCAGCCGATCACGCTGCTCGCGACGCTGCCCAATATGCTGGTCGTGCACCCGAGCATCCCGGCGAACACCGTGCAGGAACTGGTCGCCTTCCTGAAAGCCAACCCGAACAAGCATTCCTTCGGCTCGGCCGGCAACGGCACCTCGCAGCACATGTCCGGCGAGCTTTTCAAGACCATGAGCGGGGTGCAGATGCAGCACATCCCCTATAAGGGCAGCGGCCCGATGATCCCGGACCTGCTCTCCGGGGTGCTGTCGATGAGCTTCGAGAACCTCACCACCGCCTACCCTCCTGCCAAGCAGGGCAAGCTGCGCGCGCTCGCGGTGACCAGCGCCAAGCGCTCCTTCATCGCGCCCGAAGTGCCGACGCTCGCCGAGTCCGGGCTCGCCGGCTACGACATCAGCTCCTGGCAGGCGTTGTTCGCGCCCGCGGGCATCCCGAAGCCGATCCTAGATCGCTTCTACGCGGAGACTGTAAAGGCGCTCAAGTCGCCCGACGTGGTCAAGCGCCTGCAGGAACTGGGTCTCGACGCCGGCGGCATCACGCCGGACGAAATGACCGCCAAGCTGCGGACGGACATCCCGCGCCTTGGCAAGATCGTGCGCGACTCCGGCGCAAAGGTCGACTAGCTCAGGCGCCTTTCGCAGCGCTCTGCCCTGAGCGCGTCTTCTCCAGCACCGTCATCGCGGTGGCGATCACGCCGGCGACATCGCCGACGTTGCTGGGAAGGATCAGCGTGTTGTTCGTCTTCGCCAGGTGGGCGAAGGCATCGACGTACTGTTGCGCGACTTTGAGGTTGGCCGCGTCCATGCCGCCCTTGTCGCTGATCGCCTCGGCCACCGCCCGCACTCCGGCTGCGTTCGCCTCGGCGATCAAGCGGATCGCGGTCGCCTCGCCCTGCGCCTTGTTAATCGCGGCCTGCTTCTCGCCCTCGGATTCCAGGATCGCCGACTGGCGCTCGCCGTCGGCGAGGTTGATCTGCTGCTGGCGCTCGCCCTCGGACTTGGCGATCAGCGCGCGCTTCTCGCGCTCGGCGGTGATCTGCGCCTGCATCGCGCGCAGGATGGTCTCCGGCGGGGTCAGGCTCTTGATCTCGTAGCGCAGCACCTTTATGCCCCAGCTGCGGCCGGCCTCGTCCAGTTCCGCGACGATGTGCCGGTTGATGTCCTCGCGCGACTCGAAGGTCTTGTCCAGCTCCATCTTGCCGATCACGCTCCGGAGCGTGGTCTGCGCGAGCTGGCTGATCGCCGCGATGTAGTTCGCCGAGCCGTAGGACGCGAGGCGCGGATCGGTGACCTGGTAGTAGAGGATGCCGTCGACCGCGAGCTGGGTGTTGTCCTTGGTGATGCAGACCTGCTCGGGAACATCGAGCGGCACTTCCTTCAACGAATGCATGTAGGCGACGCGATCGAGGAACGGGATGATCAGGTTCAGGCCCGGCTCGAGCGTTGCGTGAAAGCGGCCGAAGCGCTCGACCACGTAGGCGAACTGTTGCGGCACGATGCGCACGCCCTCGATCACGAAGGCGACGATCAAGCCGACGAAGAAGACCCAGACCGCGTAGCTGCCCAGATGCGGCACAAAGGCGGTGATCGCCGTCAGGACGACGACGATGATCAGCTTGGTGAACATGGAATTCCCCCTTGGTTGCGGCTGCGGGTTGACGGCCGGCGGCGCCGCGCTAGCCGGCGCGGCGCGTGCTGACCTTGAGCGTGTTGCCATCGGTGCCCTGGACGTAGACGATCGCGCCCGGCTCGGGCATCTCGCCCCCGTCGACGCGCGCCTCCCAAGGGGCGCCGCGATAGCTCACGCGCGCGAGGCGCGTGCCTTGGTCGATCCAGCCCTCGAATTTGGCCGGGTTCCCCGCGTCCACGGGGGGCATCTGCTGCGTGGCGTTTTTCGCGCGGTAGACGTGCACCCCGTAGCAGCCGACCGCGGCGATCACGGCGCCGGCGAGCACCTGCACGGCGAAATCGGAGCCCGCCCAGGCCGCGCCCGCCGCACCGAAGGCGGCGATCCCCAGCACGAGCAGGTAGAAGGTGCCGGTGAGGAGCTCGACGATGACCAGCGTCAGGCCGAGGATGGCCCAGGCGAGGTGTTCTTCCATGACCCCTAATTTAGAATCAGTCGCCCATGAACGCAACCCAACTCGCGCACGAACTCGTCGCCCTCCACGAGAGCGGCGCGATCGTGCCGCCGTTCAGCGGGCAAGTCCCCGGCCTGACACCCGAATCCGGCTACGCTGCGGCGCGCAAGCTGCACGCGCACCGCTGCGCGCGCGGCTGGCGGCCCCTCGGCCGCAAGATCGGCTTCACCAACCGCACGCTCTGGGAGCGCTACGGCGTGCACGAGCCGATCTGGGGAACTGTTTATGACCATACCCTGATTCACTCTCGGGGCAATCGCGCCATCGTGCCGCTCGCGGGCCTGGCCCAGCCGCGCATCGAGCCGGAGATCTGCTTTCGCATGAAAGCGTCGCCGCCCGCGACGCGGGACCCGGAGAAGCTGCTCGGTTCGATCGAATGGATCGCGCATTCGGTCGAGATCGTGCAATGCCACCACCCGGACTGGAAGGTGACGATCTCCGATTGCACCGCCGACAACGGCCTGCACGGACGCCTCGTGGTGGGGACTCCTGTTCCGATCGAGCGTATTTCAGGCCTGGCGGCCGCGTTGCCGTTTCTGAAAGTCAGCTTGAAAAAAGAAACCGAGGTGAAAGACCAGGGAATCGGCTCGAACGTGCTGGGCAGCCCCTTGCTCGCGCTCGCCTTCCTCGTCGAAGTCCTTCAGAAGCAGGGAGACGGCCTGCAGCCCGGCGAAATCGTCACCACCGGCACGCTGACCGACGCGCACCCGGTGAAGCCCGGCGAGACCTGGTCGACCGACCTGCACGGCTTCGCGGCCCGCGGCCTCGAGATCAGCTTCGCACATTGACCACTTTCATGACCATAGGCATAATTGTGGTCGTTTCACAGCAGGAACCCCGATGCCGACCATCCAGGCTTCCGAATTCAAGGCCAAGTGCCTCGCGCTCATGGACCAGGTCGCGCGCACCGGCGAGACCCTGGTCGTCACCAAGAACGGCAAGCCGGTCGCCGAGCTGCGCCCGCATCGCCCGCCGCGCGCCCGGTCGCTGATCGGCCTGCACAAGGGACGCATCGGCCTGCTCGGCGAGCTCGTTGCGCCGGTCGGCGCGCGGCTCTGGGAAGCGGCCCGCTGATCGTGCTCGACACGCACGTGCTGCTCTGGGCCGACGCCGACGACCGCAGGCTCGGGCGCAGGGCGCGCGCGCTGATCGACCAGTCCTGGGCGCGCGGCAGGATCGCCGTGCCCACGATCGCCTTCTGGGAGGTGGGCCTGCTGCAGGCGCGGCGCCGCGTCGAGTTGCCCGGCTCGCTGCGCGAATGGCGCGACGCCGTGCTCGCGGCCGGCGCGCTCGAGCTGCCGCTCGACGGCGCGGTCGCGGTGCGCGCGCTCGAGCTCGCGGGCCTGCACGAGGATCCGGCCGACCGGTTCATCGTCGCGACCGCGCTCGCGCACGGCGCGGCGCTCATGACCGCCGACGAGCGCCTGCTCGACTGGCGCCACGCCATGGAGCGGCATGACGCAAGGAAGTAGCTGACCCAGCGCGTTCAAGGCAAGCCGCCCGCCCGCGCGGGAGATTCGTTAGGCTTTCTTCACCTCGATGCCCGCGGCCCTGGCGAGGTCGCGGTGGATGCGCGCGACGCGCTCGACCTCGCCCTTGGCGGGGAAGCGCTCGTAGAAGCCCTCGTCGCGGAACTGCTTGCCCATCTCGGCCCAGGGCGCGAGGCGCTTTTCCCAGCGCTCGAGGCGCCCGGCCTCCGGGCCGTCGTCGTCGCGCGAGAGGTCCGCGCAGACGCGGATCATCGCCTTGATGGTGACGGGCTTGGTGACCATGAAGCCGTCCTTGCCCCACACCGAGTCGCCGAAGGCGGCGCGCGCCGACTTGAAGAAATCGCGCACGATGCCGTAGTAGCGCGGCACTTCCTTGGAGCTGCCGCCGGCGAGCTGGATCGAGCGCCACTTGCCGCGCACCCAGCGGTGCAGTTCGTTGAAGAGCTCGGCCTGCAGCACCCACTTGTCGCGCTGGCTGCGGCCGCCGAGGCGGTTGATGCGGTAGCGCAGCGGGCTGTCGCCCTCGCTGTAGAGCTTCTCGACCAGGCGCGCCGCGAACTTGCGGTCGGGCGCGGCCCAGGATACGCGTTCGTAGAGGTCGATCAGGTGCGACTTGTTGATGCGCGTCGGTGTCGAATTGATGATGACGAACATCTCGGCGGCGAAGTCCTCGCTGCGCCCGTCGAAGATGACGCAGGGCACGCTGATCGTGGCCGCGTCCGAGGGCCGCTCCTGCATGTAGAAGTGCAGCGCCGCGAGGCGGTGCTGGCCGTCGATGATCAGGAACTTGGTGCCCGGCTCCGTCAGGTGCCCGGAGCCGTCGCCGTTGGCGCGGAACTGCAGCTTCTCGCTCGTATAGAGCAGCACCGTGCCGGGAATCGCCGGCTGCGAGACTGCGGTCTCGTAAAAGTTGGTCAGCTGGCGCACCTTGGTGCGGGAGAGCCCCCGCTGGAAGGCGCGGTCGGTACGCTCGATGCGCGAGATGAACTGCGCGATGTCGTCGTCCTGCGAGATGCGCGAGGCGGCGATCTGCTCGCCCTCCCCGTAGAAGCGGCTGATGAAGCGCACCTTGCCGAGCAGGTCCTTCGCCCAGTAGGAGACGAAATAGAAAATCCCGTCCTTCTGACGGATCTGGGTCGCGTTCATAGGCGTTGCAGGGGCTGAAATATACCCGGGAATGGCGCCCTTCGCAGCGGAAACCGGGGGTTTCAGCCCGGGCAGGCGGGCAGCGCCAGGGCCTGCAAAACCTCAGAACTGGCGCGGTTCTGGACGAAAGCGACCACTCCGGAATTGGCCGGGTTTGCCCTCGGCAGCAGGGGCAGCGACCGGCGCTCGGCGAGCCGCGGGCCACCTTTGAACTCCAGGGGCCCGACCCATTCGAAGACGACATGGTCGTGGGCGAGGGTCCGGCCCCGGTTCTCCCCTGCCCTGACCCGGGAGAGGAGCTTGTTCTCATAGGCGGCCAGGTAGAGGGCCGCGTCGGCCTGCTGGGAGGCCTCCCGCAGCTCGGCCACGGCGTCCACCGCGAAGGCCCCTTTCCGGCGGGTATCGAGCGTGAGCTCGATCCGGGCCTGCGCCGGGCGCGCGTTCACCTTCTTCACCGCCTCCTCGAAGCCCGCGCCGCCCCAGCCCCGGAAATCACGCCCCTGCAGCAGCACCTGCGGGGTGAAAACGATCGCGGAGCGCGTGAGCTGGGCGAGCTTGCGCTGGCGGCTGGAGAAGCGGGCCTGCGCATAGGGATCCTTCCAGCCGATGTAGTCCCAGTAATCCACGTGCAGCGCGAGCGGCACGAGGCGCTCCGGGCCGTAGCCGCGCGAGGCAAGCGCGGAGAGCCATCGGTCGGCCGGGGGACAGCTGTCGCAGCCCTCCGAGGTATAGAGCTCGACTAGGGCGACCGTGTGCTCCGGGGACCGGGCCTTGCATTCCGCGGCCGCAAGGCCTCCCGTGAAAAACAGCCCCAGAAAAAGCAAAGCACAGCGCATCGAAACGTCCCCCTGAAGCTTACGTCCTCCGACCCATAATGGACGCATGCGGCTCTCGGTCCTCGACCAGTCCCCGGTCATCAGCGGGTCCGCCCCTGCGCGGGCGATCGAGGAGACCCTCAAACTCGCGCGCCGGGCCGAGGAGCTGGGCTACGCGCGCTACTGGCTGGCCGAGCACCACGCGATCGCGGCGCTCGGCGACCCCTGCCCCGAGGTCCTGCTCGCGCGCCTGGGGACGGAGACGCGCCGGATCCGCATCGGCACGGGCGGCGTGCTGCTCCCCTACTACAGCGCCTTCAAGGTCGCCGAGATTTTCCGCATGCTGGAGGCGCTCTACCCCGGCCGGATCGACCTTGGGATCGGCCGGGCCCCAGGCGGGGATGGGCGCACCGCGCGCGCCGTCGGCGGCGGCCGCTTCCCGGATGCCGAGCACTTCCCCCAGCAGGTCTGGGAGCTGGTCGGGCACCTGGACGGAACGCTCCCGGAGGACCACCCGGAGCGGGGCGTGCGCCTGCAGCCCGGCGGCGAGACCGTGCCCGAGGTGTGGCTCCTCGGGTCCTCCGACTACAGCGGCCTCCTCGCCGCCCAGCTGGGGCTGCGCTTCGCCTTCGCCCACTTCATCAACCCGCACGGGGGCGACGTCGTCATGCGCGCCTATAAGGACCGCTTCCGTCCTGCCGCGAAGCGCGACGCGGGCCCGCATACCCTGCTTTGCTGCTCGGTGATCTGCTGCGACACCGACGCCGAGGCGGAGCGGCAGGCGAAGGTCATCGACCTGCGGCGCCTGGAGATGGCCTACAACCTGGATACGCCGGTGCCGACACTGGAGCAGGCCCTTTCCAGGAATTTCTCCGAGCCGGAGCAGGACCACATTCGCACGCAGCGCGCCCGCCTCGTCCTCGGGTCCCCGGAGACCTGCAAGGCGAGGCTGCTGGCGCTCGCGGAGCAGTATTCGGCCGACGAGCTGATGGTGCTCACCATCACCGGCAACTACGAGCGGCGCACCGCGTCCTACGAGATGCTCGCCGAGGCGTTCAGTCTTTCTCGAAGCGCTCGAGCAGCTTGACAACCGGCTCGAAGCCGCGCGCGCGCGCGACCTCCAGCGCGCGCTTGCCCTCGCGGTTGCGCTCGCGCGGGTCGACCCCAAGGGAGAGGAAGGCGCTCACCAGGTGCTCGTTGCCGCCGTCGGCGGCGAAGTGCAGCAGCGTGTTGCCTTGCAGGTCCTTCACCTTCGGGTCGGCGCCGCGCTCGAGCATGGCGCGCGCCGTGGCGAGGTTGCCGGTCAGCACCGCCCAGTGCAGCGGGCTCTCGCCGTCGTCGTTGCGCAGGTTGGGGTCGGCCTTGGCCGCGAGCAGCAGCTCGGCGTAGTACACGTCCTCGTGCAGCGCCGCCGCATGCAGCGGCGTGTCGCTGTTCCTGTTGCGCGCGTTCACCCGCGCACCGGCCTTGACCAGCAGGGCGGCGAGCTCCTTCATGTCATTCTCGATCGCGAGGTGCAGCGCGGTCTCGCCGTCCTTGTTGCGCGCCGCGAGGTCCACCTGGCCGCGCGCCACGATGCCCTCGGCGACCAGGGCCTTGCCCTCGTCGATCGCGTCGAACAGCCGGTCGGCGGCGGTTTGCGCGCCCGCCGCCGGCATCATTACGAGCGCCAGCACCGCCAGGATCTTCCGCACGGCCGAATTCTATCGGCGCGCGGCGGCTAGCCGAGCGTCGCCGCGAGCACCTCGGCCAGATGCTCGGTCTTGCGCCCGGCGAGGCCTTCGATCTGCTCGCGGCACGAAAAGCCGTTGGCGACGATCAGGGCCTCCTGCGGCTGCGCCCTCACCGCGGGGAGCACGGACAGGCCCGCGATCTTCACCGACGCCGCGTAGGTCTTGGAGCGGTAGCCGAAGGCGCCCGCCATGCCGCAGCAGCCCGTGTCGGGCGCGTCGGCGTCGATGCCGGCAGCCTGCAGCAGCGCGAGCTCGGCGCGCATGCCGCCGAGCGCCTTCTGGTGGCAGTGCCCGTGCACCAGCGCGCGCCGGCCTGAGGCGGCCCGCGAGCCGCGAGAAGACGCCCGAGCAGCAGCGCCACTCCGAGGACATCGAGCGGGCCGTCTACGACGGCATGCAGGACCTGAGGACGGAGCGCCCGAAGGATCGCTGAGCGCTCGCGCCGTTTGACGCTGGCAGCGGCAATCTGTACATTTCATCCGTACAGATCAGGCAGGCCATGAAGGAAGTGAAAGTCACCGAGCTGCGGCAGAACCTGCCCGCCTACCTCGCGCGGGTCAGGCTGGGCGAGCGCGTGCGTGTCACCTCGCGCGGCAAAGCCATTGCCGAGATCACGCCGCCTCCGACCGCGTCGGAGTCGGAGGCGGCGCGGCGGCGGCTGCGCGGGAGCGTGGTGCGCTTTGACAGGCCGACCGAGCCGGTCCTGGACCCGAAGGAGTGGGACGTCAATCGGTGATCGTTCTCGACACCCACGCGCTGCTCTGGTGGGTGTCCGACTCTTCCCGGCTGTCGGCACGCGCCAGGCGCGGGGTGTCGCGTGCGTTGCGCCGGGGCGCTCTCGCGGCGTCGGCGATCAGCCTGTTTGAGATCGCGACTGCGGTGCGTCGCGGCCGGCTGGTCCTGGCGATGGGACTCGAGGAGTGGCTCGCCGAGGCGCAGCGGATCACCGAACTGCGCATCGAGCCCGTGAGCCTGCAAATCGCCTTTGCCGCGGGCAGTTTGGCGCACGCGGCGCCCGGCGATCCTGCGGACCGGATCATCGTCGCGACCACGCGCGCGCTCGAGGCGCGCCTCGTGACAGCGGACCGCAGATTGCGCAGCAGCGGCCTGGTCGATACGGTCTGGTAGCGGCGGCGGCGCTGGAACCGGATATGAACGACGGCCGCCGCGCGGCACTGCGCATGCTTGGGGGGGTTGGAGCACTGCTCGCCGCGCGCCCCGGTCTTGGCCAGGAAAAGACCATCATGACGCGAAAGATTCCTTCCACCGGCGAGGAGATCCCGGCTGTGGGCGTCGGCACCTGGCAGGTGTTCGACGCGGGCGGCGATGCGGCCGCGAGGACGGCATCGCGCAAATGGAGACCTCGTTCCGGCGCCTGCGCGTGAAGACGATGGACCTGATGCAGGTCCACAACCTGGCGGATGTCGGCACGCATACGAAGACGATGCGGGACTGGAAAGCCAAGGGAAGGATCCGCTACATCGGCCTCACGCACTACAGCGCATCGGCCTATCCCGAGGTCGAGCGCTGGCTGGGCCGCGAGAAGTACGATTTCCTGCAGATCAACTATTCGCTCGCCGAAAGGGAATCCGAGAAGAGGTTGCTGCCGTACTGCAGGGATCACAGGATCGCCGTGATCGCGAATCGACCCTTCGCCGAAGGCGCGCTGTTCCGGCGCGTGCGCGGCAAGCCGCTCCCCGCCTGGGCGGCCGAGATCGGCGCGGCGAGCTGGGCGCAGTATTTCCTCAAGTGGATCGTCGGGCACCCGGCGATCACCTGCGCGATCCCCGGCACCGGGCGACCTGAGCACATGGCCGAAAATGTCGCGGCGGGCTTCGGCGCACTTCCTGACACGGCAATGCGTAGGAAAATGGCGGAGTACTCCGATTCCTTATGAGATTTTCGCTTTTCGCTCTCGTCCTCGCCTTCTCCCTTCCTCTCTTCGCGCAAACGAAACAGGAAGGCGTAGAGGTCAAGAAGAGCCGCCTGCTGCTGCTGCCCGCCTCGACCGTGGAGAACAGCGCCGCGCAGCAGTACGGGCAGCTGATGCGCGCCGCGGCGCAGAAGGGCGTCCTCAACAACGACAAGGCCCAGGTCGAGCGCCTGCGCAACATCGCGCGGGCGCTGATCCCGCACTCGCTCAATTTCAACAAGGACGCGCAGAAGTGGCGCTGGGAGGTGAACCTGATCAGCTCCAAGCAGGTGAACGCCTTCTGCATGCCCGGCGGCAAGATCGCGTTCTTCACCGGCATCCTCGAGCAGCTGCAGCTCACCGACGACGAGGTCGCGGTGATCATGGGCCACGAGATCGGCCACGCGCTGCTCGAGCACGGGCGCGCGCGCATGAGCGAGCAGGTGCTGAAGAGCGTCGGCATCTCGATCGCCGCCGCGGTCTTCAACCTCGGCCAGATCTCGACCGAGATCCTCGCGCAGGCCGCCAACCTCGCCGTCAGCCTGCCCTACGCGCGCGGCCAGGAGACGGACTCGGACCTGGTCGGCATGGAACTCGCCGCGCGCGCCGGCTACGATCCGCGCGCCGCGGTCGTGGTCTGGCAGAAGATGCAGAAGCTCGGCCAGGCGTCTGCGGGCGACAAGGGCGGCGGCGGGCGCGGCCAGCCGCCGCAGTTCCTCTCCACGCACCCCTCGCACGAGACGCGCATTCGCGACATGCAGGCGGCGATGCCGAAGGTGAATCCGTTGTACGAGCAGGCAAAGCCGAAGGCGCCGACGAAATGACCACCGTGGGAACGTCGGGCTTCTACGCGGGCCTGCCGGTGCGGCGCGATTTCGGCGGCGTCACGGAGCCAGGAAATTTCGCGCCGCTGCCCGCCGACTGGCACGTGGCGACCTGCGACGTGCCCAACTCGACCATCGCGGTTCAGGCGGGCAACTACAAGCACGTCAACACGGTCGGCGCGGCCGCGGTCACGGCGGTGCTGAACGCGGCGGGCGAGCTCGACATCCGGTTCGTCTTCGAGGGCGACGGCAGCGCGTTCTGCGTTCCGCCGGCGCTGCTGGAGGACACCAAGGCGGCGCTCGTCAAGACGCAGGAGATGGCGCAGAAGTCCTTCGGCCTGGAGCTGCGCGTCGCCGCGCTGCCGGTCGAGCACGTGCGCAAGGCCGGGCTCGACATCCGCGTCGCGCGCGTGCGCGTGTCGGATAACTACGTCCAAGCGGTGTTCGCCGGCGGCGGCATGGCCTGGGCCGACCGCGCGATGAAGGACGCGGCGACCGCCGCACAGTACGCGGTCGACCCGGCGCAGACGCCGCCGCGCGGCAGCCTCGACGGGCTGGAGTGCCGCTGGCAGGACATCCCGAGCCGCCACGGCGAGACCGTCAGCCTGATGGTGCGCGCGACCAGCAAGGACCCGGCCGCGGCTGCCGCGCTGTATCGCGCGCTCATCACCAAGGTGCAGGACAGCTACGGCGCGGACGACGTCTGCCATCCGATCACGATCCCGGGCCTCGCCCCCGCGCTCGGCGCCAAGCGCCTGGGGAACGAGGTCGGCGTGCGTGCCGCGGAGCGCACGCCGTTCGGCCAGTGGCTCTATCTCTGGCGCACGCGGTGGTTCGTCATCCTCGGCTGGTTCCTGATGAAGTTCGGCATCCACACCGAGGAGACCGACTGGAGCAAGTACAAGGAAACGCTGGTGAGGAACACCGACGTGCGCAAGTTCAACGACATCTACCGCCAGATCCTCGCCGGCACCGAGGCGCAACGCGAGGCGCTCACCGGCTGGCTGGAAGTGCGCTATCGCAAGGGCGATCTCGCCTACGGTATGCACGTCACCGACCGGGCGCACATGACCTGCCTTGTTTTCAGCTACTCGGGCCGGCACCTGCACTTCATCGACGGCGCGGACGGCGGCCTGTTCCTCGCCGCCAAGGAGTTCAAGGAGCGCGCGGCGAAGCTTTCTAACGAGCGGCCCGCGAAATAGAATCGGGGCTGGAGGCTTCCCATGCTGCGAGAAAACACTCCCGACCTGTCCAAGTACGTAGAGCCCGACCGAGTGCGGCGCGAGGTCTACACCGACGCGCAGGTCTTCGAGCTCGAGATGGAGCGCATCCACGAGAAGTACTGGATCTACTGCGGCCACGAGACGCAGGTGCCGAAGCCCGGCGACTATTACACGGTGCAGATCGGCCGCCAGCCGATGCTCATGGTGCGCGGCAAGGACAGGAAAGTGCGCGTGCTCTACAACCGCTGCCCGCACCGCGGCAACATGATGTGCGGCGACCGGCACGGCAACACGGGCGACTTTTTCCGCTGCTCGTACCACGCCTGGACCTTCCACCACGACGGCAAGCTGCGCACGATCCCGATGCAGGATTCGGGCTACGCCGGCACGCGCTTCGGCAAGGACAACCCGGACTGCAGCATGAAGCCGGCGGCGCGCGTGGAGAGCTATCGGGGGTTTGTCTTCGCTTCTCTTTCGAAGGACGGTCCTTCACTGAAGGAGTTTCTCGGCGAGAGCCGCATCGCCTTCGACGACATGTGCGACCGCGCGCCCGAGGGCGAGGTCGAGATCGTGCCGAACTGCTTCCGCGTCATCCAGCACTCGAACTGGAAGATCTTCCTCGAGAACCAGCTGGACGCCCTGCACCCTTCGGTCACGCACCAGTCGACTGGCCGCGCCGCGCACGAGGTCGAGAAGGAGATCGCGAAAAAGGCAAAGAAAGGCGAGGCGCCGCTCTCGTATCACATGCTCTCGGCGTTCGCAACCGTGACGATCGACAAGTGGGACGCGTTCCAGACGCTCAACTACCCCTACGGCCACTGCATCCTCACCGGCTACATGGGCCTGCGGCCGCAGGACCCGGATACGCTCGCCTACGACAAGGTCATGATCAAGGCCTACGGGAAAAAGAGGTTCGACGAGATCATCGGCGTCAACATCCACCACGTGCTCATCTACCCGGGCCTGTCGGTGCAATCGCCGCTACAGCAGCTGCGCGCGGTGCGCCCGCTCGGCGTGGACAGGACGCTCACCGAGATCTGGCATTTCCGGCTGAAGGGCGCGCCCGAGGCGATCTATCGCCGGTCGCTGGCCTACTACAACCTCGTCAACTCGCCCTCCACCATGATCAACGCCGACGACCTGGAGAACTTCTGGAAATGCCACCAGGGCTTGTCATCGGATGGCGGCGACTGGGTCACCTTCGGCCGGCACTTCGGCCGCGACATCGAGAAAAAGGGTCATGTCGAGACCGGCCAGAACATGGGCACCTCGGAGGCGCCGATGCGCAACCAGATGAAGGCCTGGGCGGAGTACATGCGTGGGTAAAAATGGACTCCAGCACGACGTCGAGCAGTTCCTCTACCATCAGGCGGACCTGCTCGACTCGAAGAAATGGCAGGACTACATCGACCTCTTCACGCCGGACGGCGTCTACTGGGTGCCCGCCGATCCCGCGCACAAGACCTGGGAAGGCATGCCCGCGATCTTCGCCGAGGACAAGAGCCTGATGACGGTGCGCATGAACCGCGTCCTGCATCCGGACGCCTGGTCGCAGCGCCCGCTGTGGGGCACGAACCATGTGGTCTCGAACGTCGTCATTGAAAAAAGCACTCCAGCCGAAGTCCAGGTGCGATCGCGCTTCCACATGATGGAGCTGCGGCGCGACGACGTACGGCATTTCGCCGGTTCTTATTCTCATGTCTTGAGAAAAACAAAAAAGGGCTACGCCATCAAGCTGCAGCGCGTCGACATGACCAACGCGCAGGCCGCCTACGACTACGTGCTGCAGGTCTGGGTCTAGGCGGCCGGCGGCAAGCCGGCCGGGTCAACGCCGATCTGAAAGCCGGTGAGCATGTCCCAGCCCGAGGAGTGACCAAGCTCGACCAGGCGCAGCGCAGCCTCCAGAGCGCGCACGTCGTCGCCGGTCGAGAGCGCCGCGGCGAGATGGTGTAGCGGCGCGAAGCTCTCGCCGCGCGCGAGGTCGGCGAAAAGCGCCGCGCTCACCGGATGGCTGCGCGCGGCGATCTCGATGCAGAGCTGCTCCCCTAGCGCTTCCCAGGACCGATCGTTCGGTGCGAGCAGCCTGCGCGCGAAGAGCGCCGCGCCCGCGAGGTCGTCGCCCGAGGGCGTGAGGCCCGTGCCCAACCCGAGCAGCGCCACGCTCGCTTCGTACACCGCACGATCGTCGCCGCTCGCGTAGGCGCGCGCCAGAGCGTGCACGCGCGGCGCGGTGCTGCCGAGTGGAAACGCCGGAGCTCGCCCGGCGAGCAGCGTCCCGAACCCGCGCGGAGCCTCCTTGGCAAAGAGCGTAGGACGCAAGCGGTGCAGGGAAAGTCGCAGCGCATCGCGGTCCCTGTGCGCCAGGGGTTCGGGCGACCAGTTCTCTGACGGGAGGCGCTCGAAAAACAACCGAGCGTTGCGCGTCGCGGGCGCTGCCAGCACGACCGCGCGGGGATGCATGGCCGGCAGGCGCGCGCCGACCCACACGATCTCCCCTGCCGCGCTCAGGTAAGGGGAATCGGCCATCGTCGCGAGCGGCTCGGCGATCCCGCCGCTGCGCTCGAGCGCGCGCCGCGCCCGCTCCCCGATGCGCTCGATGCGCTCGATGTGCGGCGCGGCGATCAGCGCCGCACCTCGCGCTGGAAGATCTCCAGGCAGTGCGCCTTGATGCGCACGAACTCGGGCTCGGAGAGCGCCTCCAGGCCGCGCGGCCGCGGCCGCGCGTACTCGATGGTTTCCGCGATCCGGGCGGGGCGCTTGGTGAGCAGCAGCACCCGATCGGCGAGGTAGACCGCTTCCTCCAGGTCGTGCGACACGAGCACCATGGTGGTGCGCGTGCGGCAGAACACGTCCTGCAGCTTCTGCCGGATGAAAAGCGTCATCTCGTAATCGAGCGCCGAGAAGGGCTCGTCGAGAAACAGCACCTCCGGCTCGGGCGCGAGGGCGCGCATGATCGAGGCGGTCTGCTGCTGGCCGCCGGAGAGCTCGTAAGGGTAGCGGGGCAGGTCGAACTGCACCTCGAACGAGGCGATCAGCTCCTCGACGCGGCGCCGGATCTCGTGCTCCGGCCGGCGCGCGAGCCGCAGGGGATAGGCGATGTTGTCCACCGTGCGCAGCCACGGGAACATCGCGTCGCGGTAGTTCTGGAACACGTAGCCGATCTTGGTGTCGCGCAGCGACTTGCCGTCGAACAGGATTTCGCCCGCGTCGAGCGGCACGAGGCCCGCGATCATGTTGATCAAGGTGGACTTGCCGCAGCCGTTCGGACCGAAGATGGCGACGATGCGCCCCCTGGGAAGGTCGAGGTCGAAGCTCTCGTAGAGCGGGGCCGCGCCGAAGCGCTTCGTCAGTCCGCGTACCGTGATGTGCGTGCCCGGCGGCCCGGGCACGAAAGGCGGCGCCGCGGGCTCGGGCGCCGGCGCGGACAGCGGCACGGCTACTTCCCGCTCCAGTGCACGAAGCGTTTCTCGGTGACGAGGAACAGCATGTTGAGCAGGTAGCCGTGCGCGCCGGCGCCGAGCGGCAGCGCCGCCAGCGCGAACCCCGCGGCGCTCGAACCGAGCAATCGGCGCCGAACGACAAGTTTCCTGCTCATGACCGTCTCCTCTGGAATGGTGTCAAGAGAGGACTTCGAGCACGAAGTATGCCTCAGCCCTGCGCGATCGCCTGGAGAAAACGGCTCGAGTCGCTCACCCATCCGAAGATGCCGCTCTGCGCCTTGATCATGGCGAGCTGGTGCGTCGCGCCTGCGCTGAGCCTGTAGCGCAGCTCGCGCCGCAGCCCGGCGCCGGCGCTGACCAGCCGGAAGATCGGCGGCGCGCCCGCCGCCGGAAACTCCGACAGCTTGAATCCGCCGACCGTGAGCTCCTGCTGAGGCTACTGCGCATGCGCAGCCGAAAACGCGCACAGCAGGAGCAAGGCTGCGACCTTCACGCTAGCTGCAGTCTTTGGCAGGCTGGATCGCCGCAAGGCGCCGGCTAAGGTCCGGGATGTCGGCCGGGCTGATCGCGAGGTGGTAGCTCCCCTGCCCCTTCTCGACGGGCCGCTCGACCACGCGGTCCTGAGTGACGCGGAATTCGCCCGTGCGCTTCTTGCCGTTCATCAGGATGACGGTCGAGTAGCAGGCGACCTTGGCGTCGCCGCGCTGCCAGTTCTTGCGGCGCAGCTGGTTCAGCTCGTCCACCACCGCCCTCACGTCGTCGCGCCCCTCGAGCAGGATGGAGGGCGAGTTGTAGTTGCCGACGCGCACCGACGTCACGCTGGACAAGCGCTGGCGCGGCTCTCCGAGCACGGCGGTGCTCGCCATGAGCAGGCAAAGAACTAACAGGCGCATCAGGACCATTCTGCCAGATGCTATGCTCGCCCGATGCGGAACCTGCTCCTATTGATCTTATTTTCAATAACAACGATAAATGCGCAAACCTATCCGTCCAAACCGGTAAGACTGGTCGTCGGCTTCCCGCCCGGCGGCGGGGTGGACATCAACGCGCGGCTGCTCGCGCCCAGGCTGTCGGAGTATCTCGGCCAGTCGTTCGTGGTCGACAACAAGCCCGGCGCCGGCACTAACATCGCCAACGAGCTGGTCGCGAAAGCAGCGCCCGACGGCTACACGCTGATGGTCGGCTACGTCGCCACGCACGGCACCAATCCGGCCGTCCGCAAGGTGCCCTACGACGCGGTGCGCGATTTCACGCCGATCGCCATGGTCGGCGGCACGCGCAACCTGCTGGTGGTGCATGCCTCGGTCCCGGTCGCCGATCTCAAGTCGTTCGTCGAGCACGCGAAGAAGAGCGCGGGCAAGCTCAGCTACGGCTCGGGCGGCATGGGCACGCTGAACCACCTCGTCATGGAGCAGTTCAGGGCCGAAGCCGGGTTCGATCTCATCATCGCGCACTACCGCGGCATCGGTCCCGCGATCAACGACTTCCGGGGCGCGCAGGTCGTGGTGCTGGTGCCGAGGCTGGCCGCGGCGCTGCCGCACGTGCGCGCGAAGATGATGAAGCCGATCGCCGTGACCGGGCGCGAGCGCCACCCGCTCATCCCGGAGGTGCCGACCTTCGAGGAATCCGGCTACAAGGGCTACGACGCGGTGCAGTGGTACGGCATCGTCGGGCCGGCGAAGCTGCCCCCGGAAATCACGCGCAGGCTGAACGCTGAGATCAACAAGGCGCTCGCCGCCCCCGCTCTGCAGCAGCGCCTCTCGGCCGACGCGATCGACCCGATGCCCATGGCCCCGGAGCAGTTCGGCCGCTACATCCAGGCCGAGATCACGCGCTGGAGCGCCCTCGCCCGCGAAAGAAAAATCACGCTGGAAGAGTAGGTCCTGCCGGATTCGCCTTGGCGGCGACCGTATTTTCTGATATTCTGAAATTACAGACATATCGGAATGTAAGGAACTCCACGGCATGGAACTGTCGCCGGTCACGCGCAAGTTCGTCCTGCACTGGGGCGAGATGGGCACCCGCTGGGGGGTCTCCCGCACCGTCGCCCAGATCCACGCCCTGCTCTACCTCGCCGAGCGCCCGCTGAACGCCGAGGAGATCTCCGAGACTCTCGCGGTGGCGCGCTCGAACGTCAGCACCAGCTTGAAGGAGCTGCAGGCCTGGGGCCTGATCAAGGTCACGCACGTGATCGGCGACCGGCGCGATCACTACGAAGCGATCCAGGACATCACCAACCTCTTTCGCGTCATCGTCGAGGAGCGCAAGCGCCGCGAGATTGACCCGACGCTCGCGCTGCTGCGCGAGTGCGCGGCCGAAGCCGATGCCAAGACCGGCGCGCACGCGCGCGCGCGCATTGGCGAGACGCTGCAGTTCCTCGAGATGCTGAACAAGTGGTACGAGGACATGAAGGGGCTGCCCTACCCGCTGCTGATGTCGCTGCTGCGCATGGGCGGCCGCGTGCAGCGCTTCCTCAGCAAGGCCGCCTGATGCGCATCCTTCTCACGGGCGCGACCGGCTTTGTCGGCCACCATATCGGCGCCGCGCTCCTCGCCCGTGGGCACGAGGTCGTCGGCTGCTCGCGCCGGCGCAACGACGCGTTCCACCGCTATCCCGAGCTGGGCTGGATCAGGGCCGACTTTGCCTCGGATCTGACGGTCGACGCGTGGCGGCCGCGGCTCACCGGCTTCGACGCGGTGATCAATGCCGCCGCCATCGTGCGCGAGCGTCCGGGCGAAAGCGTCGCCGCCATCGATGCCGACGCGCCCTGCGCGCTCTTCGCTGCGTGCGCGGAAGCAGGACCGCGCCGCGTGATCCAGATCTCGGCGCCCGGCTGCGACCGCGACCCCTGCCCCTACGCCGCCGCCAAGCTGCGCGTCGAGCGCGCGCTCGCCCGGCTCGACCTCGACTGGACAGTGGTGCGCGCTTCGCTATTGCATCCGGAAGACCTGGCGAACGCGATCGTGCGGCTGATCGAGGAAGGCAGGCCGCTGGGCGCCGTGCTCGAGCTAGAGCGCAATCAGATCCGGTTTAATGTCCTGCACGCGCGCAACGCCGCATAGCTGCATCGCGCGCTCTAATTCACTGGCAAGAATCGCAAGCGCCTGGCGCGCGCCTGCCTCGCCGCCGGCGGCGGCGCCGTAGAGCGTCGCGCGGCCGACCGCAACCGCCTGCGCGCCGAGCGCGCGCGCTTTGAGCACGTCCGAGCCGCGGCGCACGCCGCCGTCCATGATCACGGTCATGCGCGAGCCGACGGCCTTCGCGATCGCGGTCATCGCATCGAGCGACGCGACCGCGCCGTCGAGCTGCCGGCCGCCGTGGTTCGACACCCAGACGCCGTCGATGCCCATTTTCGCCAGGCGCTCGGCGTCGTCGACGCGCGAGACGCCCTTCACGACGAGCTTCCTCTTCCAGCGGTCGCGGAAGCGCGCGAGGTCGTCCCAGGTGAACGCCGGATCGGTATGGCGCCCGACCGACGAGGCGAGCGCGATACCGCGCTCGATCGATCCGCCGTAGCCGCGCACGTTGACGAAGTCGGGCAGCCCGCCGTGCAGGGCAATTTGCAGCGCCCAGGAGGGCTTGAGCGCGCCCTCCACGATGTGGCGTAGCGTCAGGCGCGGCGGCACCGAGAAGCCGTTGCGGAAGTCGCGCTCGCGCTTGCCGCCGACGGCAAGGTCGACGGTGGGCACGAGCGCCTCGTAGCCTGAGGCCTCGGCCCGGTCGATGAGCTTGGCGACGAAGCTGCGGTCGCGCAGCACGTAGAGCTGGAACCACAGGCGTCCCGGCGCCTTCTCGGCGATCTCCTCGATCCCCGCGGTCGCGTTGGTCGAGAGGGTGAACGGCACGCCCATCGCGGCGGCCGCGCGCGCGATGCCGACATCCACGCCGGGCCAGGCGATGCCCGCGGCGCCGGTCGGCGCGACGAAGAACGGCTGCTTCGAGGGGCCGCCGAGGAGCTCGCAGGCCGGGTCGATCCTGGCGACGTCGTTCAGCACGCGCGGCAGCAGGCGCGTGCGCTCGAACGCGGCGCGGTTGTCGCGCAGCGTGATCTCGTCCTCGGCGCCGCCGTCCATGAAGTCGAAGATCGCGCGCGGCAGGCGGCGCTTCGCCATGTCGCGCAGCTCGGCGATCGAATAGGCGCGGGAAGCGTCGGGCATATAATTCTCTTTTTCGATTCTCGCACAGGATCCCATGAAGCCGGCCACCGCACAGAAGCGTATCGAGGGCGTGCTCGCGCCCGTCATCACGCCGTTCAAGCGCGACCTCGCTCCGGATGCCGACCGGTTCGTGAAGCACTGCCGCTGGCTGATGAAGAGCGGCTGCGCCGGGCTCGCCGTCTTCGGCACCAACAGCGAGGCGAACTCGATGTCGGTCGAGGAGAAGCTGGAGCTCCTCGAAGCGCTCATCAAGGGCGGGGTGCCGGCCGCATCCCTGATGCCCGGCACCGGCCACAGCGCGCTCTCCGACTCGGTGAAGATGACGCGCGAGGCCGTGCGGATGGGTTGCGGCGGCGTGCTGATGCTGCCGCCCTTCTACTACAAGGGTGTGTCGGACGAGGGCCTCTTTCGCAATTTCGCCGAGGTGATCGAGCGCGTCGGCGATGAGCGCCTGCGCATGTACCTGTATCACATCCCGCCGGTGTCGAACGTGCCGATCACGCTCGACCTCATCGAGAAGCTGCTCACGCGCTATCCCGGCATCGTCGCGGGCGCAAAGGACTCCTCCGGCGACTGGAGCAACACGAAGGCAATGCTCGATCGCTTCAAGGATCGCGGCTTCGATGTCTTTCCCGGCAGCGAAGTGTCACTGCTCGACGGCCTGCGCGCGGGCGGCAAGGGCTGCATCACCGCGACCGGCAACGTCAACCCGGGCTCGATCAGCGAGGTGTACAAGAGCTGGCGCAGCGCGGACGCCGACAAGCTGCAGGCCGGCATCAACGTGACGCGAAAGATCATGCAGAAAGTGCCGATGATCCCGGCGCTGAAGGCGGTCACCGCGCACTTTGGCAACGACCCGCAGTGGCGCACCGTGCGCCCGCCGCTCGTCGAGCTCTCGCCTGAGCAGGAGAAGCAGGTGATCACGGAGCTCAAGGGCTCCGGCTTCTCGATGCCTGGACTATGAAGAACGACCTGAAGCTGCGCGTTTTCGACGTCCTAGCCCGCTCGTTTGCGCAGGAGAACGTGCGCGACTGCTTTGCCCTCCTCGGCGATGCGAACATGAACTGGGCGGCGCGCCTCGCTGCCGAAGGCGTTCGTATGATCTATGTCCGGCACGAGCACTGCGCGCTCGCCTCGGCCATGGCCTATGCGCGCAAGAAAGGCGAGGTCGGCGTGGCGACCGTGACTTGCGGCCCGGGCGTGACGCAATTGATCACGGCCCTGCCCGCGGCGGTGCGCGCTCATCTGCCGCTGGTGGTGTTCGCCGGCGAGGCGCCGCTGAAGAGCGGCTGGTACAATCAGGAGATCGACCAGGCGCCGCTCATCACCGCGACGGGCGCGGCGTATCACCGCCTGCACATGCCCGAGCGCATGCCGGTCGCCGTGCGCGACGCGTTCCTGCAGGCGCGGCGCGAGCGCCGGCCTGTGGTCGTCGGCATTCCGTTCGACCTGCAGGACCGCCCCTGGACCGGGCCGGACGCCCTGCCCAAGCCTTCGCATGAACTGCTGCCGCGGCCTTCGCCGATTCCCCCGCACCCGGAGGACGTCGCCAAGGCTGCGCAGCTCGTGGCCGGCGCCGAGCGGGTCGTCGTGTTCGCGGGGCTGGGCGCGGTCGACTCAGGCGCGGGCGCTGCCTGCCGCGCGCTCGCCGCGAAGACCGGCGGACTGCTGATGACGACGCTGCCGGCCCGCGGGTTCTTCCACGACGATCCTTTCTGCATCGGTATCGCCGGCAGCTACACGCCGGAAGTCGGCATCGAGTACCTGAAGGAGGCTGACTGCGTGATCGCCGTTGGCAGCTCGCTCGCCTACCACGCGGGCGGCGGCGGCCAGCTCTGGCCAAAAGCGAAGACGTTGCAGATCGACGTCGACCCGGTGGCGATCAGCCAGGGCCAGGTGGTGGCACAGCATCACCTGCGTGCCGATGCGCGCCTCGGCGTCGAAGCGCTGGCGGCCGCGCTGCCGGCGCGCAAGAGCGCATGGCGCACGGAGGCGATGGCCGCGCGCATCCGCGATTCCAAGCCCGACAGCATGAAATTCGAGATCGCGCCGCGCCTGCTCGATCCGCGCGATGTGATCGAGGCGCTGGAAAAGGCCTTGCCGCGCGACTGGGAGATGGTGAATTCCGGGGGCCACTGCTCCTGGTTCTACGCCCAGATGCCCTCGCGCCCGCAGGACAAGTTCCTCACCATCCGCGAGTTCGGCGCGATCGGGAACGGCATCTCCTTCGCCATGGGCGTGGCGGCGGCACGGCCCGACCGCACCGTGGTGCTCTTCGACGGCGACGGCAGCCTGATGATGCACGTGCAGGAGCTGGAGACCATCCGGCGCCACGGCCTGCGGATCCTGATCGTCGTGATCAACGACGGTGCCTACGGGTCGGAGGTCCACAAGCTTCGCTCCGAGGGCATGCCGGAAGAAGGCTCGGTGTTCGGCTACTGCGACTTTGCCGGCATCGCCAAGGGCTTCGGCCTCGCGGGCCGGACGTTCAAGTCGCTGGACGATCTTCCGAAAGCCCTCGCCGAATTCACCGGCAGTACCGGCGCGGCAATCTGGGACTTCCACGTCTCCGACAAAGTCACCTCACCCACCATCCGCCGCGCGCATCCGCCGAAAAAGCACTGAAGAGCCGGCCTACTCGGCCTTGATGCCGGCGAACTTGATCACGCTCGCCCATTTTTTTACGGCATCGGCGATGAGCGCGCCGAATTCCGCGGGCGAGCCGCCGAGCACCGTGCCGCCCAGCTCGACGATCCGGGACCGGATCTTGGCGTCGGCGAGGCCGGCATTGAGCTCCCGGTTGAGCAGCGTGATGACCTCGGCCGGCGTGTTCCTTGGCGCGCCGATGCCCGCGAAGCCGCTCGCCTCGTAGCCGGGCACGAAGTCCCCCACGGTCGGAAGGTCCGGGAACACGTCCAAGCGCGCGGCGGTCGTGACGGCCAGCGCGCGCAGCTTGCCGGACTTGATGTGCGGGATCGCTTCCGACACCGGAGCGAAAACCACCTGCACCTGGCCGGCGAGCAGATCGACGACCGCGGGCGCGCCGCCCTTGTACGGCACGTGGACCAGGTTCACCCCGGTCATCATCTTGAAGAGCTCGCAGGCGATGTTCTGCGGCGTGCCCTGGCCCGCCGACCCGTAGTTGATCCTGCCCGGGTTGGCCTTGGCAAACGCGATGAACTCGGGGATCGTCTTGGCGGGGACCGACGGATGCACCACGATGACGTAGGCCAGGCGCGCGGCGCAGATGACCGGCGCGATGTCCCGGACAAAGTCGAAGGGAAGATTGGTGTGGAGCGCGGCGTTGATTGCGTTCGGGGTCACGATCTGCAGCAGCGTGTAGCCGTCCGCAGGCGCCTTGACCACCGCCTCCGTCCCGAAGTTGCCGCTGGCGCCGGCGCGGTTCTCGACGAGGAAAGGCTGGCCGAGGCGATCCTGCAGCCATTGGCCCATCAAGCGCGCCTGGATGTCGGTCGCCCCGCCGGGCGGAAAGCCGACGATGATGCGCACCGGCTTCGACGGATAGGCCTGCGCCCGCGCAAGGCGAGGCACGGCCGACAAGGCAGCAGCGCCCGCGGCCAGGTGCAGGACGGTACGACGTGACGATTTCATTTTGCTCCCTCTCTCCCGGGCGTTGACGCAATGTAGATGCCAGCGCCAACCCCGACGATCCCGACCAATAGATTAATGCCGAGCGGCTCCCCGACGAGCGAGGCGGCGATCGGGTTGATCGTCATGGTATTGGTGACCCGCGTCGGCGTGGTGCGCTCGAGCGCGTACACCCAGAGGTAGAACGCAGCGGCGCCGCCGAGGACGCCAAGCGCGATCACCGCGGCCCACTGGCCAGCCTCGAAATCGGCCGTCATGGCGAGCCCGCCCTGCTGCAAGGCGATCAGCACGCTCGCGACCGAACCGAAGCCCATGCCGGCGGAGAGGAAGCCGAGGCGGCTCGAGCGCTGCATGAGCGGCGCGGCCCAGATGCTGTAGAGCGCCATGATGACCGTGCCGCCCAGCATGATCAGGTCGCCGCGCCAGGCGTCGGGCGGCGCGTCGGCGAGTCCCATGCCGAGCGCGGTCGCCACGCCCGCCATAGCAAGGAAGACGCCAGCGCTTTTTCTCGAGGTGATTTGTTCCCTGCCGAGAAGCGCAGCAATAATCATCGTCACCAACGGCAAAGTCGAGAGCGCGAGCGAGCCGCGCGCCGCCGTGGTGTAGCTCAACGCGAGGTTGTAGATGAAGAAGAACACGGCGAAGTACAGGACACCGAGCGCGCCCACCAGCCACCAGTCGCGGCCCTGCGGCCAGCGGCTGCGGAGCGCGAGTGCAATCGGCAGGATCAGGACAAAAGCGATGCCGAAGCGGAACGCGGCGAGCGTATAGGGGTCGTTCGCGCCGATCGCGAAGCGCGTCAGGCCGCCGGCGGTGCCGCCGAGCGCGGAAGAGACGAGGGCCGCAATCACGCCCGCGCGCTCGCTAGAATAGCGCTCCATGCCCAATGTTCTCATCACCGGTGCAGGCCGCGGGATCGGTTTTGCGACCGCGAAGGCATTCGCAGGTGCGGGCTGGAACGTGGTGGGTTTG
>Ga0233425_10004258_pt1 | contig 24325 bp, 25 predicted proteins | sample Watercolumn_Towu_2_FD_181712 | JGI IMG/M metagenome (GOLD analysis project Ga0233425, IMG submission 181712) | Freshwater microbial communities from Lake Towuti, South Sulawesi, Indonesia - Watercolumn_Towuti2014_140_MG | ecosystem: Environmental > Aquatic > Freshwater > Lake | place... | reverse complement strand
GTTCAAGTCGTTTGAGGTTTGGTTGTACTTGGTCATTCAACATTGAGCATTGGAAATTGGATATTTTTATGGAGATAAACAATCCGCGAAAATCCGTGTAGCATCTGCGCAAATTCGTGGTAAATAATTATTACCAAAGTATATAATATAAGCAGCGAAAAACAGTTGCAAGAGATTTTGATATATTAAAAACGAAAAATATTACGTTGTGCATTTTGAGTTCGTAAGTGAAATAGATGAAAGAGAAACAATCGCCGCAGGAAACTCTATTCGAGAATTGCGTACGTTCGCTTGCAAAATCAAAGAGTAAAGAAAGCGGAAATACATTGGTACGAAGCACACGGAATAGGAAGAAAAGAATTGAAGATAAAACGATTTATCAATTAAAATTAAAGAATACACGTATGGAACAACAATTTGTCATTTGTATCAACAATAAAAATTATACTGCTTCGTTAGAGTTAGGAAAAGTGTATCCCGTTCTTCGCGATGAAGAAGCAGAATCACTCGAACAAAAAAGAATCATTGATGAATCGGGGGAAGATTATTTATATCCCAATAATTATTTTGTTGCAATAGAAGTACCGAAAGCGGCACGGGAAATTTTTTCGCACGCCGTATAAATTCCAACAATAGTTCTACTACAATTTGTACAACTCTCAACGAGTCATAGACCTACGGAATAACCAATTTGCTTTGATAACACAAACTCTATTGTTTTACGCCAACAAAATCACCAAACATTATGAGTCGCACGATAACATTAGAATTACCCCATTATGTTTTCGAACTTGTGCAGCAAGAATCGAAACTCAAAGGCAAATCGCCAACGGAAATCATTGTTGAATCCGTAACACTTCAAAAGAAAAAAATCCGCGACCCGTTCTTTGCCGATACAGAATTTTATGATGGCGAAGTTCCCGCAGGCGGTTCTCTAAATCACGATAAATACATTTACGTCGAACATCCATGATATTCACCGATTGCATTTCTTTTCTTTGTATTGTTGTTTCTTTTTCCTTTGTGCAAAGAGAACATGGAGAATTTTACGATGTGCGAAGCATTACCGTAAAAGTCAATTTAGGCGAAACAATGGAACAAACGCGATTGATTCAGCAATGCGTTTGAAAATTCTCGACTTTCTTGAGCAATTCCGGATGGCGTACAACACGAAGAATAATGAGTTCCTGGAAAAAGTTTATTCCGATGATGCGTTGATACTTGTCGGAACGGTATTAAAAAAAAAGAAGATGGCGACTTTGCTTCGTACTCCAAACTTTCGCAAACCAAATTGAAACTGGTACAAAAAACCAAACGCGATTATCTCGACGGATTGAAACATAAGGCATTCAACAACCATTCATTTATTGCCGTTCGGTTCGAGGAAATAAAAATTTTGCAGCACGAAAAAATTCCTGCACTCTACGGCGTTTCTTGCTGGCAACAGTGGCGTTCTTCCCATGATAGCGACAGAGGATATTTATTTCTCATGATGGATTTCCAAAATATCGCAGAACCGATTATTCATGTGCGCGCGTGGCAACCGAACGCGTTTGAAGAAGACGGAAGTTTTGTTTCGATGTACGATTTTGATATTGTAGGAATACAATAAATTTCCGTTGGCGATTGTAGATTAAGTAATATGGAACTCTTCGCTGAGGTTGCTGTGCCCGCTGCCGTTGAAACATTGTTCACGTATGGCGTTCCGAATGAATTCATGGATACGATACAAATCGGCGCGCGCGTGAAAATTCCTTTCGGAACACGAACAATCGTCGGCGTTGTAATTCGACTTGCCAAAACAACTTCTGTAAAAAAAAAACTGAAGTTCATTCATTCGTTGATAGATACGAAACCGATTTTCAACAGCGAACTGCTCAAAACACTTTGCTGGATTGCCGCATACTACGTTGCTCCACTCGGCGAAGTATTGAACGGCGCGCTTCCGCAAGGATTAAAACAACAAGAACCCCGCCCGAAATTTGAAAAAGGAATTTCCATTTCAGAAGAAGAACGGCTACAATGGCTGAACCAACTGCATCAACTCGGAAATTCTTCGCGCACAACGAAACAACAACTCGTTCTCGAAACACTTTTCCACACACCCAAAACATTTCTTTCGCTCACAGAACTTTCGAAAATAACCTCTGCATCTCCTGCGGTGCTGAAAACAATGCGCGAAAAAGGAATGATGCAATTTTCCACAAGAGAAATTATTCGCAGAGAAATTCTGCTTCCTTCGGAACACGAGAAGAAATCGTTGCATATTGTTCCCAACAACCACCAACGCTTTGCGTTAGAAAAAATCTTTGCGCAAATCGCCGCAAAATCGTTTCATTCGTTTTTATTGTTGGGAATCACCGGAAGCGGAAAAACGCAAGTGTACATCGAAGCGATTCGCAAAACGCTGGAACAGGGAAAAACAGTCATCGTGCTGGTTCCGGAAATTTCGCTCACACCGCAAGCAGTGCGTCGGTTTCAACTGCACTTCGGAGAAATCGTAACGGTGATTCATTCGCAAATGTCCGCCGGCGAGCGATTTGATTCGTGGCGATTGACATTGAACAGAACGTATCACGTCGTCATCGGACCTCGTTCTGCAATTTTTGCGCCCGTCAACAATCTCGGTTTGATTGTTGTTGATGAAGAACACGAAGCATCGTACAAACAATATGATATGACGCCGCATTATCACGCGCGCGACGTTGCTCTTGTTCGGGCAAAAGAAAATAACGCTGTTGTCATTCTTGGTTCTGCAACGCCTTCGCTGGAGTCGTATTACAATGCGATGCAACACAAGTATACATTGCTGGAACTTCCCCAACGCGCCGATAATGCTCAACTTCCTTCGATAAAAATTGTGGATTTGAGAAGCGCAAAGAATGTTGAAAAGAACGCGGAGACAGAAATTCGCAACGAAGAGAGTAGCCAGAAGTCAGGAACCCATATTCAGAAAGAAGGAACGCTACAAAGCGCAGTGCAGTACGGACGTTCGCTTTCGCCGTTGCTCTTGGAACACATCGCTGAGCGATTGGAGAAACAAGAAGGCATCATTCTTCTGCAAAATCGTCGCGGATTTTCTTCGTACGTGGAATGTACCGTGTGCGGAAATGTGGAAGTGTGTACGAACTGTTCTGTTTCACTGACGTATCATTTGGTCAAGCAATTATTGCGATGTCATTACTGCGGCTATGCAAAAAAACTTCCACTCCTGTGTCCCCGTTGTGGAAATCCCCGCACCATATTTAAAGGCATCGGAACACAACGTGTAGAAGAAGAATTGAAAAAACATTTTCCGCTTGCACGGATTGCGCGAATGGATTTGGACACGACTTCGCGAAAAGGTGCGCACGATGCTCTTCTCACCTCATTTGCAAAACGCGAAATTGACATTCTGCTCGGAACACAAATGGTCGCAAAAGGATTGGATTTTCCTCACGTTACGCTTGTCGGTGTTATTTATGCAGATATGCAATTGCTGTTTCCGGATTTTCGAGCGGCTGAAAAAACGTTTCAACTCCTTACGCAAGTTGCAGGTCGTTCGGGCAGAAGTACGATTTGCGGCGAGGTGGTGATTCAAACGTATCAACCGGAACACAATGTATTCAACTACGTCTCGCATCACAAAGTGAAAGAATTTTTGCATGTCGAATTATTTCACCGCCAAGGATTATTGTATCCTCCGTATTCCCGCATTGCTTTGCTCGAATTTCGCGGAAAAAATATCAGTGCCGTGCGAGAAACTGCAGAACGATTCGCACATCTCTTGAAAAATAATAACGGCGCGCTGCGTATTCTGGGACCAACGCCTGCATTTCTTGAACGATTAAAAGGAGTGTTTCGCTTTCACATTCTGCTGAAAAGCCCGCGCGACAGCGATACCACCGGCGCACATTTACATTCTGCAATACGCAATTCGCTCGCCCTATTTCGCCAAACATCGTCGGGAAAATCATCGCACGTGAAAATGATAATAGATATTGACCCCGTCGGTATGACGTAAAAGAACAAGAATTTCTTCGGCGCCACGTTGTTCTTTTCATTCACATCATTTATATTTGCGTCAACATTTTAATTCACTCTCGGAGTTGTTATGCATAAACATTTAGTATCATATATTTTTTTTCTTCTCGTTCTCACTTCGCAATATATACTTCCAATGTTTGCCGCGGATTCATTGACAATAACACCATTGAAAATGAGCGCATTCGGCGGTGATGGTCGCGATATTGATTACGTTACACAAAACATCGGCTATATTTGCGGTGACGATGCGCTCGTTACCAATTATTACATCGGCAAAACAACCGACGGCGGCGCAACGTGGCAGAACATTACACCGACGGCGCTTACGGTTCGCCCACGCGCGCTCGATTTCATTGACGAAAACATCGGCTTCATCGGTTGTTACTACGGCAAAATCATCAAAACAACCAACGGCGGCGCAACGTGGGATACAATTTATACCTCGGGCTACAGAGGAACAATTTACGATATCGTCTTCATCACGAACGATGTCGGATTCGCATGCGGTAGCAATAGCAACGGCACCGTCTTAAAAACTGCTGACGGCGGGAACACGTGGACGATTGTCTATAATACCACCACCAATGCCCGCTACGGAATTGATTATTTTTCCGTTGACGATATTATTGTATGCGGTTCAACGGGAAGCATTATCAAAACAACCGATGGCGGCGTTTCGTGGACTTCCACAACAGCAAGTACAAGTACGCTTTACGATATTGAAGTTACGAGTTCCGAAAATGTGTGGGTCATCAACTCCACAGAAGCGATTTACAAATCGGTTGACAGAGGAGAAACGTTTTCCCTTGTGCTCGACAACGGCAGCAGCGCATTTTACGCCATGCACTTTTTCGATGAAACATACGGAACAATCGTGGGAACAAACGGAACGTTGTACTATACCAAAAACGGCGGCGTAAATTTTGATACCGTTGCTATCGAAAACTTTACCGGACAAATTATGCGCAGCGTATATATGAAAAGCGCAACCGATATTCAGGCGCTCGGCGACCAAGGCATTATTCTCCGCTCGACTGATGGTTGCGAAACCTGGAATTATGTCGAAAACGGTTATTCGCTCTATGGCGTTGATTTCCTGGATGAAAACTTCGGCGTCGCTGTTGGCAACCGCGGCTACATCTTGAAAACAACAAACGGCGGAACCACCTGGAGCGATATTAAAACCATTCAAAGCACCATAAACCTATACGACGTCAAAGTGTTTGATACGCAAACGTACTACATCTGCGGCGGAACGGGGCTCTTGTACATTACCGAAGACGGCGGCGAAACATTTATCAAACGTCCGCTCCCCATCATTTCCGGCAATGCAAAAACACTTCACTTCTTCAATCGCAACGAAGGATATTGCGCCGGCGAAATGGGCTATATCTATTATACAATGGACGCAGGCGAAACGTGGACTTCGCAATTCTACTTCGGTTCTTCCAGCAATAACATCGAAGATATTTTCTTCCTCAACGATACCGTCGGCTATGCCATCGGCGAGCGCGGCAAATTTGTGAAAACCTCCAATCGAATGACGTGGGACAGCGCCGGCATTGATGGACCAAACATCAACACACTTTGGGAAATGGATTATCTTGACGAAAGCATCGGCTACATTACTTCGACGCGCGGTTGCATATACAAAACAACAGACGGCGGCGCAACATGGTCTTTGCAAAACGATACATCGCGCCTCGCAGTCGTTGACGTTATTGACCTCGAAGTCTTTGATGAACTTCACGGCTACGCAGTCGGTGAAAACGGCAGAATTTTCAAAATCACTTCGCTCAATACGTGGGCGGAAGCGGCTTCCATTCGCACACCCTATAATTCCGAAGAAAACTTCTGGGGCTTGGATTTTGTGAATAGCAATCTTGCGTATCTCTGCGGCTACTACGGCTCGATGTATAAAATGACGACCGGAGTTGTCGGTGTACGCGAGAACGATAACAAACCCCAATTTGTTTCCCTGCTCGAATCATACCCGAATCCCTTCAATCCTTCTACAGAAATCCGTGTCGGAATGGAAAACGAAGGACTCGTTACTCTCACCGTCTTCAATATTCTCGGACAAAAAGTTTTTACACTTGTGGAAAATGCCAATCTACAACCAGGAAATTATTCGTTTCCTTTCACTGCAAGAAATATGAACAGCGGAATGTACATCGCTCGGCTCGAAGTTCGCGAAGCCAACGGAACGTTCCTGAACAAAACGATAAAACTGATGCTCGTAAAATAATCACGCCGTTCTTCAAAAAAACCTTCAATGTTTTTTGTTTCAATCACTTGCTCATTTGCGCCTTTCATCAATAGCCATAACATAAACGCAGCTTCTCCGAGCATTGCAGGAAAAGAAATTTTGAACTAAAGGTCATTATACTCCGGAAATAATAGGGCAAGAAAACTCATTACCACATACACGATTCCATTGGCGTACAACCAAACGCCGAGAAAGCGAGGAAGAAAGCGTGATTGGTAAGTAAGTTGTGCTAACGGGAAAAGCCATAATCCCCAGAATAATTCAAATGCAGGCGTTCCGTAATCGCTGATGTTGAGAAGGAGTAATGCGATGTCTTGTCGTTGACTTGCTTCAAATGTTTTCAATATCTCCCCTTTCACAAGCATCATGGAAGAAATCTTGAATGTTGCTGTTATAATAACAACGGGAATTTGCACAAGCACGAATGCGACTAAGAGTTTTGCTTGTCGCTCATCCACGGTTTTGAACATTCGATAAAAAATCATTACCATCAACACCCATAAGGTGCAACTGATAAGGTCAAGAACAATGCCTGCTCGAAACAAAAATTCCTTGGAGAGTATTGCTTGGGCAGCAGTAACCGCATCTGCGTGTGTGTTAATTTGTGAAGGGAGATAAAAAATCGAGAAGAGTCCAGTGATAATCCATATCAAATAGAGCGCTCCGGCAAATCTCGCTGTGTTGCTGAGAGAAGGGGAATTCATAACTGTTTCTTTTCCGTTATTAAAAAAATATACTTTATGCGAAATTAAACAATGGAAGAACTTCATTCGTTGTCCTTTTGATGCGACCATTTCATAAGATTTTTTTCAATGCGCAAATTTTCCCACGTGTTACACTACTTCCAACAATTCCTCCACGACATTATATTTTTGAAACGGAGGAAGCATATACACGCCTGCAAGCATAGGTTTTGCTTCTTTGATGAGTTCTTTGGAAACGTCAATTCCAATGCGCGGCGCATTTTCTCCTGCATAACGAAGGGCATCGCGAATTTTTTCCGGTATTCGCATTCCGGGAACTTCGTTATGCAAGAAATCCGCATGTTTGTAACTGCGTAACGGAAGCACGCCAAGCATCACGGGAGTTTGTAAATGTTCGATGCGTTGTAAAAACATTTCTACTGTTTCCATTTCGTATAGCGGTTGCGTAAAAATCAATGCTGCGCCGGCGGAAATTTTCTTTTCTAACTTTTCAATTTCCTGTTCGATATTTGCTGACGTTGGATTCGCTGCGCAACAGACAAGAAACGACGTCGGTTGTCCAATCGTATTTCCCACTAAATCTGTTCCGCGATTCATCGAAGCAGCGGAACGAATCAATCCGATGGAATCCACATCAAACACCGATTGCGATTGAGGATAGTCTCCAATTTGTGTTGGGTCGCCGGTAACGCAGAGAATATTTCGCAATCCTAACAAATGCGCTCCTAATAATTCCGACTGCATTCCGATAAGATTCCTATCGCGTGTTGTTTGATGCGTGATTGTTTCTATTCCAACGGAATGTTGAATCAGATGCGATAAAGCGACGGCACTTATTCGCAGACGCGCGCGCGCGCCATCAGTAATATTCACAGCATCAATCCCGCGTTCGTGCAGATATCTTGCTCCTTTCAAAACATCGTTCATATCAAGTCCGCGCGGAACATCGAGTTCAACCGTTGTAAGAAATTTTTTCCCGATGTTGTTTGCGAAACGAGAATGCTCCGAGATTGGGGATGTGAGATGTGGGATTGGAGTAGAAGGTTTTTCTTTTACTTTAATATCAATATTTTTTTCACCGACTTTTTTGCCGCGAATCGCTTCAGCAATTGCTCTGATATGCGCAGGCGTTGAACCACAGCAAGCGCCAATCAATGTAACTCCCGCTTCGACAAGTTCTTTTGCATACTGCGCAAGATATTCCGGTGTTGTATGATAAATGGAACGACCGTTGAGTAATGTTGGAATTCCCGCTGCCGGTTGCGCAGAAAGAATAACGCCGTCTTTGTGAATGTTTTTGATAATCGAATACATTCGCTGCGGACCAACAGTGCAATTCGCTCCGACAATATCTGCGCCGTGTTCGAGCAAATGTTCAATCACTTCAATAGGAAAATTTCCGGAAAGAATTGCACCGTCTTCAGCAAACGCTTTCTGTGCAACTACGGGAATGCTACTCGTGAGTTCTTTTGTGGCGGCAATCGCTTCTTCTATTTCCGCTACACTTACAAATGTTTCGAAGAACAATACATCAATTCCACAATCGAGAAGAATTTCAATTTGCTCTTTGAATGCATCGCGCGCTTGTTGTTTTTTCAATTTGCCAATCGGTTCAAGCATCATTCCCGTTGGACCAACTGCACCGGCAATATAAATATTTTTTCCACTCGCCGCGCGTTTTGCAATTTCTACTCCCGCGCGATTGATTTCTTCTAACTTATCTTCCAAGCGATACTGCAATAACCGAAAACGGTTTGCAGAAAATGTATTCGCTTCAATTATTTCCGAACCTGCATCAATGTACTCGCGATGAATTCGTTCCACGATATCCGGATTTTTGATATTCTGAATTTCGTGCGGCATTTCGTCGTACTCGTACAAATCAAGCAACGTTCCCATCGCGCCATCGCAGAGAATGGGACCGTCGAGTACTCTTTCGCGAAATGGTTTCTTTGTTACTTTCATTTTCTCATTCTCAAATTTCAAAATTCAAGTGACAAATAAAATCCAAATGCAAAAATTTCAAGTTTGTTTTTTGAATTTTGACATTTGTTTGACATTTGAACTTTGTTATTTGAATTTTTATTACAAGATTTATTTTGCAACGAAGTTTAACGCTGTAAGTTTTTCCGAAACTTTCTTTCTCTGATCTCCTTGAATTTCAATATCTCTTCCTTTCACTGTTCCACCAGCGCCGCAATATTGTTTCAACATTGTTGCAATTTCTTCCACCACTAGCGGGTTATGTTGAAATCCGGAAATTATCGTAACGACTTTTCCTTGTCTCTTTTGGTCATCAAGAAAAACTCGAACAGATTTTTGAGCGCCATCAATTTTCATTTGTATTGCTCTGCTCTACGCTCTTTGCTCTCTGCTATTCCTCATCCAAGTCATCTAAAAACGCAACACCTCTTCGCAAATGCGGAATAACAATCGAACCGCCAACAGTCAATGCAACGGAAAATATATCGTAAAATTCATCGCGAGTTGTTCCCAGCGATTTGCATTTTTCGATATGATACGCAATGCAATCATCGCAACGCAACACCATCGAAGAAACAAGTCCGAGCATCTCTTTTGTTTTTTCATCGAGCGCACCTTTTTCATACGTAAGTGTATCAACGCCGAAAAATCTCTTGACCGCGCGATTTCCTTCACTCAAAATTTTCTCGTTCATCTTCGAACGAAACTCTTGAAATTCTTTATTCTTTTTTCCCATAAAAACAATTTGGAGTTTTCAGTAATAAAATTCTTGTTCTACTTCAATCTAAAATCTAAAATTCTTTCTGCTATTCTTTCTTAAATATAAACGTATCGCCGAACATTGCATCATTCGTTTGCGGAAAATCGGTAGTGTAATGCAAGCCGCGACTTTCTTTTCGCTGCAACGCGCTGCGAACAATCAATTCTGCAACGAGCACAAGATTACGCAACTCAATCAGTCCTTCCGAAACTTTTGTGCGGCGATAAAACTCCGTAATTTCTTCGCGCAAAAATTCAATACGACGCAATGCTCGTTGCAAACGTAAATCGGAACGCACGATTCCACCGTAATCCCACATCGTTTGCTGAATTTCTTTTTTGTTATGCTCAATCAAAATCCACTCTTCGTTATTCATTGTCCCGCTATCGTCCCATTGTGGAACAGAAATTTTCTCAAACGATTGTTGCAATGTTTTTTTTGTTTCCAAACTTGCGCGATGAGAAAACACAACCGCTTCCAGCAATGAATTACTCGCCAAACGATTCGCACCATGCACTCCCGTCATTGCAACTTCACCGCACGCAAATAAATTTTCAATGGAAGTTTTTCCAAACACATCCGTAACAACTCCGCCACACACGTAATGCGCCGCTGGAACGACCGGAATTTTTTCTTTCGTAATATCAAGTTTGAATTTTTCCAAACACGTTTTGTAAATATTCGGAAAATGTTCTTTGATTTTTTCCGAAGGAAGATGCGTTACATCCAGTTCGACAAATTCATCGCCGCTTTTTTTCAATTCCGTATCAATCGCGCGGACAACTATATCACGCGGAGCAAGCGATTCGCGTGCATCATATTTTTTCATAAACGCTTCGCCATTTTTTGTTCGTAATATTCCTCCTACACCGCGCACCGCTTCCGAAATCAAATAAGCGGGAGAGCCCGATTGATATAATGTTGTCGGATGAAACTGGGTAAACTCCATATTTGCAAGCATTGCGCCGGCACGGTACGCCATCGCAAACCCATCTCCTGTTGCAATATTTGGGTTTGTCGTGTGCAAATATACTTGTCCTGCCCCGCCGGTAGAAAGCATTGTTGCGTTTGCAAGAAATGTTTTTACAATGTTTTCATCTTCATCAAGAACATACGCGCCATAACAATGTTTCCGTTCATCGGAAGAAGTCTTTTTCTCTAATTGATGTTCCGTAATCAAATCAATAGCGAAATGATTTTCAAACATTGTAATATTATTTTGTTCGGAAATTTTTTCGAGAAGCGCGCGCTCGATTTCTTTACCTGTTAAATCTGCGGCGTGTAAAATTCTGTTACGCGAGTGTCCTCCTTCACGCGAAATATCGAACTGATTTTGTTTGCGTGTGAACTGCACTCCAATTTCCACAAGTTCATTAATACGTTCGGGACCTTCTTTCACCATCAGTTCCACAACATCGCGATGACACAAACCGCCGCCGACATTGAGCGTATCTTGAATATGCAATTCAAAAGAATCTTCGGAAGAAATCACCGAAGCGATTCCGCCTTGTGCGTAGTTCGTGTTCGATTCCGCTTTTTCTTTTTTCGTAATGATGGCGACCGAAGCAAACTCCGAAACTTTCAACGCATAAAAAAGTCCCGCAATACCGCTACCGATAACAAGTATGTCAGTTTTGATTTCCAATTGCTAATTTTCAATTTACGATTTTGTGGAGTTGTACATTAAATTTTAGTGGGAAAAGATGAGCAAAGGTGAATGAAAAAACAAAAGAAAGTTTTTCGATTGTGGTTTGGTTCATTTGCATACTTCTTATTTCCAAAGTATATTTTTACACAAAAACATTGAACAATTTATGCAAGCAATATCCGGCACATACAAAAACGGTAGAATCAAACTTTCCAAACTCCCCCGCTTCAAAAAAGAAACTGAAGTAACAGTGTATTTTCATCCGCACTCGTCAAAAAAGTTCAAAGGACTTAACGGTATTGAAAGTAGAAAACTCGTTGGTCTTTGCAGTATCGGCGGTAATGCGCTTGAAGATACAGAACGTCTGTACGAATGAACACAATCGTAATTGATTCAAACATTCTCGTAGGCGTACTGGATACGAATGATTCTTTACATGTTCGAGCAACGGAACTTGACGCATCAGTACCAATTTCAGTTCAGCGAATATATTTTGATATTGTCGTCAATGAATCTCTCAGCGTTCTTGCTCGTCGGTTTGAAGAAAAGAAACGAGAAGATTCATTTCCTGGCCTTGTTCAAAGAGTCAAAACAAAACTTCCTTCATCGGAAATAATTTGGTTAGGTTCGTTAACGGAAACATATTATGAAGAAATTCTTCAACTTCTTATTGCAACAAAAGGCACGCTCAATTTCAATGATGCGTTTCTTGCGCTCTATATGAAAAAGTTCGACCTTCAATATCTTTTATCGTTTGATACAGATTTTGATAACATTGATTGGATTCAGCGAATATCAACAGTCAGCGACATAGAAAAATATTTACAACGTTATGCCTAAAATTCTATACGACCCCGAAGTAAAAATTCTCAGTGTTCGTCTTCGCGATTCCAAAAGTGTTGACAGCGACATCAAAGAAAACGTCGTGCTTGATTATGATGCCGAAGGTCATCTCGTCAACATTGATGTAATGAATCTGAACATTGAGGATTTCATCAACACTATTCAGCGCGAAGAAGTACTCGCATAGTATTATTTTGTAAAAACTTCGCTTTCAATTTCTGAAAACACTTTCTCAAATATTTTCATTGCATCGTCAACTTGCTCTTTCGCAAGAATCAGCGGCGGAAGTAAACGAAGAACATTTCCATTCGTGCAGTTGAGAAGAATTCCGTTCTCTAAAAATTTTTCTGCAACGCTTGAACCATCGCGCGTTAGTTCAATACCAAGCATCATTCCTTTTCCGCGAACTTCTTTTACAAAATCCGGAAATGTATTTTTTAGTGAACGGAGTTTCTCCAAAAAATAATTTCCGACTTCGCTTGCATTGTTCATCGCTCCATTGAAATAAATTTCGTTCACTGTTGCAATTCCCGCACTACATGCAACGGGATTTCCGCCAAATGTTGTTCCGTGAACGCCGACGGTAAAAACATCAGTAACTTTTTCATTTCCCAAAATTCCTCCAAGTGGAAGTCCGCCGCCAACTGCTTTTGCAAAACAAACAATATCGGGTAACATGTTGAAATGTTCGAAGCAAAAAAACTTTCCCGTGCGTCCAATTCCCGTCTGAATTTCATCCGCGACGATAAGAAAATCAAATTTTTTCCGCAGCGAAAACAATTTTTCTACAAACTCTTTTGATGACGGAACAATTCCTCCTTCACCTTGAATAAATTCCAAAAAAACTCCGGCAGTTGTTTCATTTATTTTGTATTCCAAATCCGCAACGTCATTGAAACGAATCACACTTGCATTCGGAAGGAACGGTTCGTAACCCGTTTTGTATTTTTCTTTATCCATTATCGAAAGCGCGCCGTATGTTCTTCCGCTAAATCCGTTGGACATTCCAAACACATTCATTTTATTTTTTTTCTTTCCCCATTTGCGCACGAGTTTCATTGCGCTTTCAATCGCTTCCGTACCGCTGTTCGTGAAAAATATTTTTTTGTAGTTGGAAATTTTTAAAAGCAGTTCTGCAAGCTGAAGTTGTGGTTCTTGCAAAAATGTATTCGAGAGATGATTGAATTTCCGAATTTGTTTTTCTATCGCTTCAATTATTTTAGGATGTGCGTAACCAAGCGAATTGACCGCAAGTCCGCCAAACAAATCCAAATATTTTTTCCCGTCTTTGGAAAACAAATAACAACCTTCACCGCGCTCAATTTCCGCCGGCAAACGTTTATACGTGTTGAAAAATAATTCGTGTTCTTTTATGAAGTTATTCATTCAATTTTTTGATAACGACAAAAATAAATTGAAGAAAAAATTCGCCCGTTGTTTCAATTCTTCTTTCGTTCCGTTGCTTTCTAAAACAAAATCAGCATAGTTGCGCTTTTCTTTCACCGGCATTTGCATATTCATCCGTTGCAGCACTTGTTCGCGGGAAACATTATCACGCTTCAGTACACGTGCTATTCTCGTTTCTTCTTCCGCATCAACAACGAGAATATAATCCATCATATCGTGAATACGTGCTTCAAAAATCAACGCCGCTTCAATGATGATGAATGAATGTGTATTTTCATTTTCGAGTTGAGAAATTTTTTCTTCCAGTTCTTTTCGTACAACGGGATGAACGAGCGAATTGAGCAATATGAGTTGTTGTTCGTTGGCAAAAACTTTTTCTGCAAGATATTTTGTATTCAACATTGAATCACTTACAAATACTTCACTTCCAAAATTTTCTTGAAGTTGTTTTCGCAATGCAGTATGCGTGTTCATCAATTCTTTTGCAAGCGAATCAGCGTCAATGACAATAATTTCTTTCTCTCGAAAAAACTTACAGACAAGCGATTTTCCGCTTCCGATTCCGCCGGTAATTCCAATGACTAACATAGAAAAATTCTAATATCAAAAACCTAAATCCTGAACAAATTCTAAAAACAAAATTCCAATATTCCTTGATTGTTTATCCATGCACATTTTGAAATTCGTGTTTTGTATTTGTTTAGTGTTTAGAAATTCTAATTTAGAGTTTTAAAAAACAAATTCCGCACGCACATACTACAATTCCCTGTACGAAAGAACCTCTTTCAAAATACAGTGGTTGCTTGCCTGAACGCACCGGACTCCACACAGCCGCTCTTTTCAACCGAAGTCGAAAGTCGTCGCAGCACGCTTTCCAATGATACGGAAACGGAGGATTCGTCGTCGTTACTAAGAGTCAAGTTCCCTATTAGAATTACTTGTAAGGTTCTTTTATAATAGAACTGTTGTATATGGTGCGGAAAACTTTGAGAAATCCGTAGCAAACTTACAGAGAATTTTTGTTCACTGCAAACACGAATCGAGATAATGAATCATTTGTTGCACTTCACTGTTCAATTCGTTCGGCGCAGATTTTTGTTGCTGTCGTTCGCGAAATAATTCTTCTGTAATATTGAGAGCGGAAAGCACGGCAATGGTGAGCGGTGATTGTTCCGGAATTTTTTCGTGAACGTTATGAATCATTTCATCCACATATTTCGCAACCTGTTTCGTCATTTCCTCGCTTTCGCCGCGCAGAGGATATTCTGTTCCGAAGATTTTTACTTTTACGCTTTTTGATTCCATAAGTTTTATTGCGAATTATGAATTTCGGATTGTGGTTTTTTTCAATTCGCAGTTCACAATCCGAAATCCGCAATTATTGTAAGTGCGAATTTACTATCTCCAACAAATTTTTTATTTGTTCTTTCAATTTTTCTACTTCGTTTTTGTCGAATGTTTTTCCTCCGTTCGTTTCAAACAAAGGAAATGTCGTTGCATTCGATTGCGAAAGTTCTTCCACCGTTGTTCGCGCTTTCAGTAATTCCCGATTCGCTTCTTCCAACTTCATCGAAAGCATTCTATTATCTTCGCGCAACACAGAAATCGCATCTCCCGCTTGTCGAATTTTTTCCCACAGCGTATTCAACAATGTTTCAACGGAATTTGAATTATCGTTTTCCATAACTATGCGCGAAGTTCTGCATTAAATTTTTTCTGTATTTCAGAAACAATAGTTCGTGAAATTTTTTCTACAACTTCATCGGTGAGCGTCGCTTCATCGGAACGAAATTCCAGTGAAAATGCGCAACTCTTTTTTCTTTCCGGCAAACCTTTGCCTTGATAAATATCGAAAATGTTCACGAACCGAACAATCTCTCCGCCTAATGTTTTCAATGCTTCAAGCATTTCTCCGATCGATTGTTCTTCATTCACAACGAAAGAAAAATCTCGTTGCACAGAAGGAAATTTCGGAAGCGGAATAAATTTCCGTTCTTGCTTTTTTAATTCCCGTAATGCCTCAACCGAAATATCAGCAATGAAAACATTATGCTCAACGTCAAACTTTTTCAAAATGTCAGGACGAATTTTTCCCAACACACCAATTTGTTTTTCATCGAAAGTAATCGTCAAAGTTTCTTCGAGAAAAATATTTTGAGGTGAAAGCGGAATAAGATTTACGTTTCCAACATTCAATTTAGAAAGCAATGTTTCCACTTCTCCTTTAATATCGAATACGTCAACGTTTCGCTCTTTCGTATCCCAACTTATTTGATTTGCATTTCCGGAAATTGCAAGAAGCAAATGCTGTTCTTCAAGATAATTTTTTACAAACGTATTGGTAAAAGCAGAATTGCGAAAATAATTTTTCCCGAATTCAAACAAACGAAGATTTTTTGTTCCGTGAAAGATATTGTGCCGAAGTATTTCCAACATTCCCGGAATCAAATTTGTGCGAAGCGCTGCCATTTCTTTGCTGATCGGATTCAACATTTCCACAATGTCATTGGTAGAAAGTTGCGCAACGGATTTTTCTTGCATACTGTTTGCAACAATTTCATTCCATCCACTTCCGACAAGCCATTCGCGCACTTCATCAATAATCTCAACATCTGGCGCTTTGTCCGAAAATTCTATACTTGCACGCATTTTCGTTTCGATATTATCGTAACCAAACACGCGCGCAACTTCTTCAATCAAATCAATCTCTTCAGAAATATCCGGTCGAAATGTTGGAACGATGCACAATAAATCACCTTCAACTTTTCTAACTTCGATTCCGATGGAAGTCAAACAATTATTAATTTGTGGTTTTGTGAGCGATGTTCCGAGAACGGCATTTGTTCGCTCAACACGCAGCAAAATTTTCTTTGGCAAAATTTCTTTCGGATAAACATCAATCGAACCGGCAAGAATTTCTCCAAAGGCTATTTCATTCATCAATTGTGACGCGCGATTTACAGCATATTCCGTGATATTTGGATCAGTTCCGCGTTCAAATCGTTGCGACGCATCGGTACTTAATCCCAAATACTTTGAAGTTCGCCGTACGCTTCTTGCATTAAAATATGCACTTTCAATTAGAACATTGGTTGTTGTTTCAGAAATTTCAGAATTTATTCCTCCCATCACGCCAGCGATTGCAACATTTTTTTCTCCATCGCAAATCATCAAAATTTCGGATTTTAGTTTGCGTTCTTTTCCATCGAGTGTGGTAAATGTTTCGCCTTCCTTCGCGTTCTTCACAACAATTTTATGTAATGCGAGTTTATCATAATCGAAAGCGTGTAACGGTTGTCCGGTTTCGAGTAAAACAAAATTTGTAACGTCAACAATATTATTGATAGGACGAATTCCAACTACTGTAAGTCTCTCTTTCAGCCACTTCGGAGATTCAGCAACTTTTACATTGAATAACACTCTTGAAGAATATCGAGGACAAAGTTCTGCGTTCTGAATTTCAATCATTGCGACTTCACTCGCTTTTTGTTTTACTTCTTTCAATTTTATCGAAGGTAATTTTAATTTCTTTCCAGCGAGAGAAGCAACCTCGCGAGCAACTCCGATATGGCTTAAACAATCGGGACGATTTGGCGTTACACCGATTTCAAAAACTGTATCCGTCAATCCAAGATATGTTGCAAATGAAGTTCCAACGTGAATATTGTTTTCCAAAACTAAAATTCCATTCGCATCATCGCCTAAATCAAGTTCATACGCAGAGCAAATCATTCCGAACGAATCTTCACCGCGAATTTTTACGTGCGAAAGAACGAAAGGTTTTCCGTTCGGGTCGTGTTGATTGCGTGGAACAACTGCGCCGACAAGTCCGACTACAACTTTTTGTTGTGGTGTAACATTCGGCGCGCCACAAACAATCTTCAAAAAATCATTGCCAATATCAACTTTACAAACTGAAAGTTTATTTGCGTTGGGATGTTTTGCAACATCAAGAACTTCGCCGATGACAAAATTTTTATACTTATCGCCGAGATGCTCGATGCTTTCCACTTCAAGTCCGCGCATTGTTAGTTGATGCGCAAGTTCTTCCGCCGTGAAATCGAAATCAACAAATTCTTTGAGCCAGTTAAGAGAGAGTTTCATATTAAGTTAGAAAACAATTCCAGCGGAAAACAATAACAATTGAGACTTTTTGTTTCCGAGATACCGAGAATTAATATTTATAACGTTGTTTACAATTATTCCTACTGAAAGGCTTCCAGTAAAATAAAATTCAGAATCTGCTTTTATTTTTTTTATTGGAAAAGTATTCAAATCAATAATATCAGGCGAGGTTAAGAACGTTCCACCAAGTTGTAAACTCCAGTATAGTGTAGTTTGCTCAACCTTGTTCATCTTGAAACGAAAACCAACCAGTGGGCTTAATGATTTCCATGCCGTTGCAAATTGAGAATCAGAGTTTGTAAAATATTCATTCTTTGCATACAGTAATGTAAACAACAATTTGGTTTTCCTTCGTGAAGGAAAATTAATATCCGTTCCAAACATATATCCATCTTGTGCTTTTCCAGCGTCTCCTCCGATAATATTTTCAAATTTACCAAGAGGTATTGCCAACCCTCCGTTAAAACTCATTCTTGGTTCTTCACTTTGATTTTCTTCTTGAGCAAAAGAATTCAGCCGATTACAAATTAAAAAGAAAACAATAAGAAAAAATTTTAGAAATAAATTTTTCATTTTAAAACTGTCTCAAAAATCTTACATCATTCTCGTACAAAATGCGAATATCATCAATGCCGTAGCGAAGCATTGCGATGCGTTCAATTCCCATTCCGAAAGCGTAGCCGGTATATTTTTCCGAATCATATCCGACAAATTTATACACATTCGGATTCACCATTCCGCAACCGAGAATTTCCAGCCAACCGGAATATTTGCATACGCGGCAACCTTTTCCGTGACACAAAATGCACGTGATATCCATTTCCGCGCTCGGTTCGGTAAATGGAAAATAACTCGGACGAAACTTGAATTTGATATCGCTTCCGTAAAATTGTTTTGCAAAAGCAACGAGCGTTCCTTTCAACTCACTAAACGTTACGCCTTCATCAACGTATAAACCTTCAACTTGATGAAAGAGGCAATAACTTCGCGCGCTGATTGCTTCGTTGCGATACACGCGTCCCGGCATTATCACGCGCACGGGCGGTTGTTGGTTTTCCATAATGCGAATTTGCACGGGAGAAGTATGCGTGCGCAACAAAATTTTTTCTTCGATGAAAAATGTATCTTGCATATCGCGTGCGGGATGGTCAGCGGGAAAATTTAATGCTTCAAAATTATGATAGTCATCTTCAATTTCCGGTCCCGTTGCAATCGTAAATCCCATTCCGAGAAAAATGCGTTTTATTTCTTCGAGCGTTTGTGTAAGTGGATGTTTTGTGCCGAGCCATTTTTTTCTTCCGGGAAGAGTTAAATCAATTTCACCTTCGGATTTCTTATTTGCATTTTCCAACGCAGATTTTTTTTCATCGAAGGAAGTTTGTGCGAGTTGTCGAAGTTCATTCAATGCCTTTCCGACAAGCGGGCGTTGTTCGGAAGAAACATTTTTCATTTCATCGAATAAATCCGCAACAATTCCTTTTCGCGCAAGAAATTTTATACGAAAGTTTTCTGCATCGCTCAGCGATTTGATTTCGCTGAGTTCGAAGAGAACTTGTTGTTTTATAGATTCAATTTTATCAAGCATTGTTTTTAGATTCCCGCTTTCGCGGGAATGACAATTTTTTACAAACAAAAAAATCTTCTCAAAGAAAATATAGTTCACTTTAAAAGTGAACTACATTTATCTCAAAGAAGATTTTAAATTAAGCAGTTGCGAACTTACAGATTTCTGCGAACGCTTGCGGCTGATTCGCGGCTAAATCTGCGAGTACTTTGCGATTAATCTCGATGGATTGTTTTTTCAACGCATCCATCAAACGTGAATACGTTGTTCCGTTGAGTCGCGCAGCAGCATTGATACGAGTAATCCATAAAGCGCGGAATTCTCGCTTCTTTCTGCGGCGGTCGCGATACATATATTGCATCGCTTTATCAACGTGATGTTTTGCAACACCAATGAGATTTTTTCGTCTTCCCCAAAAGCCTTTCGCTTGCGCTAAAATGCGTTTGCGACGGCGGTGGGAGGCAACTTTATTTTGCGAACGTGGCATAGTTGCACTTACCTTTCGTGTGTTTGGTTAATTGTTAATGGTTAATTGTTATTTGAAAAAATATTAGTTACACATTTTTGTAGAGAAACTCTTTCTCTCATAACAAATAACGTATAACTAATAACACTTTTAATTCTGTAAGAGAACATCGAATTTTTTCTGTTCCGTTACATCCACCAAACCCGCTTTGCGAAGATTGCGTTTTCGCTTTGGCGATTTGGAAGTCAAGATATGACTTCGGAATGCTTTGTGTCGTTTTAACTTTCCCGAAGCAGTTCGTTTAAAACGTTTCTTCGCTCCGGAATTTGATTTCATTTTTGGCATAATATTCTTTCGTTTTGAAAAATAGAAATTTCGTATTTCGTAAAATCTTCGTTTAACTTTGCTCGCTTTCTTTCTTGAGCGTTTTTTTCTTTCCCGTTTTATCGGGAACAAATATCGCAACCATTTGATGACCTTCTAATTTCATTTCCTGTTCAAGTTTCGCAACTTCCTGCAATTGTTCCGCTACGCGTTTCAACATCGCTTCGCCGTGTTCTTTATACGCAAGTTGGCGACCGCGAAACTGAACAACGGCTTTTACTTTATGACCTTGTTCGATAAAATGACGCGCGTGCCGCACCTTAAAATCAAAATCATGCGTATCGGTTTGCGGATGAAACCGCAATTCTTTCACCAGCGAAATATGCTGGTGTTTTCGTTGCAAACGTTCCTTTTTGGTTTTATCATATTGATATTTTCCGAAATCAATAATCTTGCAAACCGGCGGCGTCGCATTCGGAACGATTTCTACTAAATCCAACTCGCGCTGACGTGCAAGTTCCAACGCTTCGCGCGACGACATTACTCCTAATTGCCGACCTTCTTCGTCTAAGACACGAATCTGGTATGCACGAATTTCTTCATTGACACGAACATCTATTTTCTTTTCGTAAATACGGGTTTCTCCTTCTTAATGTGATAACGTTTTGGTTGAAATTTCTTCGGCAATGTTTGAAATAAATTCTTGCAACTGTTTTGAACCAACATCGCCTTGTGTATGTCGTCGCACGGAAACCGACGATTGCACGCGTTCTTTTTCGCCTACAACAAGCATATACGGAACTTTTTTCATTTCCCACTCGCGAATTTTATACCCTATTTTTTCACTGCGAACATCTAACTCAACGCGAATGTTCGCTTCTTTCAATTGCTGAAAAACATTCTTCGCATAATCGTTGAGCGCATCTGTGATTGGAAGTACGGCAACTTGAATCGGTGAAAGCCACAACGGAAACGCTCCCGCAAAATGTTCTGTAAGAATTCCGATAAACCGCTCAAACGAACCGAAGATGGCGCGATGAATTGCAACCGGACGTTTTCTCGTTCCGTCAACGTCAACATATTCCAGCTCAAATCGTTCTGGAAGCATAACAAAATCAAGTTGAATTGTTGCTACTTGCCAATCGCGACCAAGCGCATCTTTTATCTGAACATCAATCTTTGGTCCATAAAATGCGCCGTCTTTTTCTTTTGTTCCAAAAAGTAATCCGTTGCTTGTGAGCGCTTCTTTTAAGTTGGCTTCTGCAAGGTCCCAAAGCTGCGCTTCGCCCATTGCGCCTTCCGGCTTTGTTGAAAGGAAATACAAAGGCGTTAATCCGAACACCGAATAGAAATAATTGATCAACTGTATCAGCGAAGTTATTTCTTCAAGAATTTGTTCTGGTCTGCAATAAATATGCGCATCGTCCATTGTAATTTGTCGCACGCGAAACATTCCTCCTAATGCCCCCGATACTTCATTCCGATGCAATCTTCCGATTTCCGAAAACCGCAACGGCAAATCTCGATAACTCCGAAGCGAATGTTTATACACGTATGCGCTTTCGGGACAATTCATCGGCTTCAAACTGTATATTGTTTCATCCGCTTCCAAACGAAACATATTCTCCTGATAATGCGACCAATGTCCCGAGCGTTCCCATAAATCTTTCTTCACCAATATCGGCGTGTTGATTTCCTGATATCCGCGTTTGTCGAGTTCGTTGCGTAAAAATTTTTCCAACTCGCGAAACACGAGCATTCCTTTCGGAAGCCAAAACGGCGCGCCCGGAGAAACATCGTGAAATACAAATAATTCGAGTTCTCTTCCGAGTTTTCGGTGGTCGCGACGTTTTGCTTCTTCGAGCATAAACAAATATTCATCGAGTTGTTTTTTCGTCGGGAACGTTACGCCATACACTCGCTGCAACATTTTATTCTTCACATCCGCGCGCCAATATGCTCCCGCCACGCTCATCACTTTGATTGCTTTTATTTTTCCCGTTGAAGGAAGATGCGGACCTCTGCATAAATCTACAAAGTTTCCCTGTTTGTAAATCGTTACGGTTTCTCCATTGCTTTTTAGTTCTTCGAGAAGTTCTACTTTGTATGGATTCCCAAGTTTCCGATACATCGCAAGAGCGTCATCCGCAGTAATTTCTTCCCGAATGTACGGAACGTCGCGTTTGGCAAATTCATACATCTTCGTTTCTATCTTCAGCAAATCATCGGGCGAAAGCGAATATCCGCCCAAATCAATATCGTAATAAAACCCATCTTCGACCGGCGGACCGATCGTAAATTTTGTTCCGGGAAAAAGTTCCTGAATCGCTTCCGCCATCAGATGCGCCGACGAATGCCAGAACGCATATTTTCCACCGCTGCTCTCCCACTTCAATATGTTCAGCGATGCATCCGAAAATATTGCACGCGACAAATCCCACACATCGCCATTCACTTCCACTGCAAGCGCTTCTTCAGCAAGACGCTTACTGATGGATTCGGCGATTTGTTTTCCGCTTATTCCGCTTTCAAATCGCTTGACGGAACCGTCGGGAAAGGTGATGTTAATAGTGGGCATTGAATTCTGTATGTAAAAACCTTCAAGGTTTCCAAACCGTAAAGGTTTTAGTATAAAACAAAAATCGGAATCGTCCGTAACGCTGGAGACGAACTCCGATTTTCAAATGATGAAAGTAACGTTAAAATAAAAATCAATTTTTTTGCGGCGAAAATATACGAATCTTCTCGGTATCAGAAAATTTTTCTCTCCGAAAACTCCCGCACCCTCGCTTCGGTACGCTCCGTTCATTTCGAAGCCGTTCTCCGCTGTTCATTCCCGATTTTTTTTTTTTTAACTCTCATATTTTTCTCATAAAGATTTTTTTCTATATTCACATCGGATTTTGAACATACTCAAACAACGGAAATGAGAATACGTGAGTATCGCTTGTTGAAAAAAAGAACCCCAACCGATGACCCAATTCACTGCGCACCATTGAAAAATGGTACTGTCATCCCAAAAACATTCACAGGCTTCCCGTATGGTTTTTAGGAAATCCCAAAACAATGTGAGAACTTCCCTACGAGAAGCATTGACGACTGATGTTACACATTGTTTTCTTTTGCCGCAGATTTACAGATTATTAGTGAACAACATTTTTTGTCATGAATATTTTTTTGAAGTATTTCATCAAATCAATTACTCAAACATTTCCCTTGCCTGCTATTCTCTATGACTACCAAAGACTTCTCTAAGCGTCTGAATAAGATGCTCATTGTTTTTATCATTTGTCAAGCAGTCTGTATCGGCCTTTCGATATTTGACCTTTCCGTAAAGAATAAACTGCAATATTCAATGACTGATGAAAGTTGTTCCTCGAATAGCTTTTTGCTCGTTATTGCACCGCTCGCAGTTTATATGAGCAGTTTTTTCTATTACCGCATCACAATCCGCTCAATAAAAAATGAAACTGTTTTCAGTATAAAAATGAAAAAATATTTTCATTTGTTAATTCGCAAATATTTTTTATTCGGAGGCGCCGGAATTTTGGCAGTGGTTATTTTTATGTCTTCGGCAGTCAATTTCTTTCTTATTTATCCGATAATAAGCATCATATCATTAGTAAGTGAAAGAGTAACAAAGGAAAAAATCATCAATGCATTAGAGTTGAGTTATCAAGAAATTTCTCTATTGGAAAAACCTGACACATTCCTTTTCGAAATCGAATACAACAACTAATGATGAAGGATTTTGCAAAGCGATGTGAGAATGATACAATACGTGTCGAGAAAACCCTAACAACGAATAAGGGCTTCCTAACAAACGTTTGGGAAATCCCAAAGACACGCAAGGGCTTCCTAACAAACGTTTGGGAAATCCCAAAGACACGCAAGGGCTTCCTAACAAACGTTTGGGAAATCCCAAAGACACGCAAGGGCTTCCTAACAAACGCTTGGGAAATCCCAAAGACATGCAAGGGCTTCCTAACAAACGCTTGGGAAATCCCAAAGACACGCAAGGGCTTCCTAACAAACGCTTGGGAAATCCCAAAGACACGCAAGGGCTTCCTAACAAACGCTTGGGAAATCCCAAAGACACGCAAGGGCTTCCTAAATTGCTTTTTTTTAAATAAAAACACAAAATGTGAATTTTCTTTATTGAATCTGGATGGCAATAAAGAAATCAAATACTTTCATCCAAAAACC
>Ga0233425_10004257_pt1 | contig 24333 bp, 26 predicted proteins | sample Watercolumn_Towu_2_FD_181712 | JGI IMG/M metagenome (GOLD analysis project Ga0233425, IMG submission 181712) | Freshwater microbial communities from Lake Towuti, South Sulawesi, Indonesia - Watercolumn_Towuti2014_140_MG | ecosystem: Environmental > Aquatic > Freshwater > Lake | place... | reverse complement strand
GTGTCAGCACGGAGGCGAGCCGATCACAGCAACGAATCGTGCGCCGCATTCCTAGGGAGTGCGACGCAATGCTGTTGACCGACAATGAAACCAAGGTCGATCTGCTCAACAACGAAGCGATCGCCAACACTATCATCGCTTTGCTCCGCGAGCGACCGGAACATCCAGTCACGATCGGCGTGCACGGCGACTGGGGCGCTGGGAAATCCAGCATTCTCGAGATGATCGAACACGCCCTGGATTCCGATAAGGATGTCCTGTGCCTCAAATTCAATGGTTGGCGCTTCCAAGGTTTCGAGGACGCCAAGATTGCCCTCATCGAGGGTATCGTCACGGGGCTGATCGAAAAACGGCCGCTCCTTGCCAAGTCCGGTGAGGCGGTCAAGGACATCTTCAGGCGTATCGACTGGTTGAAGGTCGCGCGTCATGGCGGCGGGCTCGCTTTCACAGCGCTCAGCGGCATGCCGACCGCCGACCAAGTGGGAGCCGTCGTCGGAACCCTGAAAGGCATCTTCGCAGACCCCGCCAAACTGGCCACACAGGATAATTTCGACAAGGCAGTGGACGGCGTCCAAGGCCTCCTTAGGCCGGCCGAATCCAAGAACGTTCCCGAGGAGATCGAAGCGTTCAGGAAGGCCTTCACCGAACTTCTCAAGCAGGCCGGAATCGACCAGCTCATCGTCCTGATCGACGACCTCGACCGCTGTCTTCCCGACACCGCGATCGAGACCCTCGAGGCGATCCGCCTGTTCGTCTTCACCGAACGAACCGCCTTCATCGTGGCCGCGGACGAGGCCATGATCGAATATTCCGTTCGCAAACACTTTCCGGAACTGCCCGACACCACGGGCCCGAGGGACTATGCCCGGAACTATCTGGAGAAGCTGATCCAGGTCCCGTTCCGAATTCCTGCCCTCGGCGACACAGAAACGCGCATCTACGTTACGCTCCTGCTGATCGGCTCCGAACTTGGAGAAGACGACGAAGCATATGGAACCTTGATCGCCGCAGCGCGCGAACTGCTGAAGCGGCCTTGGACGAATGCCGGTCTCGACGCCCAAACTGTGAAGACGGCGCTTGGTGATAAAGCCCCCAAGGTGCAGAACGCACTTACCCTAAGTGATCAGATCGGCCCCATCCTCGCGAGCGGAACCCAGGGCAACCCGCGCCAGATCAAGCGCTTCCTCAACACGCTCCTCCTACGACACCAGACCGCGACGGCGCGTGGCTTCGGCGATGAGGTGAAGCTGCCGATCCTCGCGAAGCTGATGCTAGCCGAGCGTTTCCTGTCCCGGACATTCGATCAGATCGCGAGCGCGGCCGCGCGCGACCCGGACGGTCGGTGCGCCGATCTGGCGGGGTTGGAGAACGACGAGCCCGAAAACAAGGCGGCGGCGAAGCCCAAACGCGCCGCAGGCAAAGCCGATACGGACGGTGGCGACAGCAAGCTGGCCATCGTGCCGCCATCCACAGACACCGCGATGCTTGCCGAATGGAAGGGATCGGAGGCTATCCGCTCCTGGGCACGTATCCCTCCTCCCTTGGCGGCCGCTGACCTCCGCCCCTACCTGTTCGTTACCAAGGATCGGAAGGACTATTTCGGACCCGCCTCAGTGCTCGGTCGTCTCGCAGCGGTCGTCGAGAAGCTTCTCGGGTCGAAACTATCGGTGCAAGCCTACGAGGGTGAACTGAAGCAGCTGGTACCGGCCGAAGCCGCGCAGGTGTTCGAGGAGCTGAGAGGTCGCATAATGGGCGGCGACGCCTTCGACACCGCGCCCCCGGGCGTCGACGGTATCGGCGTCCTCGTCCGCGCCCACCCGACGTTGCAGGCGAACTTGCTCGACTTACTGGAGGCTCTCCCCGCCGATCGATGCGGCTCTTGGCCGGCGCAAGGCTGGACCGGGGTCATCAAGGAGGCGGACGCCATCACGCGTTTCGACAAACTCCTGACGAACTGGTCATCATCCAAATCCGCCATGCTCAAGGCAACCGCCTCAGGCGCGCTGCGGACGCGCAAGGGCCCCCGCTGATGGGAACGTCCAGCGCTTACGGCGGCGCGGGCGGGGGCACCCCGCTCGTTCCGAGCTGGCTCGACGGCGGCGCCGCCTCGGCCGGCGGCGACGGGCCCGCTGTGACGCCAGGCGAAAACGGGTCGACGACACCTTCAACGCCGCCGACGGTCCCGGCGGCGCCGGCGCCGCGCACAGTAAAGCCGACACCCGGCGCGTCCGACCGGTTCACGGCGCCCAGGAGCAATTTTTCGCGCTTCGCCAGCTCCGGCGGCAGCGATCGACGAAGCCTTGGCCGAGCCGTCTCCGGCTACGTCTCGAAGTCCGCGGGCGGCTCCGCGCGCGCGGCCCAACGGATGGGGTCGTCACGGGGCGCGGGAGCCGGCCTTGTCCGTTTCCTCAACGACGCGAGCGCCAACGGCGTTCGCGATGCCCTTCGGACACTCAACCTCGAAGGCCTCGCGGGTCGCCCGATCGAGGAGGTATTTGCCGGCCTCGCCGACTATATCTGCCCAGAAGGCGGGACCATCGACGAAGGCATCGCCCGCGACGCATTCATCGAGACAATCGCCGATCTCGCCGCCGCGGGTATCACCGACGTTGATGGACTGACCCCCGCCCAAATCCAGACCGTGTTCGAGCTCTACGCGACGCACGCCATAGAAGCCCGCATCTGCAACGACATCGGCACGAAGGCGGTCACTTTGCCCGCCGACGCGCGGGCCGCCGAACGGGTGGAAGCGCAGTTGCGCGAATTCATCGCGCGCGGTGTCAGCGACGCCGTCAATGCCGCAGCCGTCAATATCCAATCGCTGACACCAGACGCCGTCACCGGGTTCGTTGATGACGTCTACCAATCGGCCTTCGAGATTTTGCAGACGATGGGCGACGGGGAGGCTGCCGCGTGAGACGCCATCTGATCATAGGCCGCTTCGGCGAAGAGGACCGTACGCGTATTCCGAAAGCGCGCGACGAGGTCTTATCAGCCTTGCAGCTCCTCGCGGGCAAGCGGCTCGACCATGGGATCGGCCGCGCATTGACCGACTTGAAGGCGTTGTCCCTTTCGCCCAGCGAACTGGGCGTCGATCTGCTCGTCGTGGCGGCTCATGTCCACGCCGCTGATACGAGGATCGCGCGCGCGACCGAGGCGCAAGACGCATGGACGCGCGAAATCCGACTCGTGGTCCCGGTGAGCGACCCCGATCTTTGGGCGGGCGCTGCGCCGATCCTCGTGCGAGCCCTCAACTTCCTGACCGGTGACCGTTGGCAGGTGGGGTTCCGCAAGCGCCCCAGACATTATCACTCGCTCGCTCCGTCACTTCCGCTGTCACTCCTCCCGCCACCCTTCGACGGGGTGAGCTTATTTTCAGGGGGGCTCGACAGCCTCATCGGCGCCATCGACACCCTGGAGGCCGGTGGCACGCCGCTGCTGGTCAGCCACGCCGGTGAGGGTCTCGTCAGTGCGTCGCAGGAACGCTGCTTCACCGGCTTGAAATCGACCTACAAAGCTTCAACGTTCAACCGTCTGCGCGTATGGATGAGCTTTGACGGCGGCTTGGTTCAGGATGTCGGGTCCGAGGACACCACGCGGGGTCGCTCCTTCCTGTTCTTCTCGCTCGGTGCCGCGGCAGGGACCGCGCTCGGTGGTCCTTTCACACTGAAGGTTCCCGAGAACGGCCTGATCGCACTGAACGTGCCGCTCGATCGGCTGCGCCTCGGCGCGCTGAGCACCCGCACCACCCACCCGTTTTATATCGCGCGTTGGAACGAGTTACTCGCCGCGCTTGGCGTCCCGGGCGAGGTCGATAATCCTTACTGGGACAAGACCAAGGGCGACATGGTGGCCAACTGTGCAAATCCGGTGCTCCTGAAGTCCCTCGCGCCGTCATCGCTGTCCTGCTCCTCGCCAGCGTCTGCGCGATGGGCCAAGAAGCCGCAGGGCCACTGTGGCTATTGCCTGCCCTGCCTGATCCGACGTGCCTCGCTGCGCGGACAGGATGCGACAGTTTACGGCTTGGCCGACCTCACCGCCGCAGCGCTCGACACCAAGCGCGCAGAAGGGCAGCAGGTCCGCTCCTTCCAGCTCGCGATCGCGCGCCTGGCGGCACGCCCCGATCTCGCGAGGATCCTAATCCACAAGCCCGGGCCGCTCTACGACAAGCCCGAAAGGAACGACGCACTCGCCGAGGTCTACCGGCGAGGTCTCAATGAAGTCGGCCGTTTATTGGCTGGCGTGCGCACCGCGCCCAGCTAAGAGGGGCCATGACCAAGTCGCTCGTCGATTTTCATTGTCATCTCGATCTCTATCCCGATCATGCTGAGGCGGTGCGGCGTGCCGAGGAAGCGGGTGTGTTCACCCTTACCGTGACAACCACACCACTCGCCTGGGCGCGGAACCATGAGCTGGCAGCCGAGACGCGGCATGTCCGCGCCGCGCTTGGACTTCACCCTCAATTGGTCGGCGAGCGGGAGCACGAACTTGCGCTTTGGAAGGAACTCCTCCCCCGGACCCGATACGTGGGCGAGGTCGGGCTCGACGCCGGCCCACGATTCTACAAGTCCTTCGACCGACAGAAGAGCGTGTTCGGCGAGATCCTGCGCACGTGTGCCGCGGCGCCGGGTAAGATCCTAACGGTCCATAGCGTCCGCGCCACCAAGATCGTCCTGGATATGGTCGAGCAGCACCTCCCACGCGATCGCGGCCGCGTCGTGTTGCATTGGTTCACGGGCACCCCGTCCGAGGTTAAACGCGCGACACAGCTGGGGTGCTACTTCTCCGTCAACGCCGAGATGCTGGCCAATCCGAAGCGTGAAGCCTTGAACCGCGCGATACCGCTCGACAGATTGCTCACCGAAACCGATGGACCGTTCACCCAAGTCGGTGGTCGGCCGACGCGCCCGGAGGATGTCGGGGCGGCAGTTCTCGGTCTAGCGAGAACGCACGGAACAACCGCCGATCAGATGGCCGCCACGGTTCTTCGCAACCTGAAGACGCTCTTGGCAGAACGCATTTAGGTATGCCCACTGCTTCTCCTCTCAGGGCGGCGTAGGTCCGGCGAGACGGCAAGGGCGCGTATAGGACGCCCGAGCGTGGCGCTGAATCAATCTTGAGCAAGGAAGGCGAGGCTGGAGAGAGTTTTGTTGGAGCAAAGCGAAGCTCTACTGACCAAGATCAAGCGCTGCGCGCGACGGATCAAGCGGGACGTCGTGGCACTCTGGATCGCGGCGCGTGACCCGCGCGTGCCTTGGTACGCCAAGGCCGTCTGCGCCGCGATCGCAGCGTACGCGCTTTCGCCAATCGACCTGATCCCCGACTTCATCCCTGTGCTCGGTTATCTGGACGAGGTGGTCCTGCTGCCGCTGGCGATCCTCCTTGCTGTGCGCCTGGTGCCACCCCAGCTCATGGCCGAGTACCGCGCCGAGGCCGACTCGCGAGCGGAGCGTCCTGTCAGCCGGGTGGCGGCCGTGTTCATCGTCATTCTTTGGATCGCGGCCGCGGCCCTTCTGCTCCGGCTGTGGTGGCCGTGGCCTACGCTCGGCTAGAACGTCGGGTGTTCAGACAGCGCGCCGCGCAGCGCCCCGCCAAAAGAGGAAGAGGACGGCGGCTATCGCCGTGACGGGTTGAGGGTCGAGAGAGAGGCTCCCGGCCGGCTCGTCATGGAGATGAGTCATGACCGAAGTTGAAGTCCTGGACGCCCGCCCTTCGCCAAGCGGCGGCTACAAGGTCGATGTCAGTCGAGGTGAGCGGATCGGCCGGGTGTCGTCGGAGTGGTTCAACCGCCCTGCGGATGAGCGCTACCTCTCCCTGTCCGAGCTGATGGCGTCGGTGAAGGGCCGGGCCGAGCGCAGTCGCACCCGCACCGTCGAGAGCGCCGCCGTGCGCGTCGAAGCCAGCCGCGACAATGCCGAGCGGCTCGATCTGGTGCTGCCCGGTTTGGACGTGCCGGTTGCCCCCACGCACTGGAGCTTCGCCCAACTCGCCGCGCTGGTCGGTGCGCCCGCCGCCTATCTGCGTCAGCTTCCGGCGCCGCTGGCCGGCATCAACCTGCAATACGGCCTTACCTCGCACCGCGCCGAGCAGGTCAAGACCCTCGAGACCGATGATGGTCGTGTGGAGTTGCGCGCCGTTACCGGCCCGGACTACGGCCGCATCTTCGACCATGAGTTGGTCGCCGCCGTGCAGCGCATCGCGGGCAACGGCACGGGCGACACCCGCTGGAAGGTGCCCGGCGTGCTCGATTGGTCGACGGGCATCTACAACCCGCGCGTCGACATCACCCAGGACACGACCACGCTCTACGCCAGTGACCGGGACGTGTTCCTATTTCTTGTCGATGACCTAAACCCCATTGAGGCGGGACGGCTGCCGGACGGCTCGCCCGATCTCTTCTTCCGGGGCTTCTACTGCTGGAACTCGGAGGTCGGCGCGAAGACGCTCGGCATGGCGTCCTTCTATCTTCGCGCCATCTGTCAGAACCGCAACCTCTGGGGCGTCGAAGACTTCGAGGAAATCACAATCCGACACTCGAAGTACGCCGCGTCCCGTTTCGCGCACGAGGCGGCGCCGGCGCTGACCCGGTTCGCGAACTCTTCACCGGCGCCGTTCATCAATGGCATCAAGGCCGCCCGGGCGCAGATCGTCGCCCGCACAGACGAGGACCGGACCGACTTCCTGCGCAAGCGTGGGTTCGGCAAGGCGGAAACCGCCAAGATCATCGAGGCGGTGCTCGTCGAGGAGGGCCGCGCGCCGACCAGCGTCTTCGACTTCGTCCAGGGCATCACCGCCGTCGCCCGCGACAAGCCGCACCAGGACGCGCGGCTGGATCTCGAAGCCCGGGCCAAGAAGCTCCTCGACCGCGCGGCCTGACACCTGCCGAGCCGTGGACTCGGCCTTGCCGGTTCGCGGCTCTCCGGCTCTGCGCTTTTCCTGTTCCACGTTTCTGCGGCGTCGCTCTCTTCAGAGGAAGAGGGCGGCGCTGCGCTTCGTGACGGGTAGGAGGCCGAGAGAGAGGCTCCCGGCCGCCCGTCGTGGAGTGAAGACCATGGCCCAAGCGGCATCGAAGAAGATCACCCTGTCGTCCTCGCGCGACATCCCCCTCAACAAGCTCGTGCTCTCCCAGTCGAACGTCCGGCGCGTCAAGGCCGGCGTCTCGATCGAGGAGCTCGCCGAGGACATCGCCCGGCGCGGCCTGCTGCAGGGCCTGTCGGTTCGCGCCATCGTCGGCGAGGACGGGACCGAGACCGGCCTCTACGAGATTCCGGCCGGCGGCCGGCGGTTCCGGGCGCTGGAGCTTCTGGTCAAGCAGAAGCGCCTCGCCAAGACCGCGACCGTGCCCTGCGTCGTGCGCGACGACGGCATCGCCGAGGAAGACAGCCTCGCCGAGAACGTCCAGCGCGCGCCGCTCCACCCGCTCGACCAGTTCCGGGCCTTCCAGGCGCTGCGCAAGAAGGGCCAGTCCGAGGAGGATATCGCGGCGGCGTTCTTCGTGCCGGTCGCGGTGGTCAAGCAGCGGCTGAAGCTCGCTTCGGTGTCGCCGCGCCTGCTCGACGTCTATGCCGACGACGGCATGACGTTGGACCAGCTGATGGCCTTCACCGTCTCGGGCGACCATGAGCGCCAGGAGCAGGTGTTCGAACGGCTGACGCAAGCCTACGACAAGCAGCCCTACGTCATCCGGCGCATGCTGACCGAGCACGCCGTGCGCGCCTCCGACAAGCGGGCGCAGTTCGTCGGGATCGACGCCTATGTCGAGGCCGGCGGGACGATCCTGCGCGACCTGTTCCAGGCCGACGATGGCGGCTGGCTGCAGGATGTCGGCCTGCTCGACATGATGGTGACGGAGAAGCTCAGGGAGGCCGCGGCCGAGATTCAGGCCGAGGGCTGGAAGTGGACCGAGGTCGCGACGTCGTTCCCCTACGGTCATGTGTTCGGCCTTCGTCAGCTGCGCGGCGAGGAGGTCCCCCTCACCGAGGAGGAGGAAGCCGCGCGTGCCGCCCTCCAGGCCGAGCTGGATGGACTGGAGGCCGAATACGCCGAGGCGGACGAGCTGCCCGAAGAGGTGGACGCACGCCTGGGCGAGATCGAGACCGCGCTGGAAGCGCTCGATCAGCGGCCGGTCCGGTTCGACGCCGACGAGATCGAGCGCGCCGGCGCCTTCGTGAGTATCGACGCCGGCGGCGGTCTGCGGATCGAGCGCGGGTTCGTCCGGCCGGAGGACGAACTGCCGATCGAGCCGGAGGCGGACAGCGGCACCGGCGAACTGACTGGCGATGGCGAGGAGACGCGGACCGTCGCGGCGCAGGTCGACGACGATGGCACGGCCGTTCAGGTCGGACCCGTCGAGGAGCCGGAGGAGGACGAGGGCCTGAAGCCCATTCCCGACCGGCTGATGGCGGAACTCACGGCGCATCGCACGATCGCGCTGCGCCACGCGCTCGGCGAGATCCCGGACGTGGCGTTCCTGGCGGCGCTGCACGCGCTCTGCATCCGCGTGTTCTACCGCTACGCGCTCGACACCTGCCTGGAGCTCGACCTGAAGAGCGCCGGCTTCGCCGCTCAGGCGCCGGGGCTCGCCGATACGCCGTCCGCCCGCGCGCTCGATGTCCGGCATCAGGCCTGGGCCGACACCCTTCCGAAGGAGCCGGAAGAGCTCTGGGACGCGCTCGACGGCTTCGATGCGGACAGCCGGCAGGCGCTGTTCGCGCACTGCGTCGCGCTGTCGGTTAACGCCGTGATCGAGCCCTACAATCGCCGGCCGCGGGCGATCCTCCATGCCGACCGGCTCGCCCAGGCGGTCGATCTCGACATGGCGGGCGCGGGCTGGACCCCGACCGTGGACGGCTTCCTCGGCCGGGTCACCAAGGCGCGTATCCTCGCCGCCGTGCGCGAGGCGAAGGGTGACCGGGCCGGTGACCGTATCGAGCACATGAAGAAGGGCGACATGGCGGAGGCCGCCGCGCAGGTCCTCACCGACTCGGGCTGGCTGCCGGAGCCGCTGCGCACGCCCGGGCGGGCGATCGTCACCGCCGCTGCGGAGACGGCCCACGCCGCCGAGGCTGCGATCGCGGCGCCGGCACCGGTCGAGACCGCCGACACCGAGGTCGTCGAAGAGACGGCGGAGGACGGCGGCGAAACGGCTATGGGCGAGTTCGAGCCCGTCGACGATGATGAGGAAGCCGAGGCGGACGTCCCCCACGCCGTCGCGGCCGAATAACGCCGTCAACAAACCCGTCTGCACCTCAGGCCCGCCGGCGACGGCGGGCCTTCTTTTTTCTGGGGCCGCTCATGCCGAACACCGCATCAGACCTCGCGCAGCGTCTCGGCCGTCAGGCCGAAGCGGTCTGCCGCCATTACCTCTCCTCCGGACGCCGCGAGGGCCGCTACTGGCTGGTCGGCGACGCGCGCAACACGCCCGGCCGGTCGATGTTCATCCGGCTGCAAGGCTCTGAGTCCGGCAGGGGCGCCGCCGGGAAATGGACCGATGCCGCGACGGCCGAGCATGGCGATCTGCTCGACGTGATCCGCGAAAGCTGTGGCCTGACGGATTTCAAGGATGTCGCCGACGAGGCGCGCCGCTTCCTCAGCCTGCCGCATCCCGAGCCAGCACCCCACGGGCGTCCGTCACACCAGGCCGCCGCTCCGACCGGATCGGCGGAAGCGGCACGGCGTCTGGTCGCCATGTCGCAGCCGATTACGGGCACGATCGCCGAAACGTATCTGCGCAAACGCGGCATTACGGCTTTGCACGCAAGCGGATCGCTGCGCTTTCACCCCCGCTGTTACTACCGCCCCGACGAGCATTCCCCGACCGAGACCTGGCCGGCGATGATCGCGTCGGTCACCGACCTCGGCGGCAGGATCACCGGAGCGCACCGCACCTATCTCGCGCGCCCTGGCATGGAATCGAGCGCAGACGGCAAGGCGCCAATCGACACGCCGAGGCGGGCGATGGGCGACCTCCTCGGACACGCCGTACGGTTCGGCGTGGCGGGCGAGGTGATGGCGGCCGGCGAAGGCATCGAGACCATGCTGTCGCTGAGGCAAGTCCTGCCCACTATGCCCGCGGCGGCGGCGCTCTCCGCCGCACACCTTGCCGCCATCCTCTTCCCGGACACGCTGCGCCGGCTCTACATCGCGCGCGACGACGATCCGGCAGGCGACGGCGCAATGGCGACCTTGATCGAACGCGCGCATGCGGTCGGCATCGATGCGATCGTGCTGTCGCCGAGCCTCGAGGACTTCAACGAAGACTTGCGCATCCTGGGCCAGGATAGCGTTCGGGCAGCCTTGCGCGTGCAGATCGCGCCGCAGGACGTCGCGCGCTTCATGGAGCTGGCGGCATAGGCCGAGAAGGGATGGGGGACGGCGATCCCGGTCTCCGCCTCGCTCGGAGACTTTCCCGTGTCGGGTAGGACCACGCCCCGGCCTTCGAGAGGGCGATCGGCCGGCAACCGGACCGGACCGGCAATGTCTGCGGCCGACTATTTTCCGGCGCGGCCTGTCGGGCCGCTTTGCATCGCGAAACAAAATAGCCGGCCTCCGCCATCCTCCGCTGACGCTTCGGCCCTGCGCTTCGCTGCGGGTGCAGGTCCGGTCCGCTCGCCAGCTTTCGTCGCCATGAAGGCCGCGAGGGTCGCGGTCACGACCGACGGAGCATCCCATGAGCGAGCACCACGACCACGAACCGGACCACGCCGCATCTCCCACCGACCATGTCCTCAGCGAACTTCAGCTCTATGGCTACCGTCCCTTCGCCGATGAGCCCGACCCGCGGGAGCTGCCCGATGGCAACCGTGTGGCAGGCGCCATCGCCGACATCTTCGACGCCCTGATCTCAACGCTCGAAGACACCCGCCTCGAGCCGGATCTCGACGACCTCCTCTGGTCGACGGTCAACCTCTTCCACCGCGCCACCGAGCGGATCGAGCGCGAGCTGGACGACAATGAGCAGGCGCAGCGCCGCTCACAGCGCGAGCAGGACGGCAGCGAGGTGAAGTCGGTCGAACTGGAGCGCCTCACCGCCGAGGGGCAGACGCTGATCGAGCGCCGCGACGCCTTCGAGCTGATGCGCGACCAGGCCGCCGAGCAGTTCGAGCGCCAAACCCGCTCATCCTGGAGACCCCGCAGCGGATCGATGGTCAACCACCGTCACCTGACCTCGGCGATGATCGACAGCCGTGACTTCCTCGCGGCGAAGAAGCGGGCCGAGACGCAGGTCATGCTGCCGGCTGGCCCGAAGATCGCCTTCACCGGCGGGCTGGACTTCAACGATTACCGTCTGATCTGGGCCAAGCTCGATCAGGTCCACGCCAAGCACCCCGACATGGTGCTGCTGCACGGCGGTTCGCCCAAGGGCGCCGAACGCATCGCATCGCGTTGGGCGGACCATCGCAAGGTTCCGCAGGTGGCGTTCAAACCCGACTGGACCAGGTACGCCAAGGCCGCGCCCTTTAAGCGCAACGATCAGATGCTGGACGTGCTGCCGATCGGGGTCCTGCATTTCCCGGGCACGGGCATCCAGGACAACCTCGCCGACAAGGCGAAGAAGCTCGGCATCCCGGTGTGGAAGTTCAGCAACGGCGGCGCTTAGGCGCCGCCCTCCGCGCCTGAGCGACGTAGCCGACGACGATTGCGCCGTGCCGACCACGGCGCCACCCTCCGAAGATGTCCCGTCACCTCAAAGACTTTCCCACGAATGTCGTGCTCGATCGAGATCTTGCTTGGCTTCAGTTCAGCAATGCTGACCGGTTTCTTCGTTCCGCGGAAGAGGCGCGCAGGCGCGGCAGCGACGACATCGCCTACCATGCGCTGGCGATCACGATCGAACTGACGCTCAAATCCTACCTGCTTGCCCGAGCCACCGACGACGACTGGAACCGCATCCACATCCGGCACGATCTCGACAAGGCCCTGGCTTACGCCGAACGCGCCGGACTGAAGACTTCTCCGGAACTGTCGAGCGTCATCGCGCTCGTTCACCCCTATTTCATGGAAGGCGGGTTCCACCGCAATCCGTCTGGCCAATGGCCGGCGGGGTCCGCGCCTACGGCCTGTCAGATCGTCCGCGACCTCGTTGCGACCGTCGCACAGGCAGCGTCCTTTCGGATGGACACATAGCGGCTCCCGCCGGCGAGACACCACCCCGCGTTCTGGCGCTGATCCTTGGTCCGGCCGAGGGCCTGCCATCAACCCGTGAAGGGTCGGCTATGCGCGCATGCCGCCGCTGCGGCTTCGCCTGCACGGTGATTGAGTCCCTCGCCCGGACACATCGGGCGCCTGTCACGCGGGGGATGGTCCCCCGCCTCCAGACAGGGAGCCGGAACAATGTCCCTCGATCAAGCGCACGCCTTCGCCTTCAGCCTCGCCACCACCCTGATGGCCGTCATCGTCATCTCCAAGGCCGGCGACGGCACCCATTCGGTCACCCCCGCCAATGAGTTCGACGGCGACGCCGAGATCGTCGCGGAGATCGATCCCTTCGCCCCCTGACGGGGCCGGCGCCTGTGGCGATGTAGAAATCCTCGGAGGATTTCCGCTCCCGGCGACGCTCTTCTTGGGCTATACTCGGAACCGCGCCGTGGTGGTGGTGGAAGGCGCGACCGTCAGACGTTTATCTCACGGAGCCCACCATCATGATCTTCATCGGTATTCTCGTCAGCGTCGCGGCCATCGGCTTTTTGTGCTGGCTGCTGTTCACACTCGCCGTTTTCGCATTGCCCTTTTTCGTCGCTGTGACCGCCGGAACGTGGGCCTACGACACCGGCGCCGGCTGGCTCGGCGCTATTGTCATCGGCGCACTCGCGGGCGCGCTGACGTTCGCCATCGGCCAGTTCCTGCTCGTTTCCATCCGTCCGCTCTGGGCACGCATCGCGATCGCGCTTGCCTTCGCCGCACCGGCGACGATTTCGGGCTATCACGCCACGCACGGCATCGTGAAACACACCATGCCGTCGGAGGGCTGGCAGGTCGCGTTTTCTGTCATTGGTGCGGTCGCCATCGGCGCGACGGCGCTGATGCGACTTGCTGCGATGGCCACGCCCGGTTCGACCGGCCCATACCTCGCACGGGGCTGAACGCACCGGGAATGCCGGGTGGACCAGACGCTGGATCCGATCGATCCACCTCAACCGTCGAAGTTTGGCTGAGGCAGCGTGGGCACGAACGCGCAGGTCCGCCCCGGTCGCGGCGACCCGCTCGTCGAAGCGCTTTGGACCTGGTCGGGTGGTTCACACCCTGATCCGACACTGACGGATGGGAGTCGGCAGCCTGAGCGCGGCTTTGGAAACGAGCTTCGACATTCCCGCTGATCCGGAAGGCATTGTCGCCGGTGGCGGTCATAGGCCGGGTCTCGGCCCGCGACGGTGTGCCATGTTCTTCGTTGATCCGTCTCTGACGGGTCGACCGCTCCAAAGGGCCTCTTCAATGGGCTGATCTGGCCGAAGGTCGGCTACGCCTCGACCGCCTATGGCTCAACGCCGCCGGTCAACTTTCTTCCCCTGCCGGCTGCGCCGCCATTCCTCGCGAAGCAAGAAAGTCTTCCGGCGGCGTCCGGCGCTGCGCTGGGCCCGCGAGCGGGTGAGCCGTCGTTCGCCTCCGGCCTTTCGATCGCCATCGAGGCCGCAATGGTGCGGGCTCGATGCAGAGAACAACGGAGAACTACCATGGCGACCATCGGCACCTTCAAGAAGTCCGGCAACGACTACACCGGCGAAATCGTCACCCTCTCGGTCCAGGCCAAGAACGTCCGCATCGTCCCCGAAGCCAACCGCTCCGGCGACAATGCTCCTTCCCACCGGGTCATGGTCGGCCGCGCCGAGATCGGCGCCGCCTGGTCCAAGCGCTCCAACGAGGGCCGCGACTATCTCGGTCTGAAGTTGGACGATCCGAGCTTCAACGCTCCGATCTACGCCAACCTCTTCGACGATGAGGACGGCGAAGGCTTCAGCCTCATCTGGTCCCGCCCGACTCGCCGCAACGGCGAGTAAGGCCAGCCAGCAAGGCCCCGTCCGGTCAAACCGGGCGGGGCCTTCCGCTTCACGAGCGACCGAATCAGTTCACGGTAACGAGGCTCTTCTAAGGTCCCGTCAGTGCGCAACGAGCTGGCGCTCACTGCCGAGAACGACTATTATAGTCGTAGTTCTGGCGCTCGCTTCGGTCCGAGTGGGAGGTGATCATGCATGATCACCGCCCGACAATCGCGGGCCGCACGCGCGTTGCTGGGTTGGACACAGGAGACGCTCGCTGACAAGGCCCAGGTCTCGCTCACGGCGCTGAAGCGCCTGGAGTCGGAGTCCGCACTGCCCGTCTACGAGTCGACCCGCGATCAGGTTCGCCGCGCGTTCGAGCGCAACGGCGTCGTCCTCCTGCAGTCCGACAGAGGCGAAGGAGTGATGCTTGTCCGGACGGGAAAAATTTAGGCAAAGGCCAGATCACCCAGATACGCCTGCCCCCTGGCCTGTCGTTCCGCGACATCGGATGTCTCGCACGATGGTTAACAAGACCCTCCGAACCGGATACGATTCGCCGCAGGAGGAACCGTGACGACACCAGCCTTCGAGGACGAGCCGCCGCAAGACAGCGTGCTCACACCCTACGACCGCACGCACATGACGCTGTACATGCGGCTGCTCGACGCTGCACGAGACGGCGCCGACTGGCGTGACGCGGTCCGCACGCTGTTCGGTGTCGACGCCGGCTTAGAGCCGCAGCGAGCTCGCCGCGTCCATGACGCGCATCTCGCCCGGGCACGCTGGATGACCGAAAGCGGCTATCGACAGCTTGCCCGCGAGAGCGCGCCGCGCTGAGGTGATGCCGACGCGGCATCGCCCGATGCCGATCCTCCGGCTTCCCAGCTGCAAATCAAACGGGAATCATATCGCCGCGATCTGCACGAAGTATGCAACTGGAGGATTCGATGCCGAAGGGTACGTCCGACTGGGAAGCGGCGTCGGATTATGACTATCTCGACGGGCTCGGCCCTGCGGACCTGGCCTGGGAGTGGCTCCGCCGAAACGAGGGCTATGAGCACGACTTCGCCACACTCGATCGCGCCGCGTCCAATCCCGCTGACGCACGAGACCTGATCCGCGAGCGTTGGGGGTTGCGATTTCCCGATACCGCCGTCCCTGTCGGCGCCCGACGCCCCCGTTTTCTGGCAGATTGACGCCGACACCGGCTCGGTCTGGCTGACCGCTTCGCCGCCCCCGCTGGAAACCGGCGCGGCGGCTCGGCCGCTTACCGCAGATGGTCCACAGATCGCGGATGAGCAGGGCTTGCACCGGATCGAGACCCTCCGGAACGGCGAACGCCTTCACATCGTGCGGAGCGCAGACGTCCCCGAGCATGAGACGCTCGCGGCCGTGATCCCGCTCGACCGCTCCGGCTTCGGCCGGGTCGAAGCCGTCCTGCGCTTGCTCGCCAGTCTCTACGACCGCGCCGTCCCCGCCGACACCCGGATCACGCATCAGCAACGGCTGCGCGCCAAGCGGATGCTTCGCGCGCTCGACGGACGTCGCGCAGGTGCCTCCCAGAAATCGATCGCGTCGGCGATCTTCGGGCTCGACCCGATGAGCCGTGACGAATGGCAGACCGCGCCCGCCCGGTTCGCGACCCGCTCTCTGATCAAGGACGGCCGAGCGATGGTTGCAGGCGGATACCGCAAACTGCTGCGACATCGCCATCGGCCCTGACCGATCGGCACAAGCCGCCGGTGTGCGGAAATCGCACGCGCATCTTCGCCCTCCACCAACGCCGGTGCCCTTCGCCATCGTGGCCTTCGCTCGCCGCTGATCACCCGCGGCGTCAACGAACGCCCCGGAGGCCCGATCATGCCCGCCAATGCCGTCGGCTTACCGCCGCGCTTTCTCCGCACCCCCGAAGCCGCACATTTCCTCGGCCTCTCCGGCCGGACGCTGGAGAAGCACCGGACCTATGGCACCGGCCCGGCCTATCGCAAACTCGGCGGTCGCGTCGTCTATGCGGTCGACGATCTGCAAGCCTGGGCTGATCGCGGCGCCGTCACCTCCACCTCCGATCCGCGCGGGGCTGTCTTGCCGGCCAAGCGCCATGACGCGGCCGCGTTGGCGCACGCCGGCCGGCTGGCGCGCTGAGCCATCGGCCATGTCTTCCCGTCGTCAGTCCCATGAGCGCGAGCAGCTCGATCTCTTCCGCGCGCTGCCCGGCGATCTCGCGCCCCGCGACGCGCAGGATCTCATGGCCTATCCGTTCTTCTCGCTCGCCAAGTCGAAGCGCCTCGCGCCGATCGACTTCAAGGCCGGCGCGATTGTGATCCGCGTCGAGGCGGTGCCCGAACACGGCATGGCCACCATTTGGGACGCCGACGTGTTGATCTGGGCCGCCAGCCAGATCGTCGAGGCGCGCGACGCCGGGTTGAACCCGTCGCGCCTGATGGGCACGACGCCCTATGAGATCTTGAACTTCATCGGCCGCGGCGTCTCGCTTCGCGACTACGACCGCTTGAAGGCCGCGCTCGACCGACTGCAATCGACGACCATCGCCACCTCGATCCGCCAGCCGACCGAGCGGCGGATGCACCGCTTCTCCTGGATCAACGAGTGGAAGGAGAAGGCCGACGCGCACGGGCGCCCGCTCGGCCTCGAGCTGATCGTGCCCGACTGGTTCTACGCCGCCGTACTCGACGACGCGCTCGTGCTGACCATCGACCGCGCCTATTTCGATCTGACCGGCGGGCTGGAGCGCTGGCTCTATCGGCTCGTGCGCAAGCATGGAGGTCGGCAAGCGCACGGCTGGAGCTTCGACTTCGCACATTTGCACGCCAAGTCGGGCAGCCTCTCGCCGCTCAAGCACTTCGCCTACGACCTGCGCGACATCGTCCGGCGGCAGCCCTTGCCCGGCTACCACCTGAGCGTCACGCCGTGCCCCGGTCGTCCCGACATCCTGTCCTTCGCACCGATCGATCCCGACGCGGTCGGCATGCCGCGCGCTCGCCGTCGTCGCTCGGCAACTCACCCTGGGGATAAGCTGTGAATCGCCTCGTGCTATCGGGGACCGGCGCCATCGTGCCATCGGGGACCGGATCCTCGTGCTATCGGGGACCGGAATCGACGATTCAGCGCGCTGCTTCAATCGCTTGGCGCTCCCGTAACTTCTCTAACCTAGATTCCTTCGGAATCCTTCTAACGCGACCGCGCTTTTGCACATCTGCGGATAAAGCGGCGCTGCGGCGCAGGGGCGCGCCATGATCGTCGCGCTCCTCAACCAGAAGGGTGGCGTCGGTAAGACGACCCTCGCGCTGCATCTCGCCGGCCAATGGGCGCGCGAGGGCAAGCGCGTCACGCTGATCGACGCCGATCCGCAAGGCTCGGCGCTCGACTGGTCACAACAGCGTAGCCGGGAAGGGGTAGAGCGGCTGTTCGGTGTCGTCGGGCTGGCGCGCGACACGCTCCATCGCGAGGCGCCTGAGCTGGCGCGCGACGCCGATCACGTCGTCATCGACAGTCCGCCGCGTGTGGCCGGTCTGATGCGCTCGGCGCTGCTCGCCGCCGACCTGGTCCTGATCCCGGTCCAGCCGTCGCCGTTCGACGGATGGGCGTCGGCGGAGATGCTGGCGCTGCTCGGCGAAGCGCGCATCTACCGTCCACGGCTCGCTGCCCGCTTCGTCCTCAACCGCTGCGCCGCGCGCACCGTGATCGCCCGCGAGACGGCGGACACGCTCGCCGAGCACGATCCCCCTGTGCTCGTCCAGACCATCGGGCAGCGCGTCGCCTTCGCCGACGCGGCGCAATCCGGCCGGCTCGTCTTCGAGGTTGATCCCGACAGTCTGGCCGCCCGAGAAATCGCCGCCTTCGCCGCCGAAGTGGGGAGGATCACGCGATGACCGCGCGCACACCCCGGCGCGGTTTCGTCGCCCGTCCCGCTGAGGGCGCAGCTTCCGCCGAGACCTGGGTCAAGGCGGCGGATACGCCAGCCTCTCGCGCCGGCGACGCCGCCCACTTCACCGCCCGGTTGACCATCGACGTCACGCCCGAACTGCGTGGCCGCATCAAGGTCAGCGCGTTCCGGCGCGGCGTCACGGTCGCCGACATGCTGCGCGATCTGCTCGCGCGCGAATTCCCCACAACCGAGGGAGACCCGACATGACAGGCGGGACCGCATCTCGTCGACCCGCCGGACCATCACCGTCCGAGCCCGCGACCGACACTCTGACCCACGTCGAACTGACATGGGTCGAGAAGAAGATCGAACACTGGATCCGGTTCGGCCTTGAAGCGCACGAACAGATCCTCGATCGTCGGCGGCGCGTGCTGTCGTTCGCGCCCGGTAGCGTCTTCGCCTTCGTGCGGTGGGCCGCCAACGACTTCGGCACGGTGATGTCGCGGTTGGACATCGTGCGCGCGGTTGGCGCCGGCGAGCCGTTTCAGACGCTTCCCTTCGTGCGCCCCGGCGGCGACATCCTGCTTAAGGTCGAGGGCTGGCCGAAGGTCGAACGCGTCCTCCAGTCCATCGACGCGATCGACGCGATCGGGATCGACCCGGTCGACGTTGCGTCGGACCATTGGCGCCACGTTCACAACCGGATCGCTTCCGGTCACGAGCCGCGGGCCTACAGCCTCGAACAGCATCACGCCTGGCGTCTGCGCAGGAGCGTGCAGCCGTGAGCTTCCCTTGGAAAACGCTCATCGCCACCCATGCGGCGGTGTCCGTGCTGGCGCTGTCGATGTGGGTCGATCCGCCACCCAAACTGATCTGGAACGCCTCCGCCAGCACGCCGGTCGGCCTGTACGTGATCGACGATTCCGGCCCGCTCGACCTGACCGCGCTGGTGGCGGTGAACGCCCCCGAGCCTCTCGCCACGTTCCTGTCCGATGGCGGATATCTGCCGCGCGGCACCCCGCTTCTGAAGCGCGTCGCCGCGCTTCCCGGGCAGCGCGTGTGCCGGAACGGGCTCGCCATCACGGTCGATGGCGTTGCGATCGGCGACGCACTCGATCGCGATCGTCGCGGGCGGCCACTTCCGGTCTGGACCGGCTGCCGCGTGGTCGCGGAGCGCGAGCTGTTCCTCATGAACTGGGAGGTCCGCGACAGCCTCGACGGCCGATATTTCGGGCCGCTTCCCACCGCCTCGGTCATCGGCCGGGCCACCCCCCTCTACACCGACGAGGACGGCGATGGCCGCTTCGTCTGGCGCGCGCCGACGCGGTGACGGCGTGCCCATGACCTCTCCCACCGCACACCAAGGAGCCACCTATGTCCCTGATCGGTCATTTCAGCCGCACCAAGAGCGGCTATACCGGGCGTGTCCGCACGCTCTCCATCGACGCCGAACTGGTGCTCGTCCCCGCCGAACATTCCGACGCGGAGAACGCGCCCGACTATCGCATCCACCTCGGCTCTGACGTCGACGCTCCGGAGGTCGGCCCAGAAGTCGGCGCTGCCTGGAAACGCACCGGCGAGAAGGCCGGCGACTATGTCTCGCTGCAGATCGACGATCCGACCTTCGCCCATCCCATCCGCGCGAATCTGTTCCAGTCGGCAGACGACAAATCGGTCTGGGGCCTGAATTGGAACCGCCCGCCCAAACGCGCCGAGCGGGACTGAACGATGTCGGTCCCTCGCCATTTCGCTGTCGTCGGGCGGTCGAACACCGTCCGGCGCGCGGCCCTTCGTCTCCTTTCCGGCCTGCTGCTCGCCGTGCCGTTCAGCGCCACAGCGACCGCTCAGGATGCGCCGATCAGCGTCGGCACGCGCGTCGATCGCTACGCCGCCTTCATCGCGGAGGCCGCACAGCGGTTCGGCATCCCGGAGCATTGGATCCGCGCCGTCATGCGCGTCGAAAGCGCCGGCAATGTGCGTGCGATCTCATCGGCCGGTGCGATGGGACTGATGCAGATCATGCCGTCTACCTGGGCCGAATTGCGCGTCCGTCATCGCCTCGGCTCGAACCCTTACGACCCTCGCGACAACATTCTGGCAGGCGCGGCCTATCTGCGCGAGATGTTCGACCGATACGGGTCGCCCGGATTCCTTGCGGCGTACAATGCGGGCCCCGGCCGCTACGAAGAATATCTCGCCGGTCGCCCGCTCCCGGCCGAGACCCGCGCCTATGTCGCCGCGCTCGTCCCTTCCTTCGGCGGCGGTGAACTTTCCGGTCCGATCACCGTCGCCGCCACCGATCCCGATGCCTGGACCCGCGCGTCGCTGTTCGTCACGCGCGCTGACAGCACAGTCACTGCCGATTCAGCGCCGATCGAAAGCCGTCTGGCCGAACCTCCAACTGCAAATCCTGTGCGCGATGTTTCCGCGACAGCTCCGCAGTCCGGCGGTCTCTTCGTCCCCCGATCCGACGCCGGAGAGCCGCGATGACCGCATCATGGCAAAATGGCATTCTGGCGGACTTGGGCGTTTGTTGGCGAGCGTTGAGGCGGAAGGCAGGCAACACGACCGGAGGATGGCGAGATAAAAGCCCATGCCCGAAACGCTGTAAGCCTCTGACGAGGCTTGCGTTTTCGTGTGCATGGCGGTCGGTCGCGGGCATGACGCCCGGATTGTGTGAGCGATTTCAACGCTTCGATATGCACACGCCTCAAGCGCCGCCGTCCGGAGGGTGGTCATGAGCGAGGGCGACAGCGACTTCCGGGTGCGGCCCGGCCGCATCGGAACGACGCGCGCCCCGAAGGCCAAGAGCTTCTTCAACCAGGTGCTGCGGGCCGCGAAGAAGGCGGGGCATGTCGGCGCACCGGCATCGGGCCGACGAGGTTCCAACTATGGCCGCTCGACCTTCGGCCGGGGGCGCGGCAGCTTCAGCCGCACCCGCCTGTTCAGCTCGACCCGCCGCGTCGTCGTCAAGGCGCGCGTCGCTCGTCACCAGGGCCGGTCCTTCCGCTCCGCGCCGCTGTCGGCGCATCTGTCCTACCTCAAGCGCGAGGGCGTCAACCGGGACGGCGAGAAGGGCGTCATGTTCGACGCCGCCTCCGATCGCGCCGACGATCTCGGCTTCGCCGACCGGTGCAAGGACGACCGGCACCATTTCCGCTTCATCGTCTCGCCCGAGGACGCCGGGGAACTGACCGACCTCAAGGCGTTCACGCGCGACCTCGCGAGCCAAATGGAAGCCGATCTTGGCACGCGGCTCGACTGGGTCGCGGTCGATCACTGGAACACCGACAACCCGCACGTCCATCTGCTCGTGCGCGGCGTCGACGAGGGAGGCGCGGACCTCGTGATCTCGCGCGACTACATCAGCCGCGGCCTGCGCGCGCGCGCCGAGGATCTGGTGTCGATCGAGCTCGGCCCCAAGCCCGAGCACGACATCCGCAACGCTTTGGAAAAGGAAGTGACCGCCGAGCGATGGACGCGCCTCGATTTTGAGATTCGCCACCATGCCGATGATGTCGGCGCCATCGACCTGCGTCCCGACACGCGCGGCCCCGCCGATCCCGAGATCCGTCGCCTGATGATCGGCCGTCTCCAGCATCTGGAGAAGATGGGGCTCGCCACCGCCGCCGGTCCCGGCGAGTGGATGGTCGGACTGGAGGCCGAGCGTAATTTACGCGACCTCGGCATGCGCGGCGACATCATCAAGACGATGCACCGCGCCTTCACCGAGCGCGGCCAGGATCGCGCAGTCGCCGACTATGTCATCGACGGCGGCCTCGGTTCGCCCATCATCGGCCGGCTGGTCGACAAGGGCCTGCATGACGAGCTGACCGGCGAAGCCTATGCCGTGATCGACGGCACCGACGGGCGTGCCCACCATGTCCGTTTCCGCGGCATCGAGGCCTTCGAGCATGCGCCGCCTATCGGCGGCATCGTCGAGGTCCGGCGCTTCGGCGGGCCGGAGGACGAACGACCGACATTGGTGCTCGCCACCCGATCCGATCTCGACCTGCGCACCCAGATCACCGCGCCGGGCGCCACCTGGCTCGATCACCGTTTGGTCGAGCGCGAGCCGATGCCGCTCTCGATGGGCGGGTTCGGCCGCGAGGCGCGCAACGCCCTGCAGTCCCGCGCCGAACATCTCGCCGACGAGGGGCTCGGTCGCCGCCAGGGTCAACGCATCATCCTCCAGCGCGATCTGCTGAGCACGCTGCGCCGCCGCGAACTCGATGCCGCTGGTGAGAAGCTCTCGGCCGAGTTCGGCCTGCCGCATGTGAGGGCGGCGGCCGGCGAGCATGTCTCGGGCACCTATCGCCAGCGCCTGACGCTGTCCTCGGGCCGGTTCGCCATGATCGACAACGGGCTCGGCTTCCAGCTCGTGCCGTGGTCGCGCGAGATCGAGCGCAAGCTCGGCCAGCACATCGCCGGGGTCGCGCGCGACGGTGGCGGTATCGAATGGAGCCTGGGGCGCAAGCGCGACCTCGGCCTGTAGCCACCGTCAGATAAGGAGCAGCACCCGTGTCCGCGACCAAGATCCTCTGGGGACAGATCACCATCGTCGTCCTGATCGTGCTGTTCACGACCTGGGGGGCGACACAGTGGACGGCGTGGCAGCTCGGCTTCCAGCCTCAACTGGGCCGCCCATGGTTCATGCTGGCGGGTTGGCCGATCTACTATCCGCCGGCCTTCTTCTGGTGGTGGTATTTCTACGACGCCTATGCGCCGTCCGTCTTCGTCGAGGGCGCCTTCATCGCTGCGTCGGGCGGGTTCGTCTCGATCGCGGTCGCCATCGCCATGTCGGTCTGGCGCGCGCGCGAAGCCAAGACCGCCGAGACATACGGCTCGGCGCGTTGGGCCGAGACGAGAGAAGTCAAGGCGGCCGGGCTGCTCGGCGCGGACGGGGTGGTGCTCGGCAAGCTGGAGCGCGATTATCTGCGGCACGACGGGCCCGAGCATGTGCTGTGTTTCGCACCGACCCGCTCGGGAAAGGGCGTCGGCCTGGTCGTGCCGTCGCTTCTGACCTGGCCGGGGTCGGCGATCGTCCACGACATCAAGGGTGAGAACTGGCAGCTCACCGCCGGCTTCCGCGCCAAGCATGGCCGCGTGATGCTGTTCGACCCGACCAATCCGAAATCCGCTGCCTACAATCCACTGCTCGAGGTCCGCCGCGGCGACTGGGAAGTCCGCGACGTCCAGAATGTCGCCGACGTGCTGGTCGACCCGGAAGGTTCGCTCGACAAGCGCAATCACTGGGAGAAGACCAGCCACTCGCTGCTGGTCGGCGCGATCCTCCACGTCCTTTACGCCGAGGCGGACAAGACGCTCGCCGGCGTCGCCGCCTTCCTCTCCGATCCGAAGCAGCCGATCGAGGCGACGTTGAAGGCGATGATGACGACGCCGCACCTGGGCGAAGCCGGGCCGCATCCCGTCGTCGCATCCACCGCGCGCGAGCTGCTGAACAAATCCGACAATGAGCGTTCGGGCGTGCTCTCGACCGCCATGTCGTTCCTCGGCCTCTATCGCGATCCCGTCGTCGCCCAGGTGACGCGGCGCTGCGACTGGCGCATCGCCGACCTGATCGCCGATCCGCGCCCGGCGACGCTCTACCTCGTGGTGCCGCCGTCCGACATCTCGCGGACCAAGCCGCTCATCCGCCTGGTGCTCAACCAGATCGGCCGCCGCCTGACCGAGGATCTGCACGCCAAGGAGCGCAAGCATCGCGTGCTGATGATGCTCGATGAGTTTCCAGCGCTCGGCCGCCTCGACTTCTTCGAATCCGCGCTCGCCTTCATGGCCGGTTACGGCATCAAGAGCTTCCTGATCGCGCAGTCGCTGAACCAGATCGAGAAAGCGTACGGCGCGAACAACTCGATCCTCGACAACTGCCATGTCCGGGTCAGCTTCGCGACGAATGACGAGCGCACCGCCAAGCGCGTCTCCGATGCGCTCGGCACCGCGACCGAGATGAAGGCGATGAAGAACTATGCCGGGCACCGGCTGTCGCCCTGGCTCGGCCACCTGATGGTGTCCCGCTCCGAGACCGCCCGCCCGCTGCTCACGCCTGGCGAAGTGATGCAACTCCCGCCCGCCGACGAGATCGTCATGGTCGCCGGCACACCGCCGATCCGGGCGAAGAAGGCGCGCTACTACGAGGACGCGCGATTGAAGGAGCGCGTGCTGCCGCCTCCCGACCCGCAGAAATCAGCGCGGACATCCCGCACCGATGGCTGGTCGGCGCTTGGCCCGCAGAAGCCGGACGCGGCGCTGTTGGCCGAGATGGAAAAGGCGCAGGGCGACAAGGCCAATAGCGGCCTGCGCCGCGAACCCGAGCTTCCCGACCATGTCGCCATCGCCAAGGAGACGACCGAGCCGAAACCGGCGGAGGAGTTCGCGGTTCTGCTCGACGACGAGCCGGAGGACGTCGCCCGCCAGCGTCAGGCGCTCCGCCGTCAGATGACCGGCGTGGCG
>Ga0233425_10004256_pt1 | contig 24334 bp, 22 predicted proteins | sample Watercolumn_Towu_2_FD_181712 | JGI IMG/M metagenome (GOLD analysis project Ga0233425, IMG submission 181712) | Freshwater microbial communities from Lake Towuti, South Sulawesi, Indonesia - Watercolumn_Towuti2014_140_MG | ecosystem: Environmental > Aquatic > Freshwater > Lake | place... | reverse complement strand
AAGGGACAGGTATGTCGATCTTGCTGAAAAAATGACCATATCAGGCAGATTGACTGACAATTTCTTTAAAATTTGTGCTATGCTGCTTCACACACGGCAATTTGCCTGAAAATGCGAAACATGGCGGGGTTAACCTCGATGAAAGAGGCCCTCAAAATCGTTTTTTGACTGCGGCGGCCCAGACTGCTGCATAATCTCGGATTATTAAGCCATGATTTGTGACCTCATGACCCTGCCGGACCAGGACAACCCCAACCGGGAGATTTACAACACCGCCTATTCGGGTGGGGAGATGTCTCTCTTTTCCCCGGTGATGCTCACCTACGACCGGGAGATGTCCGACTCCGTTTGGAATTCCTGCGGCGCTACGGCTCCGGCAAGATCGTGCTGGACCTGTGCTGCGGCACCGGCTCTTACCTCCGCCAGTAGTGGGGGCAGAGTTTTACCGGGCCGTGGGGGTGGACTTCAGCCGCAAGATACTGGAGGTCTTTAATGATAACTGAGAGAGAGGATGCCCTCCAATCTGCTTATCCTGGAAGGAGACGCCCGCCGGACGCCGGTGCGCTCACGCACCATGGACCTGGTCTTTTTCTTCGCCTCCCTTTAGGGTTTGGCTGAGCAAAACCAGGCCAATAATATGCTCAATAATACCAATATATTAGCATACATGCACATTGCATGCAGGTAGTAAATCAATCATGTTAGGATTAGATATGGCACAGAAAGATGATAAAAAACCTCCTGTCACTCTCTTAACCAAGACTCCCAAAGTCAGCGTGATCATGAATTGTTTCAACGGCGCGAAATACCTTCGCGAGGCTATAGATAGCGTCTATGCCCAAACTTATGATAACTGGGAAATCATCTTTTGGGATAATAACTCCCCTGATGAAAGCGCAAAAATTGCCCAAAGTTATGACCATAGAGTCAGATATTTTAAAGGCAATACAACCGTGCCCCTTGGAATGGCCAGGAATTTTGCCCTTGAGCAAACCTCGGGTGAGTTGGTATCTTTTCTTGATGTGGATGATATTTGGCTTCCGACGTTTCTAGAGAAAATGGTTTCAGAAATTACCCAAGGTGGTTTTGATGTGATTTATAGTGGAGTGATCGAGATTGATAAAGATGGCAATGAATTAAGACGTTATATTCCCGGACATAAGACCGGAAACTTATTTGAAGCGCTGTTATGGCAATGGGAAATCCCTATGCAATCGGTTCTGGTTCGGAAATCCTCTTTGGTCAAGGGAAATTTTAAATTTGACGACAGTATTACAGCGTCGGAAGAATACTGTTTATTTATGCAAATGGCCGTGGAAGGGAAATTTTGTTCCCTGCCGATAGCCTTGGCCAAGTACCGGTTGCATGGCAATAATCTGACCAATAAGGCTATAGGCAAATGGGCGGAGGAGCGGGAATACACTCTTAATATTATCCGGCAAAGGCATCCTTTTATAGAAGATAAGTATTATCATGCCTTCCAGGAGGCCTATGCCCGGGCCAAATATTATAGTGCTAGGTACTACGTATTGCTTGGCGATAAGACCAAAGCGCTGAGAGAGTTGAGCAAGACTATCCTGGTCAACTATAAATATATCCTGCTATTCGGCTTATTGCTGCTTCCCACAGGCCTTTGGAATCTTGCACATAATTCGCCACGATTTCGTCGATTAAAGAATCTAATTCAAGGCAGAATCTAACTATTTAATTCACCGGCGTTAGAACATTATGAATGCGTTATGCATGTTATTTAATAAGTTAACTATTATTTAGGAATTCATTGACCTCAGTATGAATGCAAATAGCCTTCCAAATAAATTGAAAGAAGTTGGCAGCCATACCATAATTTATGGGTTGGGCTCAGCTCTTCAATCTATTCTAGGCTTCATTCTCATTCCTCTTTATACTAGTTATTTCACCGTTGACCTCTATGGGATTTTTACTCTGATAACCTTGGTGGGGACTCTGGCGGGATCGGTTTTCTATCTTGGAGCTTCTTCCGCATTATCCAGATCTTATTATGATTATTCCGACTTTCAGGAGAGGAAAAGAGTAATCAGCACCTCCTTTTATATTACCCTTATAGGAGCATTTTTGCAGATATTTTTAGGGATCTTAGTTAGCAAGGATTTATCAAACTATCTTTTTAATACCCCTATATATAAGACACATATTAAGCTAATATTAATATCGTCGGCAATCGGTTTTATTAATGGTTTATTTTATTTAATACTGCGCTTTGAGAGAAAGTCAAAAGAAGTCGTTTTTTTAAACCTATCCTCACTAATATTAACTACAGGCATTATTTATTACTTAATCGCGATAATGCAATTGGGGGTTATGGCCCCTGTCCTGGGAGGCCTGATTAGTCAAGTATTACTTTTGGCCGTATTGCTATTTATTATAAAAAATTACCTTTCTCTATCCTATAACAAGTCTGAAATAAAGATTCAATTGGCTTATGGCTTTCCCCAGATGATCATCGGTCTAGGATATTACTTGCTAAATTGGGTCGACCGTCTTTTTATTAATCGATATTGTACGTTAGATGACGTGGGTATATATTCATTGGGGCACAAATTGGGATTAATTATTCATATTATTTTTATTATTCCTTTTTCGCAGATTTGGGCTCCCATGCGCATGGAATATCGTAATGATGCGGATATTACGAATTTCTATAAATTGATTTTGACATATTATTTCATAATCGGTTTCTTTTTTACGGTGGTAATTTCAGTTTTTGCCCGGGAGCTTCTAATAATCATGTCAGGGCATCCAGAGTATCTCCCCGCCTATAAGGTAGTGCCCTTTGTGATGGTCGCCCACCTATTCTTTGGCGTCATTAATATTGTTGATAGTGGAATCATATTTGAACGAAAGGTTAGTTATCATGCTTATTTATTTTGTTTGGCATTAATGGTTAATATTATTCTCAACTATATGCTAATTCCCAAGTATGGCTATATGGCCGCAGCTCATAACACACTCATATCTTACATGTTATTAATAGCAGCTGTTATTTATGTCTCAAATAAATTATATAAAATCCATTGGGAGGCTAGAAGATTAATTCTTTTGATATCAAGTAGTTTGACAATTATAATCCTGGGGAATCTGACCACATATTTCCAGTATCCAATTATTATCTTAATTAAGGGAGGATTGCTTGTCGGTTTAATGGTGTTTTGGTATGTTTTTATTATTAATGAAAAAGAAAAACATTATGCCTCCGTGTCAATTGCATCTTTGCTACCTTCCAACTTAAGAACCAAGAATTATTAGGAAAGCATATGGGCATTCTAAAAGAGAAATTAAGAAATCACCAATTAACCATCGGCTCGTGGATCACCTTAGCTCATCCTGCCCTCCCGGAGATCATGGCCAAAGCGGGGTTTGAATGGCTGGTGGTGGATTTGGAACACAGCGTTATTACCATCCGGGAAGCAGAAGAATTGATCAGAGTGATTGACTTGTGCGGTGTGACTCCCCTGGTACGGCTGACAGCAAACAATCCTGCGCAGATCAAGCGGGTAATGGACGCCGGCGCGCACGGGGTTATAGTCCCCATGGTCAACAATGCGGAGCAAGCATTGGCCGCAGTGTCGGCGGTATATTATCCCCCCAAGGGAAATCGGGGGGTAGGGTTGGCCAGGGCTCAGGGATACGGGGCAAGATTTCAGGAGTATCTGGCCTGGCAGGAAACCGGGGCAGTGGTCATCGCCCAAATTGAGCATATCGAGGCGGTCAATAATCTTGACGCCATATTTCAGGTGCCCGGGATTGACGGCTATATCATCGGCCCTTACGACCTTTCGGGATCCCTAGGGGTTCCTGGCCGGTTTGATCATCCCCAGTTTCTTGAAGCCATGAAGGAAATCGGCCTGGCCGCTGCACGTCACCACAAGCCGGGGGGAGTTCATGTGGTGGAACCCAGCCCCGAGGAAACCAGAAAATTCATCAAAGAGGGATATTGCTTCTTGGCCTACAGTCTGGATACCCGTTTATTGGATGTCTCCTGCCGGTCGGGACTGCAGCAGGTGACCAAGTTATGAATAGATTTGCCACAGCCATAAAAGCACCCTCCAGGGAAAGGCCCATATCGGATATCGGTTTTCTGGGACTGTTTTTTTTATTAGGCCTAGCTTTGATGAATTATGGCTATTTCAACGCATATTCCGATGGAGCATTTCTATTATATCTAGTGGTTATTATTTTATTCGGCATTTCATATATTATCTACCTGAGTTATAACGCTGCTCCCCATTTGGCGTTGTTACACTGGCTGACATTTTATCTTATATTTCTTAAGAAAGAATTACGACCTGATATGGATGCGTTATTAAATGTAGGCCTTGGATTTTATAACGTCGGTCTATCCATGTATAATATTATAGATGTTATCTTAATTATAAGTATGTTGGTGGTTTTTTATAACAATAAAGCCAGGAGACCTCTGCCTCCGTTATCTTCAGGCACAAAGCTTTTATACTATAGTTTTGTAGCGATGGCTATCGTTGGCTTGCTTCATGTCGGCTTGGTCTGGCTTAATATCGATATTCTGGGAAATGCCGGTTATGATCGGCTATTCATCGGTATCTGGCCGCTGCTGGCGGGACTGGTAGTCTTTAATTTTTCCCGGATGTTTATTTTGTCCAAGAAACACGTAGAAACTATCTTTTTGATCGGTATTGTGGCCTCCTTATTGTTATTTATCGAATTTGCATTGGTTAAATATACTAATTTAATGTCCGAGCAATTTGTTTATTATTCTTTTAACTACCGGAACTCATTCAGAAGTTTTTTTCAATCAGGGGACCTTTTTGTCACCCTGATTCTGGCTTTTGGAAGTGCTGCATGCTTATACTATTTTATAACAAGAAAGGCATTGATTTTCTTAGTGATGAACGGGTTATTTATTGTTACTGGTTTTTATACTTATAATCGTGGCTCATTGTTATCAATCTTATTGATGAACACCTTAGTATTGGGGGGGGTAGTTTTAAAAAACAAAAATAAGATTTTATTGGGAATAATGATCGGCTTGCTGGGGATCAGCACTTTCTATATGGTCCAGGACTACCAAGTTTTTGAAACGGTTGAGCAGGAGGAAGCCAAGGATTATTCCAGGGGAACGGAAGGATTTTGGGGCTTTGGCTCCTTGTTAACCAGGACTGGTGCGAGCAGTCGGGGGCTTGATGTGTTTTGGGATAATCCATTTTTCGGATGTGGCCCGGGAAATATGGTTGCCTTTATGGGCACCCCCAAAGTGCCCACCCACATGGACTTAGGATGGCTTTCGTCCCCGGCTTTGGCGGAGTATTACTCGATTAAGTCGGGGGAGCGCCCCACCAACGCGCATAATTGGTATGTTGGGATTATGGTGGAGTACGGCATGGTGGCGATACTGGTTTTGATATTTTTAGGAAAAACCATCTACTCGAACTTTCGCCAATTTTGGAAGAAATTCTCGCTGTCAGGCGAAAACAGGGAGCTATCTTCTTTATACCTTGCCCAGTATTGTTCCTTTGCCTTTCTTGCGGCCTGTGCTCTTTATTATTTGTTTCAGGCTGTGCCGCCCATTTACGGTCTATTATTCCTGGCCCTGCGCATTACCCTCATTAGCGGCAAGGAGTGGCTGGGGGCTCCGGTTCACCTCCGGCACCTGGGCTGACGGGGCGAAGGGAGATAGGGAAAAATACGTCATGAAAGAGCAGGAAATCAGGAGCAGGGAGGCTCACAACCGTTACCTGGAATTAGTGAGGTTGGAGTCGGAAAAAATCTTTCAGGATAAGTCTAATTTCCTGGAAATAGCTTGTCCCGCGTGCGGAAGCACAAGCTTTCAGGCTCAGTTTGAAAAGTACGGTTTCGTTTATGTGCAGTGCTCTGCGTGTGATACCTTATTTCTCAATCCACGGCCCGCGTATCAAGAGCTGATGCGGATGTATGCCGACTCGGAGGCCACCACCTTTTGGGTCGAAAAGTTTTTCACGCCCATGGCGGAGGCCAGGAGGGTTAAGATTTTCCAACCCCGGGCGGCATATATTGCTGCGTTATTTCCGGAATTGGCCTCGGGGAGGATCGGGGACATCGGTTCAGGGTTCGGCATTTTTACCGAGGAGTTGCTTAAGGTCTGGCCACAAGCGGACATCACCGCGATCGAGCCATCACATAAAATGGCGGACCTCTGCCGGAAAAAAGGAATCAAGGTCCTGGAATCGATGTTGGAGGACCTGGACCCCGCAGTTCACCGGTTCGATCTCCTCACCGCTTTTGAGTTATTTGAACACTTATCCGACCCCGGCGATTTTCTCGAAAAAGTTAAGGCGTTGTTGAATCCGGGGGGGCATTTTTTCTTTACCACTTTGAATGGCTTGGGGTTTGATATCCAGATACACTGGGAGCGCTCCAAAAGCATCTTTCCCCCGGTTCATCTCAACTTCTTCAATCCCCGGGCGATGGAAATTTTGCTGGCGCGCCATGGCCTGGACATCGTGGAAGTCTCCACTCCCGGAGAATTGGATTGGGATATTGTGGAGGGGGGGTTTAAGAAGGAAGGCGTCGATCCGGGGAGATTTTTCCGGACCATGATCCAGCATGGCACCGCCGAGGGCAAGCAGGAATGGCAACGCTGGTTAAAAAAACACAATTTTAGCTCCCACCTGCGAGTAATCTGTAGAAAACCTGTGAATACCGACGCGTAAGAAATTTGGGCAAGTTCTTAACTGGTTGGGAGAAAAGGAGAAACATGGGCGGAGACATTATCGCCATCATTCCTGCCAGAATGGGGTCCTCCAGATTTCCGGGCAAACCCATGGCCCTGCTGCAGGGAATTCCCATGATAGGGCATGTTTATTTGCGCACCAGGATGTGTCCACTGCTGACCGAAACTTACGTGGCCACCTGCGACCGGGAAATCTTTGACTATATTGCGGGGATCGGCGGGCAGGCGGTGATGACTGCGGATACCCATGAGCGGGCCTCGGACCGGACCGCGGAGGCGCTGCTGAAAATTGAAGCAGCCACAGGTAGGCGGGGGGACATCGCGGTGATGGTCCAAGGAGACGAACCCATGGTCACTCCGGGGATGCTGGAACAGGCCCTGGTCCCCCTGCTGGCCGACAGCTCTCTTAAGATTGTCAATCTCATGGCCCCCATCAGGACCACGAGAGAATTCGAAGACGTGAACGAAGTCAAGGTGGTGGTGGATCTAAACGGCCGGGCCCTCTATTTTTCCCGGGAGCCCATTCCGTCCCGGAAAAAGGGGGTGGCGGAAGTCCCCATGCTCAGGCAGTTGGGGTTGATCCTCTTCCGCCGGGACTTTCTTCTCAAGTTCAATTCCTTACCGCCGACTCCCCTGGAACAGATCGAATCGGTGGACATGTTGCGTCTCCTGGAACATGGGGAACGGGTGCAGATGGTTTTAACCGAAATGGAAACCCTGGGGGTGGACACCCCCGAAGACCTGCAGGTGGCGAACGCGATGATGGAGGATGATCCATTAATGCAACATTATGCGCAGCTCGCCGCAAAGGTTTAAGAATCTTAGGGCATAATTAATATGGAGACAAGCCCAACATGAAGCGATCTTTATCTTCAGCAATATAATTTGATCCAAGAAAGGGTAATTAAATGTTGAAACGATTGTTGGAGCTCTCTCGTGAGGGTCGTCTTTATTATTCTATAGTGCAGCACATCAGACCTTATTTGCAGGGTTTTGGATATTGTTTTTACGATCCTGCGCGAAAAATAAAATTGCATGCGCCTCAATATGTTAATCCAAACCCAGATGAAGCTCCGGTTGTTGAGCGGATATTCCGTTCATTTAAATTAATGAAAGAAAAACAGAAGGAGGCAGACCCCGTTTACCTTCCTTCTGAAGCATGGCAATCAACACTAGATAATGCGTATGCACACGTTAATGACGCTGCAAAAAGAAATGATCTTTCCGATTTTCACATGTTTCTTGCCAATTCCGGTTGCTGGAAGTCTTCCCTTGGATTTGAAGGTGGCATTACAATAGTTGCAGGTTCAAAGTCTCCACTCCTCAACCGCTATATCAGAAACGCCATGTTTCGCAAACCCTTCCAAGTCTGGAACTGGTATTTTGGAGGAAGGAGAGACATTGAGCATCTCTTTGCTCCAAATATTGGGAACCAAGCAGGAGCCTGGATGAATAAGAGGTTTGTGGACGCCAATTGTTTTCAGAACGACATCTTAGGTTCCATCATATCATCTTCGGTATCCGATTTTGAAAAACCCGTAGTTGCTGATTTAGGGGGTGGGGGAGGGAAGACTGCGGCTTTCACTTTGCGCAATCTTAAGAACTGGAGTTACCTGGACTTTGATCTGCCCGAGGTGGTTATCGTTGCGGCATACTATCTCATGATGAGCTTTCCCGAAAAAAAGGTACTGTTATATGGAGAAGAAGAGTATCCGGTGAATCATGAAAAATATGATTTGATTTTTATGCCGGCCTATGAGATGAGCAAAGCTCCCCATAAATCCATCGATCTATTTATTAATCGCGTTAGCCTGGGCGAAATGACGAAGCAAACAGCGTTGCGCTACATTGACGATATTTGCAGGGCAGTGCGACATTTCTTTTTTCATATGAACCACGATGGAAAACTGAGCAGATACCATTACTCTGATGGGAATCGCGGTCCACTGGCTTTTGAGTATCCGATTCCTAAGGAACAATTTAAGCTCCTGTTTCGGTATCCCGATCTGGGGCATATATTGCGCCAAGGCACGATAGACTTTGACGAAGATGTGTTTATGCACCTATACGAAAGGATATCCTCCTGATATTGTTTGGGTAGATTGGTTCAATGGATAAAGCATTCTGCGAATCATCCAATAATTACAACTTGTTAAATACGGTAAGGGGCAAAGCCGATTTCCTGGAGAACGCCAAGAAACCTTGTCGGAGACAGGGAATAACGATATGACAATCCACGATAAGTTACGCGTCGGCATCGCCGGATACGGCGTGGTGGGGAAGAGGCGGCGGTTGTTTTGCGACCAGCACCCGCAGCTCAAGGTCGCCGCGGTTTGCGACCAATATTTTCCCAATCCGGGAATGATGCCCGACGGGCTGAAGTGTTTCAGCAATTATGAACAGTTATTGGGCGAACCGTTGGACGTCCTGTTTGTCTGCCTGCCCAACTACCTGGCGGCGGAGGTCACCATCGCCGGTCTGGAGCGGGGCCTGCATGTGTTTTGCGAAAAGCCGCCGGGCCGGGATGTCCAGGATATCGAACGGGTGATGGCGGTGGAGGCCCGGCGCCCCGACCTGGTGTTGAAATACGGCTTCAACCACCGGTATCACGACTCGGTGCGGGAGGCCATGCGCCTGATCATGACCGGGGAGCTGGGAGAAATCATCAATCTCAGGGGCGTGTACGGCAAGAGCAAGATCATCCCCTTTTCCGGGGGCTGGCGGGCCGAGCGGCGTTATGCGGGCGGCGGCATCCTCCTGGACCAGGGCATCCACATGGTGGACCTGATGCGCCTGTTCTGCGGGGAGTTTGTAGAGGTGAAGAGCTTTGTCTCCAATAACTTCTGGCATCACGACGTGGAGGACAACGCCTACGCCCTGATGAGGGACCGGCAGGGGCGGATTGCCGTTATGCATTCCAGCGCCACCCAGTGGCAGCACCGGTTCTCTTTGGATATCGCCCTCACCCAGGGCTACTTGACGCTCAGCGGCATCCTTTCAGGCTCCAAGAGCTATGGGCAGGAAAAGTTGATCATCGGCCGCCGGGATGAAGCCGACATCGGCGCCACCCGGGAAGAAACCGTAAATTATCTGGAAGATAATTCCTGGCGGGATGAGATTTACGAATTCGCCGAAGCGATTTTCAACGGCAAACACATTGAACAAGGCACCAGCCGGGATGCGCTGTTGACCATGAGATTGGTCTACCAGATCTATCAGGCGGACTCCGATTGGAGCCGCCAATGGGACCTGACGCAGCCGAAAAGTGGGAGAGACCATGAATAAGCTAAGGGCATTATATGAAGCAGCCCCCGGGGCCCTCCCCTTTGCCCGGGGTTACCTGGAGTATCTGGCGGAAATTTTCCAGCTGCTGGATGGGGAAGCCATCGCCAGTTTCATAGACGTCCTGGAGCAGGCGCGGCAGCGGGGGGCTCAGATCTTTTTCATGGGTAACGGCGGCAGCGCCTCCACCGCCAGCCACTTTGTCAATGACCTGGCCATCGGCTGCCAGGGGGCCAAGCCCTTCAGGGCCCTGAGCCTGACCGATAATCTGGCGGTGATGTCCGCCATCGGCAACGATTTCGGCTATGACGAGATCTTTGTCCGTCAACTGCAAACCTATCTTCATCCAGGGGATGTAGTGGTGGGCATTTCGGCTTCGGGAAACTCTCCCAACGTGGTCAAGGCGTTGGAGTACGCCAACGCCAGGGGGGCCGTGACCGTGGCCCTGACGGGTTTCGACGGCGGGAAATTGAAGCCCATTGCGCAGATAGCCGTGCATGTGCCCACTGACAAAGGGGAGTACGGCCCGGTGGAAGACGTACACCTGATCATGGACCACCTGGTGAGTTCCTTTTTCAGAAACCGCTGCCGGAAAGAAAGAGCCGGGGTGTGACCATTAAACTCGATTTTTCCGACCGCATAGTCCTGATAACCGGCGGCACCCGGGGCATCGGGGCCGAGTTGGCCCGGGAATTCCTGGGCGCGGGCGCCCGGGTGATCGTCAGCGGCACCGACCCGGTCCAGGTAGCAGAGATGAACCGGAAGTGCGCCGCAGAGGGAACGAGCAAGATCCGCTACTTGCAGGCGGATTTTGCTGATGAGTCTTCCCTTAAACGCTTTCTGGAAGAGATCGAGAACCTGCCGCGCTTGGACGTCTGCGTCAACAACGCGGGCATCAACAAGCATAACCTGATTTCCGAGGTGGAGACCGAGGACTATGACCAGCTCATGCGGGTCAACCTGCGGGCCCCGGCGCTCATCTGCCGCGCGGCCTGCCGCTTGATGCGCCGGGCGAATTATGGACGCATCGTGAATATCGCCTCGATTTGGAGCGTGATCAGTAAGGCGCGCCGCAGTGTGTATGCCGCCACCAAGACCGGCTTGGTGGGGTTGACCCGCACCATGGCGGTGGATATGGCCCCTTACAACATCCTGGCAAATGCAGTTTCTCCGGGCTTTGTGAACACCGAACTGACGGCGGCGACCTTGGTCCCCCAGGAGATGACGGACCTGGCGGCGCAAGTCCCGCTGCAACGATTCGCCCACCCCGCGGAAATCGCCAAGGTGATCCTGTTCTTGGCCAGCGACCTCAATACTTATCTCACCGGGCAAAACATCGTAGTGGATGGCGGGTTCACCAGTGTTTGAAAATCTCAAGATACATTCGATCTATCGCGACTATCTGGTCCGCTTTGAAGACGACTTTAGCAAACGGCTGGCCGCGGAACTGCGGGAAGGGGACGTCATCGTCCTGGACGCCAATGTCCGGCGTCTGTACGCCGGCAAGCTGGACGATATTCTTTCCGCCCACAAGCACCTGGTCATCGAGGCCACGGAAGAGCAGAAAAACTACGTGCGGTTGGATTGGATTTTGCGGTGGTTGATCGAGAACGGTTTCAAAAAGAACCACCGCCTGGTTGCCGTTGGGGGAGGGATCACCCAGGATGTCACCGCCTTCATCGCTTCCATCCTCTACCGGGGCGTGGACTGGCTTTTTTTCCCCACCACCCTGTTGGCCCAGGGCGACAGTTGTATCGGCAGCAAGACTTCCATCAACTTTGACCGCTATAAAAACCAGGTCGGCACCTTTTATCCGCCCGCGGAGATCGTGATTGACCTGGGATTCCTGGACACCCTGCCCGAGCCGGCCATTCTTTCAGGCATGGGGGAGATGATCCATTACTACCTGGTGGCCGGGGAGACGGACTTCCGGCGGATGAAGGCCGAATACTCCCGCAGCCTCAAGGATCGGGAGACGCTGCGAGGTCTCATCGCCCGCAGCTTGGAGATCAAACGGGGCTTCATTGAGAAAGACGAGTTTGACCGCCAGGAGCGCCAGGTTTTGAACTACGGCCACTCCTTCGGCCACGCCATCGAAAGTCTCACCAACTACGCCATTCCCCACGGAATTGCGGTGAGCTTCGGCATGGACATCGCTAACTATCTTTCCGCTAAACTGGGGTTCATCTCCGAAGAACTGCGCCAGGATATCCGGGAACTGCTGGTGTGGAATTGGGGCGCGTTCCGGTTGCGGGATATTGAGGTGGATGCGCTTAAAACCGCGCTCGGCAAAGATAAGAAGAATGTGGGCTCGGAGATCCGGGTGATTCTGACCCGGGGGGTGGGGCAGATGTTCAAGACCCAGTTGGTTTTGGATGAGGCGGCAACCGGCTGGCTTAAGACCTACCTGCAGGCCGACGGTAATTAGTATCGTGGGAATTATGCCCGAACGAAATCAAACCCCGGTGGCAGTGGCCTCCCGTTCTTTCTCCCGGCATCCCCAGTTGCGCGCCGAACTTCTGAGCCGCTATGAAAACGTCACCTTTAATGACGCGGGATTATCTTTGGCCGGTGACAGCCTGATCGATTTCCTGCGGGGACACCCCAAGGCCATCACCGCCCTGGAACGGCTGGACCGGGAGGTATTGGCGGCCCTGCCCGAATTGGAGGTCGTCTCCAAATACGGCGTCGGCCTGGATATGATTGACCTGAAGGCCATGGAAAACCAGGGGGTGCTCCTGGGGTGGACCGGCGGGGTTAACCGGCGGTCCGTGGCCGAAGTGGTCATTTCCACGGCCATCGCCTTGCTGCATCGTCTCCCTGAAGGCAACCTGGAAGTGCGGGGCGGGGGTTGGAGACAGTTGCGGGGCAAGCAATTGTCCGGCAGAGTGGTGGGTATTGTGGGCTGCGGCCACGTCGGCAAAGAGGTGGCCGTGCTGCTCAGGGCCTTCGGTTGCCGGGTGCTGGCCCACGATATTCGGGATTTTCCCGAGTTCTATCAAGCCCACCAAGTGACCCCTCTAGGCCTGGAGGAGCTGCTGCGGTCGGCGGAAATCGTCACCATTCACCTGCCCCTGGACCATACCACCAGGGACATGTTCAGCGCGGCCAGGCTCGCCTTGATGCCACCCGGCGCATATCTCATCAACGCCGCCCGGGGAGGGATCGTGGACGAAGCGGCCTTGAAGATCATGCTTAAAGACGGGAGGCTGGCCGGCGCGGCTTTCGACGTCTTTGCCGTTGAACCGCCTCAAGACCTGGAACTTCTCAACCTGTCCAACTTCTTTGCCACCCCGCACCTGGGGGGCAGCACCGAGGAAGCAATTCTGGCCATGGGCCGGGCGGCCATTGCGGGACTGGACCAAGCCAGACCGGTGGGGGAGGTTATGGAACTGGCCGGCATCAAACCGGAAAAGATACCCGTCAGTTAGCAGGGAGCAGGGAACTTTATGAGTTTTTTTAAACATCCCCAGGCTATCGTCGAATCCTCGCAAATCGGTCCTGATACCCGGGTTTGGGCCTTCGCCCATATCTTGCCCGGGGCCGTCGTCGGCGCTGACTGCAATATTTGCGATCATGTGTTTATTGAGAACGACGTGCGCATCGGCGACCGGGTCACCATTAAATGCGGCGTCCAATTGTGGGATGGGGTGACCATCGAAGACGACGTGTTCATCGGCCCCAACGCCACTTTTACCAATGATCGATTTCCGCGCAGCAAGCAGTATCCCGAAAGTTTCGAGAAGACCATAGTCAGGCAGGGGGCTTCCATCGGTGCCAATGCCACCATTTTGGGCGGCCTGACCATCGGCAAGAATTCCATGGTGGGCGCGGGCGCGGTGGTGACCCGGAATGTGCCCCCGAACGCCATCGTCGTGGGGAATCCGGGAGTTATCAAAGGGTATGTGGATACGATAGATTCCCAGAAACCGACGGAGGTCCATCAACCATCCCGGGAGAGGGCCGGGGTGCATGAGTCAGCAGTACCTGGAGTACAGATATATAGACTGCCCTTCATCAAGGATATGCGCGGCAACTTGACGGTGGCGGAACATGGCCGGTACCTTCCCTTTATTCCCAAACGCACCTTTTTGGTGTTCGATGTGCCCAGCCGGGAAGTGCGGGGTGAACATGCCCACCGCACCTTGCATCAATTCTTGCAGTGTGTTCACGGCTCTTGCTCACTGGTGGTGGACGACGGGCAACACCGGGAAGAGATCGTCATGGATACCCCGGTCATCGGGGTGTACCTCCCCCCCATGGTGTGGGGCATACAATACAAGTATACCCCTGACGCCAAACTCCTGGTCCTGGCTTCGGATGCTTACGATCCCGATGATTACATCAGGGATTATGACGAGTTCCTGGCACTGATTAAATTAAAGCGCCATGATACCTTTTCTTAATCTCCGCAATATCAATTCCCGGCATCGAGAGGAAATCATCGCGGCCGTAACGCGGGTGCTGGATTCCGGATGGTATATCCTAGGGCAGGAGGTGGCGGCCTTTGAAAGGGAATTTGCCGATTATTGCCGGGTGGGGCACGCCATCGGGGTGGGAAACTGCCTGGATGCTTTGACCTTGATCTTGCGGGCCTACCTGGAAATGGGGGTGCTGGCGGAAGGTGACGAGATCATTGTCCCCGCCAACACCTATATTGCCACCATTCTCGCAATTTCCGCCAACCGCCTCGTTCCCGTGCTGGTGGAACCCGATATCAACACTTTTAACCTCGATGCCGCCCAAATAGAAGTCAGGCTCACGGCAAGAACCAAGGGAATCATGGTGGTGCACCTGTACGGGCAAATTGGCTACTCCGCGGAGATGCAGAGCCTGGCTGACCGTTACGGCCTGCTTATCATTGAGGATGCGGCCCAATCTCACGGAGCTTCTTACCAGGGGAAGCGATGCGGCAGTCTGGGCAACGCCGGCGGCTTCAGCTTCTACCCCGGCAAAAACCTGGGCGCCCTGGGAGACGCCGGCGCGGTGACCACCAATGACGGGGAATTGGCGGATGTTGTCAGGACTTTGCGAAACTATGGCTCCCAGACCAAATATGTCAACCGTCTCAAGGGAGTGAACAGCAGGCTGGACGAGATACAGGCCGCGATCTTGCGGGTGAAATTGCAATATCTTGACGCCGATAACCAAAAACGTCGCGAGATAGCCTCGTATTATTTAACCAACATCCAAAATGAGAGAGTGATTCTTCCCCGGGTCCTCTCTCCCGAATCCCATGTCTGGCATCTTTTTGTCATCAGAACCCGGGACCGGGACGGATTCCAGGAGTATCTCCGCTCCTGCGGGATTTCCACTTTAATTCACTATCCCATTCCCCCGCACCAGCAGCAGGCTTATCAAGAATGGAACGCCAGCCGTTTTCCGGTCACCGAAGAGATACACTCGACCGTATTGAGCCTGCCGTTGGATATCACCATGAGCGCCGGGGAAGTCCGCCAAATCGTGGCTGCCTGTAATGCCTATGGCTCCTGAGAATTCCCCTGAGATGGATCACTTGCCGGAAAAAATATATGGTTACGTTGATTTGTCCGGTTATGCCTTTACCGGCAAACATGCCTATATCGACCTGTTCCGGGAATTTAAAGGCTACTACGTTCCTCACTTTCAATATGAATTCAATCTGATTCGGATCCAGGGAGGCCTCCGGGATTTGGAGACGGCCCTGGTGGACGACTGGTCCCCCATTCGCTCCAACGCCGCCATCCAGCGCTTTCGGAAGCTGGTGCGGAGGTTGGGATCCAAGAACTCCTGGGTGGATCCCCGCACTTGGTTCGCCGCCACGGGGTGGAATTACAACGACTATTTTCACGGCAGGTTTTTTGAACTGTCAGAGAAGTATTTGGCAAGCCTCATCGAGGCCCAATGGACCACAGAGTGGCCTTATCCTCAGGCCGAGGTCAGCGATCTCGAACTCTTTTGGCGTAAACTGAAGCATCTTTTGAAAATCAAGACGGCATATGACTTTCCCATATCCCTGGCAGCCCCTGAAGATTTCCTGAAATTAACCCGGGAATACCTAAACGGCCTCCTGGGAGCTTTCCTTCCCGAAGAGGCAGGCCAGTCGCATACAGTGGTGATGCACAATAGCTTTGAGCCTTTCCATCCCGGCAGGGCCTTACGCTACTTTCATAGCGCCAAGTGTATCCTGGTGGATCGCGACCCCCGGGACTGCTATGTGGACGGATTGTGGTACCGTCCGGTGGCGCTGCCGGTAAATGAATTCATTAAGAGATTCCGCCTTTACCGGCGTAAAGCACATCAGCATGAAGACCCGCCGCAGATTTTGCGGTTGCAATTCGAAGACCTGGTAATGGATTACGACCGCACGGTAAAACGGGTTTTGGATTTCCTGGGTGAGGGTCCTTCCGTACACGTGCAACCCAGGAGGTATTTCGACCCGTCGATTTCCTGCAAGAACGTGGGAAAGTGGAAAAATTATGAGAAACCGGCGGAAATAGAGAGAATTTACCGGGAGTTGAAAGAATTCTGCTATGAATGATTTTGGCCAAGTTCCCTCCATCACCTTCTTTTTCCCTTACAAGGAAGTGAGCGGGGTGCCTGTACTCTTCCGGAGGATGGCGGAATATCTCTCGGAAAAGAACGGGGTGAAGACTTTTCTAGTAGATTATGCCGACGGCTATGCGGCTAAGAGCCTGAATATGAAATCCGGCGTGCAATTGATAACCTTTGAAGACGGTGTGCCGGTTCATATTCCCAAAGATACTATCCTGGTGTTGCAGTCAGTTTTGCCATATACAATGAGGCCGGAACTAAGGGTGGCCCCCAATACTCGAATAATTTTTTGGACTCTGTACCCCCTTAATTTAATCCCCACTATCATCCCTATTGATTGGTTTCGTCATCTCCAAACCAAGTATACCAGGTATAATAGAGTATTAATGGCGACCATCATGCGCCCCTTGCGCAATCAGCTGCAGAGACTGATCACGGCGATGGCGGAGAAGAATTCAATTTTCTTCATGGATGGCAGTAACCTAACTAGTACCGCCGAGCGTTTGCATCTTATCATCCATGATCCAATCTTTATTCCCGTTCCCAGCGATGATGCCCCGCATAATTGCAAACTTATGAAGACTCCCGTGGAGGGCAGACCGTTAAACTTCTGCTGGCTAGGGAGACTGGCCGATTTCAAGATCCATATCTTAATCTATACCATCAAGGCGCTTTCTGAATATGCCCTGAGAAATAAAACCCCAATAAAGATGCACGTTATCGGCTACGGTCCGCTGGCGGAAAAGCTGCAGAACCTGGATGCGGAGAATGATTTCTTTCAGATAATTATGGTGGGAACTCTCACCGGAAGCGCACTGGACCGATACCTGCTGGAGCAGGTGGATGTCCTCGCCGCCATGGGAACTTCGGCCCTGGAAGGAGCTAAATTGGGTGTGCCTACCATCTTGCTGGATATGTCGTACGGGCCGGTTAAACGCGATTATAAATTCAAATGGATCTTCGAATCGAAAAAGTTCAGCCTCGGAGAAGTAATCGATAAGGACAGTTATGAGAGGCATAATCATTCATTGGACCGGGCCATAAGCAAGGTCAAAGAGGATTACCGTTCTCTTTCTCAGAAGACTTACGCATACTATGCGGCCCATCACAGCATATCATCCGTCAGCGAAAAGTTCATGGCGGCTTTAAAGAAGTCTTCATTCACTTATGGCGATCTTCGTCCTGAAATACTGCAAAAGAGTATGTTCCGTAAGATCTACGAATTTGTACGGGCAACCCATAGATCATGGAGATACGCCAAACCTTGAGTAGTGGAAAGGGGACCTTGCAGAATAATATTTTACGCCTTTCACGCTCAATTGTGGGACCCATGGAAGCCGAGGCGGTGTCCAAGGTAATCTTGGAAGACGGCTATTTGGGAATGGGGAGTGAGGTCCAGAAATTTGAGAGAGAATTGGCTGAGTTTTTGGGCATTCCGGCCGATAACGTCATCTGCGTCAGCTCCGGGACCGCGGCCTTGCACCTCGCAGCCCAGGCCTGCCTTTCCCCCGGCGATGAGGTGCTGGTCCAGTCGTTGACCTTTGTTGCCTCCTTTCAAGCCATTTCCGGAGCCGGGGCGCTGCCCGTTGCCTGTGAGGCGCATCCCGAAACCGTCACCATCGATCTCAAGGACGCACGGCAGCGTCTTACTAGTCGGACCCGGGCCATTATGCCGGTGCATTATGCCAGTTATCCAGGAGACTTGGAAAGCGTTTACTCTTTCGCGAATGAGCATGGCCTGCGGGTCATTGAGGATGCGGCCCACGCCCTCGGCTGCCGTTACCGGGATAGATTGATCGGTTCGTTCGGGGACGTGGCCTGCTTCAGTTTCGACGGTATCAAAAATATTACCAGCGGTGAAGGCGGCGCGGTGGTGACCGCAGATAGCCAAGTAGCCACAGCGGTTCGGGATGCCCGGTTGTTGGGGGTGGTTAAAGATACCCAGAAACGGTATGCTGGAGAAAGAAGCTGGGAATTCGATGTGGTGGGACAGGGTTATCGCTACCACATGAGCAATATCTTTGCGGCCATCGGCCGGGTGCAGCTTAGACGCTTTTTAAAGGAATTCGCGCCGGCGCGGGTGCGATTGGCCGGCTTATACCGAGAACATTTACAAGCGGTTAAGGGCATCCGTCTTTTGGACACCGATTTAAACGCCGTGGTGCCCCACATCCAGCCGGTGCGGGTGCTGGACGGAGAACGCGATGCTTTGCGCAACGCCTTGGAGGCCGAAGGGATTCAGACGGGAATCCACTATAAGCCCAACCACCTACTGACGTATTACGGCGGGGGAAAGATTTCCTTGCCGGTATCGGCACAATTATATGAGGAACTGTTGACGCTGCCTCTGCACCCGGGATTGCAGGATGAAGACGTGGCTAGAGTCTGCCGGGTGATCTTGGATTTTATGAAATAACGAGGACTTATGAAGACGGTCATTTTAGCCGGCGGGTTAGGCACACGCCTCAGCGAAGAAACGGTGGTGAAACCCAAACCCATGGTGGAAATCGGGGGTAAACCTATATTATGGCACATTATGAGCACTTACTGGGTGCACGGTTTCAATGAATTTATCATCGCCCTTGGTTATAAAGGGGAAGTCATCAAAGAATATTTTCTCAATTATCACAAACTCCAAAGCGAATTAACCATCTGGTTAAAAAATGATGAAGTCCAGGCAACCCGGAATTGCACGCGGGATTGGATTATTAACCTCGTTGACTCCGGTCTGAATACCATGACCGGAGGACGGCTCCACCGCCTGCGGGACAGATTGCAGGATGCCACCTTCATGCTCACCTACGGGGATGGCGTCTGCAACGTTAATATCCGGAAGTTAGTGGAATTTCATAAATCTCACGGCAAAATCGCCACCATCACCGCCGTGCGACCTTCGGCCCGGTTCGGAGGGTTGAAGTTCGACGGCCACCTGGTGAAGGAATTCACCGAAAAGCCCCAGACAGGGGAAGGCTGGATCAACGGCGGTTTCTTCGTATTTGAGCCGGGCGTATTCGACTATCTCCATGGGGACGATACCATCCTGGAAAGAGCCCCTCTAGAAAATCTGGCCAATGATGGGGAATTAATAGCCTATAAGCATGAAGGCTTCTGGCAGTGCATGGACACCCTGCGGGACAAGCATCTCCTGGAGGAATTGTGGGATAGCGGCGAAGCGCCTTGGAAGATATGGAACGATTGATCCTTAGGCAGGCGGACGCAAGATATGATTAAAGGTTTTGGGGATGCTTATCGGGGCCGGAAAGTGCTGGTCACCGGCCACACCGGCTTCAAAGGATCATGGTTGTGCGCCTGGCTCTTGGAGTTGGGGGCCGACGTCATCGGCTACTCCCTCTACCTCCCTTCCACCCCGGCAAATTTTGAAGTGCTCAATCTGCGGGAGCGGCTGGAGGATGTCCAGGGCGATGTTAGGGATATTGACCATCTGCGTCAGGTGTTCCAGCATCATTCCCCGGAAATCGTCTTTCACCTGGCTGCACAGGCCATCACCCGGAAGTCATACGATATTCCCAGGGAGACGTTTTTCACCAACCTGGGGGGGACGGTCAATGTGCTGGAATCCCTCCGGGCCTCCGAGTCGGTTAAGGCCGGGGTGATCATCACCAGCGACAAATGTTATCAAAATGTTGAATGGGTCTGGGGTTACAGAGAAAATGACCGTCTGGGCGGTGACGATCCTTATAGCGCCTCCAAGGCCTGTGCGGAAATCGCCTGCCATTCCTATATAAAATCTTTTTTTTCCTCCAGAGGTTTTCCGCTTCTCTCCACCGCCAGGGCCGGAAACGTCATCGGCGGGGGGGACTGGGCTCTGGATCGCATCGTCCCGGACATGGTACGCGCTTTTTCTTCAGGGCAGTCCCTGGAGATCAGGAGCCCCGGGGCCACCCGGCCTTGGCAGCATGTTTTGGAACCTTTAAGCGGTTATCTCTGGCTGGGAGCCAATCTTCTCCGGGAAAACCAGCAGGTGGCCTGGGGGGCTTTCAATTTCGGACCTTCGAGTGAAGTGAATCGCAGTGTAGCGGGGCTTATCCAGGAGTTTCTGAAGACTTGGGGACCCGGTGAATGGCAGACCGGAGTTCAAAGCGACTTCAAAAAGGAATCGACTCTATTGAAACTTAACTGCGATAAGGCGTTGCATCTGCTTAATTGGCGTGCGGTTTTAGGTTTCGAGGAAACCGTCAAGACCACTGCTGATTGGTATAAGGCCTTCTATAATAACGAAAAGGATATGTATGGCCTTACCGTTAGCCAGATCAAAGATTACATCGCCGCAGCCGGGGCAAGAGGTCTGATTTGGGCCAGGTAAAAATCGACGGAGTATTCGTTCAAGAGTTGCGGCAATTTGTGGATGAACGGGGCAAGGTGATGCACATGCTCCGGGTGGATTCTCCGCTGTTCACCAGATTTGGGGAAGTCTATTTTTCCGTAGTGAACCCAGGAGTGGTTAAGGCCTGGAAAAGACACCGGGAAATGACCCAGCATCTTGCCGTGCCCATGGGGAAGATTAGACTGGTAGTCTTCGATGACCGGGAAGGCTCACCGACTCGGGGGAATGTGGAAGTGCTGGAAATTGGGGAGGACAACTACCGTCTCGTCAAAATTCCGCCCCTCCTCTGGTATGGCTTTCAGGGCCTGTCAGCCTTGCCTGCCCTCATCGCTAATTGTACCGATCTGCCCCATAGTAAAGAGGAAGTTGAGAATCGGGAAGTTACCGACCGGCGCATCCCCTTTGTATGGAATTAATCTTAGATTAGGGCAAGATAAGGTTTACCGTGATGGGAAGGGATTGCCTCGATCCGAAAAAAGTAGTCGTTTATCAAGGAGAGAAAGGGGAATATCCGGCAGCCCCGCCCTTTCATCCTGGAAGCCCTTATCCAGAGTATGCCTTTAAAGAGGTGGGGCCCGAACCGAATGCCGTTTACGAGGGAATTCGCTCCCTGTTATCTTTAGCCTGCCTGGATGCGGAAAACTACGGCTCGGCAAACTGGAATCCCTTGCATGGCTATATCAAGCCGGGCAACACGGTCCTGCTGAAGCCTAACCTGGTGAAGGAGGTCCATCCCCGGGACCCCGAGGGCTGGCGGTATACCATCACCCACGGCAGCATTATTCGCGCGGTAGCCGACTATGTATGGAAGGCATTGGCCGGAAAAGGGCAGGTCATTGTGGCCGACGCCCCCCAAACAGATTCTTCATTTGCCAAGATGACCTCCATTCTCGGCCTTGGGGAGCTGCAATCTTTCTATGCCCGACAGGGGCTGGATTTGCAAGTAATCGACCTGCGCCGGGAAGAATGGGAGAATGAAGGAGGGGTGATCGTTAAAAGAAAGCCTTTGCCTGGAGATCCTCATGGCTATATTGCCTTTGATTTAAAGGATCACAGCGAATTTCACGGACATGCCGGCGCAGGCCGTTATTACGGGGCGGATTACGACGCAGGCCAGGTCAATGCCCATCATTCCGGAGGGCGGCATGAATACCTGTTGGCCGGGTCGGCTATTATCTGCGATGTCTTCATAAATCTCCCGAAATTGAAGACGCATAAGAAAGCAGGAATTACCGTTAACCTGAAAAACCTGGTGGGAGTAAATGGGGATAAGAACTGGCTGCCTCATCATACCTGCGGTTTTCCAAGAAACGGTGGGGATCAATATCCGAATTTTACCATTGAGCGGGCTCTAGAAAGTCAGGCCGCAAAAATCTTGCATCGTTTGACCCTCGCTTGTCCCAAAATCGGCACCAAATTACTCAAAGGTTTTCGTAATGCCGGCAAAATAACCTTGGGTGACACGGAAGAAGTCATCCGCAGCGGTAATTGGTTCGGCAACGATACCGTATGGCGCATGTGCCTGGATCTCAATAAGTTGGTGTTATATGGGAATCCTGATGGGACGATCCGGCCCAATCATCCCGGCAATAGCAAGACCTATCTTTCTTTTGTGGACGCCGTCGTGGCGGGCCAGGGATCGGGACCGATGAACACGGATCCCTTTAACTCCCAAATGCTGTTATTTGGGTCAAATCCGGTGAGCGTGGATGCATTTTGCGCGGTGCTCATGGGGTTTGACCCGGAGAAGATACCATTAATTCGCCATGCTTTCCAGTCCCGGGGATATGCGTTGACCGCTGGGAAATGGCAAGATATCTATGGCATTAGCAATGCAAGCGAATGGTGTGAAAAATTAGGCAATATCATTTCTAAGGGCAAGGTTTTTCACTTTAATCCCCATTTTGGCTGGAAGGGCCATATAGAGCGATAAACCATGAATTTAGAAAATCTCTATTTGAAGATGCCCGTGTTCTTCCAAAATATTATTTGCACTCTGGAAGGACTCCGAATCCAGCGTAGTCGCTTTCGCGGGGACTTCCCTCGGCTTCTTCAAGAAGTAGAAAGCCGTACCTATTGGTCACAGAATGACATTGAGGAATATCGCGATCAACGCCTGCAAGCTTTCATAAGACATTGCGCCCATACTGTGCCTTTCTACCGCCGTCGATTCAAGGAGTCCGGAATTAGTCCAGAAGACATCAGGACGATGAAGGATTTGCGACATCTGCCCGTTCTTTCTAAAGAAGAAGTACAGAATCAATATGCTGATTTGGTTTCCGAGGCGGTTCCGAAAAAAGAGCAAATTATTACGCATACCAGCGGCACTACCGGCGGAGGGCTGCGGTTTGCCACGACCTTGAAGGCTATCCAGGAACAATGGGCAACCTGGTGGCGTTACCGTCATTGGCATGGGCTGCACCAGGGAATATGGTGCGGATATTTCGGCGGGTGCTCCGTGGTGCCACTCCCCCAGACCAGTCCCCCCTTTTGGCGCTATAACTATCCGGGAAAGCAAATTCTTTTTAGCGGCTATCATCTCAATCCCGCTAATCTAGTTGTTTATGTGGAGGAATTGCGGCGCCGCAAGCCGCCTTGGCTCCATGGTTATCCTTCTCTGTTGGCCTTGCTGGCCAGTCGCCTCCTCGAAACCGGCAACGATCTCGATTATCAGGTGCGCTGGGTCACCATTGGGGCGGAAAACCTGCTTATCCAGCAGGCTGACCTCATAGAGCGAGCCTTTGGAGTACGGCCAAAACAGCATTACGGGATGACGGAGGCGGTGGCCAACATCTCCGAATGCGAATTCGGCAAGCTGCATGTGGACGAAGATTTTGCCGCAGTGGAGTTTGTTCCCAACCCGAGGGGAACCGGGTTTAAAGTCTTGGGAACTAACTTCACTAATCCTGCCACCCCGTTTCTCAGATATGATGTTAAGGATTTGGTGGAATTGGCGGATATCTCGTCCTGCCAGTGTGGCCGTCCCGGACGGGTGGTGGAAAACATTGATGGCCGGAAGGAAGATTACGTGACGCTGAAAAACGGGGCCAGATTGGGGCGGTTGGATCATATTTTCAAAGACCTGGTGAACATCCGTGAAGCGCAGATCGTGCAAAAAAAAGCCGGCGAGGTCATCATTAGAGTCGTTAAGGGCAAAGATTATTCTGAAAAGGATACCATCGCGTTGTTGCAAGAAACTTCCAAACGCATGGGTGACGATACGGATATCCTGATTGAGCATCTTGATAGCCTGCCCCGGGGACCAAGTGGCAAAATGCGCTTTGTAGTCTCGGAAATTTCTGCAGGGAAACTGGAAATCTAGGCCTGGATTATGCAGCAAGAATCGGTGCAAAAATATCTAACTACATGATATAAGGGAGATAATATAGCAATTCGGGGGTCTCCAAGATGCTCGGATGTGGTGAAAGCCAAAAAGAGGCAATTCGGCC